>Ga0213825_1000276_pt1 | contig 38620 bp, 32 predicted proteins | sample MC6MC0900MG_FD_179896 | JGI IMG/M metagenome (GOLD analysis project Ga0213825, IMG submission 179896) | Enriched soil aggregate microbial communities from Iowa State University, Ames, United States - MC6-MC0900-MG | ecosystem: Environmental > Terrestrial > Soil > Unclassified | place: USA: Iowa...
GGCCTTCGCCGACCAGCCAGTAGCCCACGTGCGTGCGCGGGCCGTCGGGCGGGGTGGCGGACCGTGCCAGCTCCAGCGCGATGGCCGCAACGCGCTCTTCCGAAACGCGGCTGCCACGCGCGATCTTCTCCACCACGTGGCGGTAGGCGTCGCGGGTGCCGAAATCCATCTGTGCGTAGACGGCCATGGGGTCTTCGCGCAACCGCTGCTCGACTACGCTCATGTCTTCGACAAAGGTGCGCCAATCCATGGTGGAGAGGAAGCGCAGGCTGCCGATGCTGTTGCTGATCGACACCTGGTCGGACGCCTGCTGCTGGCCTTCGCCGGCAACCAGATCCTCCACACGCTGCCCGGACGCTGCCGCCCACTGTTCCAGCCAGGCAAGGGGCATGGCCCATGCGCCGCCGCGACCCTGCAGCGAGCGCGTCAGCTCGGCGATGAACGCGCCGGTCAGGGGCGGCTCGGAACGTGCCATGTCCGCCACCACCAGCACCACATCGGTGGGGGTGTCCGACGCCGCGCGGTTGAGCTCGCCCGCCCACTCCGACGCCAGGCGCCGGTCGGTTCCGTCACGCATCACCCGTGCCGCCATCCGCCGCAGATTTTCCAGCAGGGCCAGGCGGAGCATGATCGGAACCGCCCACAGCTCGCCCAGGCTCAGCGGCGCCAGCGTCTGGTACGCGGCGATGAACCGTCCCAGCGTGTCGCCGTCAATGCGGCCATCGCCGTGCGCGATGGCCTGCATCGAAAGCTCGTAGACGCGCGGCAGCCCGGCCGAAGGGCCCGAGACCAGCGACGGCAGCTGACGGCTGTAGCCGCGCGGCAGGTGGCGCCGCGCGGTCTGGATCTGTTCTTCGATCAGGTAGTAGTTGTCCAGCAGCCATTCCCCAGCCGGGGTCACGGGCCGCTGTTCGCGCACCACGCTGCTGAGCAGCGTATTGGCGTCCTGCAGGACCCGTTCGTTGGCCTGCAGGCGTTCCAGCAGTCGCTCCGGGCTGCGGCGCATCCGCACGCGGTGCTGGCGTGCTAGCGCGCGGCCGTAAACCTCCATCTGTTCAACGCTGTACAGCGCCGAACGCAGCGGCCCCTCCGTGGCCTCGATGGCCGGGGCCGAGGCCTGGCGTTCACGCCAGCGCCAACGTACGAGACGACGCAGACGCAACCAGCGGCCAAATAGACGACGAAGGTGGGGCATAGGGTACCGGGGGGGAAGGGCAGGGTCGCCTCCGGCATCGTTGCATTTGGGGGGCAGTGGGCGTTGTGAAGGTGCGATTCAGCTCCCCGGCGCCGCAGTGAATCCGGGGTGATGCGCGTGGCGTTCCGCTTCACCGCATGGGAACCGGAAAGACGTGATCCTCCTTCATCCGTTTCTTCCCCCATGAAGTGAAGGTTTTCCATGTCCAAGAAGCAGCTCACCACGATCAACCCATTGACCGAAGAGGTGATCGCCACCTACGCCTACATGTCAGACGACGAAGCCGGCGCCGTCGTCAAGGCCAGCCACGAGGCCTACCTGGAGTGGCGCCTGCGCTCGCTGGATGAGCGGGCAAACGTAGTGGCCGCCATCGCCAAGGCACTGCGCGACCGCAAGGAGGAGTTCGCCCAGCTGATGACCCGCGAAGTAGGCAAGCTCATTGAAGACAGTCGTACGGAAGTGGAGCTGTGTGCCGCCATCTGCGACTACACCGCCCAGCAGGGACCCGCAGCGTTGGCCGACGAGGAGCGCGATGTCGACGGCGCCACCGGCATCGTCACCCATTCGCCGATCGGCGTGGTGTACGGCATCCAGCCCTGGAACTTCCCGGCCTACCAGGCGATTCGCTACTCCATCGCCAGCCTGATGGCCGGCAACGGCGTGCTGCTCAAGCATGCGGAGAGCTGCACCGGCAGCGGGCTGCTGCTGCGTGACATCTACGAAAGTGCCGGGCTGCCGAAGGGCCTGTTCGGCGTGCTGCTGATCAGCCATGACCAGTCCAACGACATCGTGGAGAACGATCTGGTACGGGCCGTGACGCTGACCGGCAGCGAAACCGCCGGGCGCACCGTGGCGGCGAAGGCCGGCGCAGCGCTCAAGAAGACGGTGCTGGAGCTGGGCTCCAACGACGCCTATCTGGTGCTTGACGATGCCGATCTCGACCTGGCCGTGGAGACCTGCGTCAAGGGCCGCCTGTTCAACAACGGGCAGACCTGCGTCAATGCCAAGCGCTTCATCGTGACCGAGAAGAACTACGACGCCTTCGTTGCTGCTTACGCCAGCAAGTTCGAAGCGATCCAGATGGGCGACCCGAACGCCGCCGATACGCAGCTGGGCCCACTGGTTTCCGAGGCGCAGCGCGACAAGCTGCATGAACAGGTGACCAAGAGTGTCTCGCAGGGCGCCCGCCTGCTGGTGGGTGGTGAAGTCCCGGATCGTACCGGCTGGTTCTATCCGGCCACCGTGCTGGCCGATGTGGCGCCGGGGCAGGTGGCCTATGACGATGAGCTGTTCGGCCCGGCAGCCGCCATCATCCGCGCCAAGGACGATGAGGATGCGATGCGGATTGCCAACGACAGCCGCTACGGCCTGGGCGGCGGTATTTTCAGCCGCGACGTGAAACGCGCCCGTGAGCTGGCCACGAAGTATTTCGATACCGGGATGGTTTTCATCAACACGTTCGACGTCGCCTCGCCGGCGCTTCCCTTTGGCGGGGTGAAGGCTTCGGGCTACGGCCGCGAGCACGGTCCGGAAGGTCTGAAGGAATTCGTGAACGTGAAGTCGATCAAGATCCCGGCGGCAACCTGACGCCAGGCGATGGGCCAGATGGGCGGGGGACGCACGGCTCCCCGCCCTGGCTACGCCTCGCGACGCCCACCTCTCAGTGCAGGGACGATGCGGGTCCGAAGAATTCGTAGTGCACCTGGTCGTCCGGAACCCCAGCGTCCATCAGCTGCCTGCGCATCATGCGCATGAAGGGTTTTGGACCCAGGAAATAAACGTCAACGTCGCGCCTGCCTTCCTGGGCGGCGGGAAGCCACTGTTGCAGATGATCCAGTGTCAGATACCCGATGCCATGCGGCGCGTCCGTTTCCTGGCCCTCGTGGTGGTCATAGCAGTAGTAACGCTCCAGCTGCGGGTAATGGGCTGCGTTGCTGTCGATGTGCTGCTTGAACGCATGGACGTTGCTGTCTCGGGCGCATTGAATCAGGGTGAGCTGCCGGCCGGTACCCAGGGCCTGCTGCAGCAGCGGCAGGATCGGGGTGATGCCTACGCCTGCACTGATGAACGTGATCGGGCGGCTACCGGGCACCAATGTAAACGCGCCACTCGGGGCATTGAGCAGCAGTTCGCTGCCTACGTGCACGTGATCGTGCAGGTGGTTGGAGACCACACCACCCGGTTCACGCTTGACGCTGATCCGGTACGTCTCGCCGTTGGGTGAGGCAGACAGGGAATAGTTGCGGCGAAGCTCTTCGCCATTCACGAAAATGTGCAGGCCGATGTACTGACCCGGCGCGAAGTCCATCACCGCCCCGCCATCGACAGGGGCAAGGTGGAACGAAGTAATTTCCCCGCTCTCCACCACCTTGGCGATCACCCGGAAGGCACGGTCGCCACGCCACCCGCCCACTGCCTGGGCCTGTTCGTCATAGCGCGCGGTTTCCGCGCCGATCAGGATCGCGGCCAGCTGCCCATATGCCTCCGTCCAGGCGCTGAGCACCGCCGGCGTTGCAATCTCCGGACCAAGCACCTCACCAATCGCCGCGATGAGGCACTTGCCGACGATGGCGTAGTGATCGGGCTGGATCTGGAGGGCCACATGCTTGTTGACGATCTGGCTCGCCAGCGGACCCAGGGCTTCAAGGCGGTCAATGTTCCTCGCATACATAAGCACGCCGTTGGCCAGTGCTCGCGGTTGATCGCCGCTGGCCTGGTGGGTGGCGTTGAAGTACGGGCGAACTTCCGGATGCTCGGACAGCATCGACTGGTAGAAGTGCGTGATCAGTGCCTCGCCGCCTTGTTCAAGCAGCGGCACGGTGGAAGAAACAATGGCGCGAACGTCGTTGGAAAGCATCGTGGTCACTCGTGTTGGACGAGTAGGGGAGAGCAGCATTCGTGCCAACCGCAGGACCTTGAACCATCAACGACTTGGCGCCATGATGAGTCAGAATGACCCGTGCCCGGAATGGGTCGATATGACTTCAAGAAGGTAAATATGACTCAGGCGAACCAGCTTTCGGCGTTGCTTCCCCTCCTGACCGACCTGACCCAGGAGCTGCCCGATGTGGAGCGCTTCCGTCGGCTTCTGGAAGGGCTCCGGGCGGTGTTGCCCTGCGATGCCACGGCGCTGCTCCGACTGGAGGGCGATGATCTGGTCCCGGTTGCCATCAACGGACTCAGCCCCGACACACTGGGCAGGCGCTTCAAGGTCACCGAGCACCCCCGTTTGGCGGAACTCCTGGCAACGCAGGGGCCGGTGCGCTTTCCCGTAGACAGCCCGCTGCCAGATCCCTACGACGGCCTGGTCGAGGGACTGCAGGGCCACCTGCCGGTCCATGACTGCATGGGCTGCGCACTGCGCATAGAAGGCAGGGCCTGGGGACTGTTTACCGTTGACGCGCTTGACACTGCGCGTTTTTCGGAAGGGGATCTGGAGCTTATCGCCGCTTTCGCCGGCTTGGCAGCGGCATCGGTTGCCGCTGCTTCGCGCATCCACACATTGGCACAGCAGGCAGAAGTGGCACGGGAACAGGTGACCCACGCCATGCAGGAGGGACCGCGTGCGGCCCGGCGCCTCAGCGGCCAGAGCGTCGCGCACCGGCAACTGGCCAGGGAGATCGACCTCGCCGGACCTACCGATCTGTGCGTGCTCATCCAGGGCGAAACCGGCGTCGGCAAGGAGCTGGTCGCGCGGGCACTGCATGCAGCGTCCAGTCGTGCTGGCAAGCCGATGATCAGCATCAACTGCGCGGCGCTGCCCGATGCCCTGGTGGAAAGCGAGCTGTTCGGTCATGTCAAAGGTGCCTTTACCGGCGCCACCTCGGACCGCCGCGGCAAGTTCGAGCTTGCCAGCGGTGGCACGCTGTTCCTGGATGAGGTGGGCGAGCTGCCACTGGCAACCCAGGCCAAGCTGTTGCGGGCGCTGCAGGAGGGGCAGGTGCAGCGGCTTGGATCCGACCGGGAGCACCACGTGGATGTACGCGTGATTGCAGCAACCAACCGTGACCTCGCCGACGATGTGCGGCGAGGGGCGATGCGCGCCGACTTCTACCATCGGCTGAGCGTGTTTCCCTTGCATGTGCCGCCTTTGCGGGAGCGCGGGCGCGATGTGCTGGCCATCGCCGGCTTCTTCCTGGAAGAGGCGCGCGCCCGCCACCGGCTGGGTGGGCTCCGGCTGGACGCCAGCGCTCAAGCCGCCTTGCTGGCCTACCAATGGCCAGGGAACGTACGCGAGCTGGAACATACCCTCGGTCGTGCCGTCATCCGGGCGCTGAGCGATCACGAAATCCGCCCCCGCATCCTTTCGTTGCGTGCCATTGACCTTGGGCTGACTGAACCCCGGCCAGAGACAACGCCCACCGTTGCACCGCATTCGACGCCGGCACCGCTGTCCATGCCTGACGACCGCGGCCTGCGTGAGGCGGTTTCCGAGTTCGAAGCCCACCTGATCCGCACCGCGCTCGAACAGCATGATTACCAGTGGGCGGGCGCTGCCCGGGCATTGAAGATGGACCGCGCGAACCTGGTGCGGCTGGCCAAACGCCTGGGCATCGAGCGGCTTTCGTTGCGTTGATTACCTGCCATGGCGCCCCGGCTCCTTGACGTGCACAATCCACGGGACCGGGCATGACGCCGGTCAAGCTCCGTGCCATCTGGAAGGAACCTGCGAACGATGTCCCCTCTAGGATTTGTAGCGATAGTGCAGATCGGCGCCGGCCTGGTCGGATGCGTTGTCTGTACGGAGTTCAGCAGCACCAGCTTGCCCGAGGCCTGCATCGACGATCCCAGCAAAGGCTGGCGGATCTACCACCGCACCATGCTGTTCCTCATGTGCAACATGCTGTCCTTGTTTGCTACGTTCGGAATGCTGGAAAGCCTGCTGGACGACCCGGTGAAGCACCTGCTTGCCTTTGGTTCGGACTGGATGGATGCACTACTGATGCTGGTTATGCCGCTTCCCATTGCCTGGCTGCTCTACCTCGCCTTTGCCCGACTCAGCCGTTGGTGGAATGAATTTCTCTCCTGAGACGAAAACCTCCCGGTTGCGGAAGCATTTCCGGCTCCGCAGCCGCGGATGATGGGGGCGCATGGATGCGCGGATCGCTGTCGCGTCGTCAGTAGCGGCCCACAGCCACACGCGTACAGATGCCAGGGTCAGCCTGCAATGCGTCCAGATCCCGGCCTTGGCCTGACGCATAAGGGTGGCCCAACATGGGCGGGGGCCGCACGGGTCCCCGCCCACGCAACGCTTACTTTGGCATCAACACGCCATCAATCACGTGCACCACACCGTTGGACTGCCCCACGTCCGCGGTCGTCACAGCGGCCTTGCCGCCCTTGGCATCAACGACCCATACCTTGCCCTCGGAGAGCTTGACGGTAAGCTTCTCGCCTTCAACGGTAGTCAGCATGCTGGACTCACCGCCCTTCTTTGCCGCTGCCGTGAGCTGCGCCGCGGTATGGGTGCCAGGGACCACGTGGTAGGTCAGGATCTGGGTCAACTTGGCCTTGTTTTCCGGCTTCAGGAGCGTATCAACCGTCCCCTTGGGCAACTTCGCGAAGGCGTCGTTGGTCGGTGCGAACACGGTAAACGGACCTGCCCCGGACAGGGTGTCCACCAGCCCAGCCGCCTTGACGGCCGCGACCAGCGTGGTGAGGTTCTTCGCGGCCGATGCATTTTCGACAATGGTCTTGGTGGGGTACATGGCCGCGCCGCCCACGGTCGGATTGGTGGCGGCCGATACGCTGCCGGTTGCAAGAGCTGCTGCGATGCACGAAGCGATAGCGAGACGCCGAATGGAGTTGTACATGGGTAGGTCCTCTGATCTGGGCGCACAACGTTGTGCCTCTATACCTACGCAGCGAGGCGGCATTCGGATGCAGTCCCTGGCCTTAGCAGAACGCCTCGAAAGCAAACACGTTCAGCCAGGCACTCACGGCGCTTTCACCACGATCTAGAATGGGCGCAAGCCTCCACCTCAGCGAGTTCCGGAATGCCGTGGATTGACCTGCGCAGCGACACCGTCACCCAACCCACCCCCGCAATGCGCCAGGCCATGGCCACCGCCGAAGTGGGGGATGACGTCTATCAGGACGACCCCACCGTCATCCAGCTCGAGCGCCTCGCCGCCGACATGCTGGGCAAGGAAGATGCCCTGTTCGTGCCAACCGGCGTGTTCGGCAACCAGCTGGCCGTATTCACCCATTGCCGCCGCGGCGATGAAGTGATCGCCGGCGATGACTCGCACCTGGTCTGGCACGAAAACGGCGCAGCGGCGGTGATCAGCGGCGTCCAGCTGCGCACGATCGCCAGCAGGCAGGGGGTGTTGGAGCCTAGCGAGATCGCGTCCCGTATCCGGGTGGGGGAGGACATCCATATCCCCCGCACCGGGTTGATCTGCCTGGAGAACGCGCACGGCAATGGCCGCGTGATCCCGCTGGCCGCGATGGAGGCCACTGCGGCCATCGCCCGAAAGCACGGCGTTCCCATCCACCTGGACGGTGCGCGCGTCTTCAACGCCGCCACCTACCTGGGGTGCGACGTGAAAGCCATCACCCAGCATGTGGACACGGTGATGTGCTGCCTCTCCAAGGGCCTGGCCGCCCCCGTCGGCTCGATCCTCGCGGGGCCGGCCGCCTTCATCAAGCGCGCCCGTTACAACCGCAAGCTGCTGGGAGGAGGGTGGCGGCAAGCGGGGGTCATTGCCGCCCCGGGCATTCTCGCGCTCACCGAGATGACGCAGCGGCTGGACGTGGATCACGACAATGCAAGGTACCTGGCCCAGCAGTTGGCCGAAGTGCCGGGCATCGAGGTCGACATGGAAGACGTCCACATCAATATGGTGTGGTTCGCGCTGCCCGATGGGGTGGACGTGCCTCGCCTGATGCATGCATTGGAAGCGGCAGGGATACGAGCCAACGGGGCCTACGGCGGAAAGATGCGACTGGTGACCCATTGGCAGATCGATCGGGAAGCCATCGACAGGACCGTCTCCGTGATCCGGACCGCAGTGACGGTTTGATCCAACGACTCACGGGACGAGGACCAGCGCGCTACATCAGGTACGAACCGGCATGCGCCGTCGGTTGCGAACTGGCACGCTCCATTGGGCACGAACCGGCATGCGCCATGGTGTGCCTACCGGCCTTCTCCATCGGTTACGAACCGGCATGCGTCATCGGTAGGGTCGGTCGCAAGACGACCGCCCTGAAACCAACAACACCCGGTAACGCATGACCCCAAACGGAGAAGTGCGTACCACCACCCCAGCCTCCGCCGCACTTCCCCGCGACATTTCCACGACACCCCCCCGCCATCCTCGCCGCTGACGCATCGAGGATCGCTCCAGCAATGAAACGAAACCGGATTGCCCTCGCGGGGGGCTTCTGCTTGGCCGCTGTACTCATCGGCGCCGCATGGGTAGGCACTGACGAGGATGACGCACCGGCCGCCTCGTCGCCCACGCCGGTGATGTCCGTGCGACTCGTGCGGCCGCTGCTCACCCGGCTGCCGCTGCGCGTACCGGCCACCGGCAGCGTTGCCGCCTGGGAGGAAGCCAGCATCGGTGCCGAAGCCGACGGCCTGCGCCTGACTGCGGTGCAGGTCAACGTAGGCGACCGGGTACAGCGCGGCCAGGTGTTGGCGCGCTTCACCCCGGAGCTCATCCAGGCCGAGTTGGCCGAGGCCACTGCCGCAGTAGCACTGGCGGACGCCGAAGCGAATGAAGCCGCCGCCAACCTGCAGCGCGCCCAGGTGCTGGACGCGTCGGGCGCGATCGCGCGGCAACAGTTCAACCAATACCAGGCCGTGGCACTGACCACCCGGGCGCGCCTGGATTCGGCCCAGGCAGCGTCCAACAAGGCGCGGCTGCGGCTGGTGCAGACCCAGGTGCGGGCGCCCAGCGACGGGGTGATCAGTGCGCGCACGGCCACCGTCGGCGCGGTGGTGCCGGCAGGCCAGGAGCTGTTCCGGCTGATCCGCGATGGAAGGCTGGAGTGGCGCGCGGTGGTGGCATCCACTGACCTGCGCGCCCTGGAACCTGGCCAGACGGCCGTCATCAACATGCCGGGAGCGGGTCCCGTGGAGGGGCGCGTACGCATGCTGGGTCCGGTGATTGATGCCGCCACGCGCAGCGGGCTGGTTTACGTCGACCTAGCCGCCGGGGTGCCGCTGCGTGCAGGTGCCTTCGTACAGGGCCACGTTGCCGTAGGCAGCGTAAGCATGCCGACCCTGCCACAGAGCGCGGTGCTGCTTCGCGACGGCTTCCACCATGTAATGCAGGTCGACCAGGACGGCAAGGTGCGTACCCGCCGGGTAGAGGTGGGCCGGCGCAGCGATGACCGCGTGGAAGTCGTGTCTGGCTTGGGCGCTGGCGACGCCGTGGTGGCGTCTGGCCTCGGCTTCCTCGACGACGGCGACCAGGTGCAGGTGATCAGCGTGGCGACAGCCGCCAAGGCAGGTCGCCCATGAACCTCAACGTGTCGGGCTGGTCCATCCGCAATCCGGTGGCGGTGACGTTGTTGTTCGTCACGCTGGCACTGGCCGGCGCGTTCGGCTTCGCGGCGATGAAGGTGCAGAACTTCCCGGATATCGACTTTCCCATCATCACCGTCACCGCGACACTGCCCGGCGCATCACCCGCACAACTGGAAAATGACGTCGCGCGCAGGATCGAGGATGCGCTGGCAAACCGCCAGGGCATCAAGCACATCACGACAACGCTGACCGACAGCGTGGCGACCATCAACGCCGAGTTCCATATCGGCAAGCCTGTTCAGGAAGCAATGGACGATGTGCGCGACGCAGTGGCAAGCGTGCGCGCGGACCTGCCCGCCGACCTGCAGGACCCGGTGGTGCAGAAGGTGGAACTGGCCAGTCAGCCGGTGGTGACCTATGCATTGAGCTCCAATACGCTGGACATGGAAGCGCTGTCCTGGTTCGTGGACAACCAGATAAGCCGGCGCCTGCTGGGCGAGAGCGGCGTGGGTGCAGTGTCGCGGGTGGGCGGGGAGGACAGGGAAGTGCGGGTGGCGCTGGACCCGGACCGGCTGCTGGCGTTGAACGCTACCGCTGCGGAGATCTCAGAGCAATTGCGGCAACTGCAGTTGGAAGCCTCGGGCGGGCGCGTGGCGCTTGGGAACGCGGAACAGTCGGTACGCACCCTGGCAACGGTGGAGTCGGCCGAGCGCATCGCCGACATGGACGTCGTGCTTGCCGATGGCCGCCGCATCCGGCTGGCTGACGTAGCGGAAGTGTCCGACACCACCGCCGAACCGCGGACCGCAGCGCGCATGGACGGCTGGCCGGTAGTGTCGTTCGATGTGCTGCGTGCGCGCGGCGCCAGCGAGCTGGAAGTCGCCAACGCCGCCGAGGCCGTGGTCGAAGGGCTGCGCCACGAATTCCCACAGATCCAGTTCGAACGGACGGTGGACTACGTAGCCCCGGTTGCGGAGAACTACCACGGCTCCATGATGCTGCTGCTGGAAGGGGCGGTGCTGGCGGTGATCGTGGTGTTCTGCTTCCTGCGCGACTGGCGCGCGACCCTCATCGCCGCTGTTGCGTTGCCACTCTCGGCCATTCCCACCTTTGCGGTGATGCACCTGATGGGCTTCTCGCTCAACACGGTATCACTGCTTTCGCTGTCGCTGATCGTTGGCGTGCTGGTCGACGATGCCATCGTCGAGATCGAGAACATCGAACGCCACCTGCTGATGGGGAAGGCGCCGTTCCGCGCCGCCGACGAGGCGGCCAGCGAGATTGGCCTGGCGGTGATTGCCACCACTCTTACGCTGGTTGCGGTGTTCCTGCCCACCTCGCTCATGGGCGGCGTGGTAGGGCAGTACTTCGTGCAGTTCGGCTGGACCGCAGCCATCGCCGTGCTGTTCTCCCTGCTGGTCGCGCGCATGCTGACCCCGACCATGGCGGCCTACCTGTTGAAGGCACCCACCCGGCGGCACAAAGCGCCGCGTTGGGTGCTGCGCTATCTGCAGGCGGTGCGTGCGTGCATCCGGCGCCCGCTGCTGGTGCTGTCCGTTGCGTCAGCGCTGGTGGCTCTGGGCGTATTGACAGCTGCGCAGCTGCCCGGCGAATTCATGCCGCCCGATGACGGCAACCAGGTGCAGGTCAGCCTGACCCTGCCGCCCGGCAGCACCCTTGCCGAGACGCTTGAACTGGCCGAGTCCGCCCGCGCCATTATTGCGCGCAGCCCCTTCGTTGCGTCTGTCCATACGGCAGTGGGTGCGGCTGGCGGCGGGTCGGGCGACCCTGATGAGGGCACACCGACGGCCAGCGTCGGCACCGCCGTGCTGACCGCCAACCTGGTGGCGCGAGGCGAGCGCAGCGGCTTCACCCGGTCTACCATCGAAGGGCAGCTGCGCACGCAGCTTCACCAGGTGGCGGGCGCGCGGGTCAGCGTGGGCAGCGACAGCGAAGGTCTGGAGCTGGTGCTGGGCGGGGACGATGGCGACCGGCTGGCCAGCCATGCGCGCCGGGTGGAACAAGAGCTGCGCAGCATTCCGGGCATAGGCGCGGTGGTGTCATCCGCCGCCCTGGTGCGGCCCGAACTGGTAGTCCGCCCCGACTTCGCCCGCGCTGCCGACCTCGGAGTTTCCTCCAGCGCCATCGCCGACACCCTGCGCATCGCCACATTGGGCGACTACGTCCAACGCCTGGCGAAATTGAACCTGAGCGAGCGCCAGGTGCCCATCGTGGTACGCCTGGCCGACAGCGGTCGCAGCGACCTCGACACATTGCGTCGCCTGCCGGTGCCCGGAGCACGCGGCCCGGTGCCGCTGGAGAGCGTGGCCGACCTGTCCCTGTCGACCGGCCCCGCGGAGCTGACCCGGCATGACCGGCAACGCAACATCAGCCTGAAGGTGGCACTGAATGGCCTGCCGCTTGGGCAGGTGGAAAGCGCTGCGATGCGCCTGCCCAGCCTGGCAACGCTGCCGAAGGGCATCAGCGTCGCCCCCGCCGGCGACGCCGAGGCCATGGGCGAACTTGTATTGGGGTTCGGGCTTGCGATGGGTGCCGGCGTGCTGTGCGTGTACATGGTGCTGGTGCTGCTGCTGAAGGATTTCGCGCAGCCGTTGACGGTGCTGTTGGCGCTGTGCCTGTCCATACCCGGCGCATTCCTGGCGCTGCTCGTGGCCGGCCAGAGCCTGTCGATGCCTTCGATGATCGGGCTGATCATGCTGATGGGCATCACCACCAAGAACGCGATCCTGCTGGTGGACTACATCGTCATCGCCCGGCGCGAGCTGGGCATGAATCGTCACCGCGCCGTGGTGGATGCCTGCCGCAAACGCGCGCGACCCATCGTGATGACCACCATCGCGATGGGGGCCGGGATGTTGCCCGTGGCGTTGGGGCTGGGCGCAGATCCCAGCTTCCGTGCACCGATGGCCATCGTGGTGATCGGCGGCCTGGTGACCTCCACCGTGCTGTGCCTGCTGGTGATACCCGTGGCCTACAGCGTGATGGACGACCTGGTGCAGGCCCTGCAACGGCGCTGGTTTGCCCGCCCGCGCGACAGCGCGCCTGCATCCCGGGAGGCAAACGCATGAACTTGGTCACGCTCTCAATGGCTGCGCTGCTGGCCTATGTGGCCGCCAGCATCGTGTACGTCTACCGGTTCCGTGGTCGCCAACGCTACGCCAGCTTCTCCCAGTACCTGCGCAAGAGCTGGCCCGTATTCGCGCCGCTGAACTGCCTGCTCTACATGACCACCGCACGCGCGGCGCGACAGCCGGTGCTGGAGCCGCACTACATCGAGGGCATCCACCGCCTGCGCCGCAACTGGCGACGGATCCGTGACGAGGCCATGCAGCTGCACGCCTCGGGCGCCTTCGAGGCGGCATCCGCGCCGGGGTCGGCCGGCCACCATGATGTCGGCTTCCGAACCTTCTACAAGCGCGGTTGGCGCAAGTTCTACCTGATGTGGTACGCCGGCCCGCACCGTTCGGCGCAGCGCCTGTGCCCAACCACGGTGCGGTTGCTGGACGGCATCCCCGGAGTCCGCGCCGCCATGTTCTCTGTACTTCCGCCCGGCAGCGAGCTGAGCCTGCATTCGGACCCATTGGCCTGCTCGCTGCGCTATCACCTGGGGCTGGACACACCCGGCACGGCCGACTGCTATATCTGCGTCGATGGCCAGGCGGTGACATGGCGCAACGGCGAGGATTTCGTGTTCGACGAAACCTATCCGCACTACGCCCGCAACGACAGCGACGCCCTCCGGGTGATCCTGATGTGCGACGTGGAGCGGCCGATGAACCTGCTGGGGCGCATGTTCAATCGCATGTACGCCGGGTTGGCCTGGGCCATGACCGTACCCAACACGGCAGAGGACCGGCAGGGCCCCATCAGCTGGCTGTTCGCACGCCTCGCACCGCTGCGCGAACGTGGGTTGCGGCTGAAGCGCACGCATCGCCTGGTGTATACGGGGCTTAAGGTCCTGCTCAACACCAGCCTGCTGTTGCTGGTTCTTGCGGCTGTGGGTGGCGTGCTAGAGTTTCTCTCGCGGCTATTCAACCAGGTGGGGATGCCATGAGCAGGGGGGCGCTTTCGATCCTGATCATCGAAGACAACGCGCAGCTGGCCGCCAACCTGTACGACTTTCTCGAGGCCTGCGGCCATACCCTGGACGCCGCGCCGGACGGCCTGTCCGGCCTGCACCTGGCCTCGTCCAAGGACTACGACGCGATCGTGCTGGACTGGAATCTCCCCCGTCTGGATGGCCTGACCGTGCTGCGGCGGCTGCGCGGCGAAGCCAGGAAGCAGGTGCCGGTCATCATGCTGACCGCGCGCGACCAGGTGGCCGACAAAATCGATGGCTTTGAAGCCGGGCTCGACGACTACCTGGTAAAGCCCGTTGCGCTGCCCGAGATCGAAGTCCGGCTGCGCTCGCTGGTGGCTCGCCGCCGCAACGCCGGCGCCGCCGACAACGTTCTTCGGGTGGGCGACCTGAGCTTCGACCTGGGCACGCTGAAGGCGCAGCGGGCGGGCAGGGCGATCACCCTCACCCGGACCGGTCGCCGCCTGCTGGAACTGCTTATGCGCGAAAGCCCGCAGGTGGTGACCCGGGCCAAACTGGAACGCGTGGCCTGGGGCGAAGCCTCCCCAGAAACCGACCTGCTGCGCTCGCATATGTACGTGTTGCGCCGGGCCCTTGAACAGGACGCGGAAACGCCGCTGCTGCATACCGTGGCCGGTTCCGGCTACCGGCTGAGCGCAAGTGGATAGGGCGCTGCGCCGGCGCGGCGTGCACTGGTGGACCAGCGTGGCCCTGATCCTGATCGGTCTGCTGGTGCTGTTGGCCATCGCAGTGCAGAGCTTCAGCGGCCAGCTGCTGATGGAAGGACGCTATTGGGCCGACCTTACGCGTGCGATCTCCAACGACCACGCCGAACGGGTGCGCCAAGGCCGCGCCGGGGAACTGCCACGCGAAGGACTGGTCCGCTCCTGGTACCTGCCGGGCGGCGTGGCGCCGCCGGACCTGCCGCGTCCGCTGGCCAACCTGCCGGCGGGAAACTACAGCTCCGAGGCCTCGCTGCTGGATGATGCGGTGAACCTTGAAGCGGGCACGACCTATCACGCGGCAGTAGCGGATCTTCCCCGCGGCAGGCTGGTGACGCTGGTGGACATCGAGCCCCTGGAGCAGCAGCAGAACCGCTACGCCCGCCTGAGCCTGCTCTGGATAGTGTGCTTCGCCGCCGTGATTGGCGGCTTCATCGCCTGGCTGCACGCCAACCTGGTGCGACCGGTACGTGACCTGGCCGCGCGCATGCAGGCCATCGACCCCAGCGACACCGGAGCGCGCCTGCCGACCGACTACCAGCGCGAAGAAATCCAGGTCATCGCGCAGGCCAGCAACGCGCACCTGGACCGGGTAGAGCAGTTCATCCAGCGCGAGCGCAGCCTGCTCGACCAGGCCAGTCACGAATTCCGCACGCCTATCGCCGTGATTGCCGGCGCCGCAGACGTGCTGCGCCAGTTGCCGCTGCCGGATACCTCGCAGCCGGCGTTGGCGCGGATCGAACACGCAGTGGAAGACCTGTCCGAGACGATGGTGGCGCTGCTGTACCTGGCACGTGAAGCGCCACCGGATGGCGAAGTCACGGACGTCACCGCCTTGCACGATTTCCTGCCCCGTCTTGTGCGCGACCACGAACACCTGCTGCGTGGCAAGGACGCAACGCTGCGCTGCGGCACGCTGGAGCCCACGTTCGTCGCCGCGCCGGAGGCAATGGTCCGCATTGCGGTGAGCAACCTGGTCCGCAACGCGATCGAGAACACCGAGGTGGGCCTGGTGGAGATCACCCTGGCGCGGGGCAGGGTGACCGTCACCGATTCAGGCAGTGGCTTCAACCCGGTAGAGGCAGCGCGGCGCTACCGCGACAGCCTGCGTCAGGCCGTGCCCGCGCGCGGGCAGGGACTGGGACTGTTCCTGATCGGCCGCATCTGCGATCGCTTCCGCTGGACGCTCGACATCGACTCCGGCACCCACGGCACCCACGGCACCCGCGCAACGCTGGATGTCTCGGCCAGCGTAGTGGACGTTCCGTAACAGCCCATCCACGACATTCCGCCGACATCGCCACGGCATCCTGATCTGGAACCGACCCGCACCACGCGGGTCTCCTTCCCGATGAGGTCTGTCGTCTTATGTTCAAGTTCATTTGGCCCTTGCTGGCTTGCGGTTTGTCGTCCACTGCCTTGGCGCAGGAGGGGCCTGGAGGTGATCCGGGTGAGCAGGGTCCACCGCGATGGGGGCTGGGGATTGCGGCCATGGTGAGCGATAGCCCCTACGCCGGCGAAGGGACCAAGGTAATGCCCATCCCACTGGTCACCTACCACGGCGAGCGGTTCTACCTGGAAGGGCTGAGCGCCGGCTGGGTGGTTGCAAAAGGCGATTCCTTCGAGCTGGCCGCGGTAGCCAAAGGGCGCATGGACGGGTTCGATGTAAAGGACCTCGGGCGCTCTGAGCTGGCAGGCAACGGCGTGGATTACCGCCTGCTTGAAGACCGCGACATGGGCCTGGACCTGGGCGCGAAGTTCAAATGGAGCAACGGCAATAGTGAGCTGGAAGTCGAACTGCTCGCCGACGCCACCGACACCAGTGGCGGCCAGGAATTCTCGCTGCAATACGGCTATGGGTTCGACGTGGGAATGGGCCGTATCACTCCCAACGTCGGGGTCACGTGGCAGTCCAAAGACATGGCCAACTATTACTACGGCACCCTGAAGGAAGAAGTGGCGCGCGGCGTGGTGGATTACAAACCCGGCGCGGTGACCATCCCACACGTGGGCGTTGGCTACCTCCGGCCCCTGGGTGAGAAGTGGATGCTGCTGGGTTTCGCCCAATACAAGCTGCTGCCGGACAAGATCACCGACAGCCCGCTCATCGAGCGTGACACGAACGGCAGCGCCTCCGTGTTCGTGGGCTTCTCGCGCGGCTTCTGAGGCTCACGCGACGCCGCATTGCCGGCTGGTTGCGGCCTCACTAGCCAGCCGCGGCCAGCTCGAACCTAGTGAAACGCCCTTGATCAAGGTACCCATCGCGCAACGGTGCCTGCCTAGCTATAGTCGAGGTCTCAAGGACGGGGCAGGCCATGGATCGCAAAGGCAGACATCTGACAATCGCAGACGTGGCTGGATGGGGCTCCGCACTCGCTACTTTCGGACTCATCCAAGGCGCGTTGTACCTGCAGGCCTACTGGGGCCGCTTCGGTCTGGACCCCTTCCAGTTCGTAGCGGTCAGCGAACTTGCCTTGGCCGGCCTGGCTGGAATCGGCGTGGTGCTGTGCCTGATGCTGTTTGCCTCATTGCTGGGAGGCTGGGTAGAAGGCCGGCTGTCCAGCATCAAGCCGGAACGCAGGGTGCTGCGATTTGTAGCGCCCTTGATGCTATTCATACCTATGGGCGCATTGCTGTGGTGGGCTAACGCGTGGGTACTCCTCGGAGGAGCAATCCTCACAATTGTCTGCGTTGTCGCGGTCACGCTATCACCCGTAATACCCCCTTCCATAAAGGACTCGCCCTGGCTCATCTACGCTGTGCTGATGCTGGTATATGTTTCGATTGCCACTAACCACCTGGGTGCGCAGCGAGCGCAGAAGGTCATGCGTGGCGAAGCAAAACACGTTTCCACCATACGGACCGAGGCCGAGACACTCAAAGGCCTGATCCTGATTGGTCGACTGGGCGACACCTACGCCTTGTGGGATCCAAGCCGTCAGGCAACCATAGTTTTGCCTGCGGGAGACCTCAACAAGCTGGAGATACTGCAGAAGGGATCTGCCGTGGCGACGAAAGCTGGCCGCTAGCCCAACGGCCGACGCGCCACCCAGCCCCGGAAACTGAGCGCAGCGTAGAACAGCTCCACATCCGTGAACCCGGCCGCCTCCAGCAGCGCAACCTCGTCCGCTTCGGAGATGGCCGGGAGCTTTTCCGCCATGACCGTAATCGACGCTTCGTCGCGCTCGTCAAGAATACCGTCAATCGACGCGAACGCAGCTGAGCGGCGCAACCAGCGCATGCGGGCTTCAGGCGTGTAGCTGTGGTGGGCAACGACGAGCACACCGCCAGGCAGGAGGCGCTGAAACAATCCTCGCAGGGTCTGCAGTCGCGTAGCGGGATCCAGGAAGTGAAGCGTCAGCAGGCAAGTGGCGCCATCGAACTCGCGCACCGGCGCATCCTCGATGAGGCCCTCTACCAGCACAACACGCGAGGCGTTCGCGCCCAGTGTCTCCCGTGCAAGTTCCAGCATCGGAAGTGAGGGATCTACGCCAACAAACCCCCACCCAAGCTGCGCCTGGGCAAACGCTTCGAGCTCCAGTCCGCCGCCCGCGCCCAGCACCAGCACCTCGCCCGTGGGCGGAACGGATTCCGCCAGCAGGATATGGGTCATTCGATGCAGTGCCGCCATGCCAGGCACCTTGCCCTGGGCAGTTTGCCGATAGCTGCTGACTGCAGAGGGGTCCTTGAACGTCGACATGGATACTCAGCCCGTACGGGTCCGTTAATATGTAACATCAATTGTTACATACAACGAACACGCAGCGCAGCGCGGCCGGATCCGGGTAGGCAGCGCGGCCGGGTACGGTCGGTCGCCAGACGGCCACCCTGGCCCCACAACGGACACGCGGCACTGCCGGCTACGATCGGCCGCCAGACGACCGCCCCGGACCCACAACGGACAAGCAGCACCGCCGGCTACGGTCGGTCGCCATACCACCGCCCTGGACCCACAACGAACACGCAGCACCGCCTGGTAGGGTCGGTCGCCAGACGACCGCCCGGAACCCATCAACACCCTTTAACGCATGACCCCGAACGAAGCCCGAGCGCAATTGAGAGGTGTCACGTAACGGTGCCCTGGCATTTCTGCGCCTACCGAAGCGCGGAATCAAACAGCTCCTTGGCCTGCCGGATAGCCGCCTGATGCGTAGAGCCCTTGTCAGGTCCCACCTCGCACAGCTTGCCCACCCGCTCACGCCCCAGCGCCGTGCACTCCGCCAGGAAGTCGTAGTGGCCCACCAAAGGCAACACCTGCAGGCGCACCTTCCCATTCGCTTCCGCAATGACCTCGCTGTTGGTGGCAGGCGAGGCAATCGCATCGGCCTTACCCACAACCACCGACACCGGGACCTCCAACCGCCCCAGCTCACCCGGCTCGAACGCCTGGACAATCGCCGGTGCCATCAGGAACACCGCGCGAACGTTGGGAATGCGGCGATCCTGCGCTGACTTGGCGACCCACGGCGCCAGCTCCGGCGTAGCGACCGCCGCCATCCGCCGCTCAAAGGTCATCTCCGGGTTCTCGGCCTGCGGCACGCAGACCCCATCCTTCGGCGACGCCTTGCAGAAGGCGACCAGCCTGCCCATGTCCGGACGCGCACCGGCAGCCACCAGCGCCGTGAACCCACCAGCCGAATACCCCACCAGGCCCAGCCGGCCCGCATCCACATGCGGAGACAGCACGGGATCGGCCTGCACCGCAGCCAGCGCGGCAGCGAGGTCGTCCGCCCGGTTCCACATCAGAATACTGGCCGCGTCCGTCATCGGGTCCACGCCGTTGTTACCGGGATGGTCCACAGCTATTACCACAAACCCCGCGCGCGCCAGGGCAGTACCGAACCAGCCCATCATGCGGGCACTGCCGCCGTTGCCATGCGACACCAGCAGCAGTGGCCAGCGGCCCGGCGCAACCGGGGCATCCACGGCAGAAGCTCCCTCCTCGAACAGCGGCGCGCCCGGCGGCCCTATCGTGAGTGGCTGCTCCTTCGCACCTGGCTGGGCCGGGTACCACACCGTATAGCGGACGCGGTCGCTGTGGCCGGCGTCGCGAACCGCTGCGCTGGCTGTGTGCGCCACGCCATGGGTTTCCCCAACAGCAGGGGAGGGTTGAGCCGACCATGCCACTGGCGCGAACAGACAAGACAACAGGACGAAGGCGTGTGGCAGTACTCGCACGGAAGACTCTCCTTGGGTCAACTCGGGTTGGACAGCGGCAGCCAGATCTCAACGCCACCGTGTCCGGTGCGGTCGTCGAAGCGGGCGTCATAGCGTTCGAAATCAGGTGCGTCTGCCAAGGTCAGGCCGGAGCGGGGCAGGTGGTCGTTCAACAGCCAGAACCAGGTGGAGCGGATCGTAGAGATGTGCCCCGCATGCCACGCCACCAGATAGTCCCCGGCCGGGATGGAAACGGCATGCCAGGCCGACGGCACGGCGGCGCTCGCACCGATCTCCATGCCGGCGATGTAGTCAAAGGCACCCTCGCCATCGCGGTTGCAACAGACCCCGAAGGCGATGTCCTTGCCCAGCTCCCGGGTCAGCGCCAACTGCTGCCACTGCGAGGGAATGGACGCCACGGTGACAGCGGTATGACGGGCGCGGATGCCGGCCACACGCAGCGGGCCCAGCTGCCGGCGTTCCGGCTCCACCTGGCAGGGCAGCGGTGGGGCGTCGAGCTTGATGGCTTCAACCAGCGCCAGCCCGTGCAGGCCTTCCCGCCTCACCTGCTCCGGCGCCTGCTTGAATTGCTCTGTAAAGGCATGGGTGAAGGCCGCATGCGAGGCATAGCCTGCAGCCAGGGCGACATCCAGAATGGGGACGCCGCCCGCCGCCAGGGTGCGAGCCGCCTCAGTCAGGCGACGCGCACGAAGGTAGCGCGCCATCGAGGTGCCGGTACTGACCTGGAACAGGCGTGAGAGGTGGAACGGCGAGAGCTCAACCGCCTCGGCGATCTGGGCCAGCGACGGATTCTCGGCAAAGTGGCTTTCGATGTACCACAAGGCCTTGCGTGCCGCTCCCATGACGCCTGCTCCGTGCCAGTGACTGGGTGGCAGCGTAGCGCAGGGCGGGGGAGGGCGTTTGCGGGATCTTGCTGTGGGTGCGCGGTGTGGGTTGGGAGCGACAGTGTTGTGGGTCGATTGGCGAACATTTTTCAGACGCGAGGATGCGCTGGAAGTGCGACGCAGTGCCTTGGCAAATGCGCGCCAGCACTCGGATTGTCACAAAATGATTTGCTCGCCATATGCCTTTGTGCGGACCCATTGGCGCGGTGAACAGGAGCGAGGCGAAGGCGAGTTCCAGTACTCTCACGTCTGCCGCATGGTGTGCCTTGGGTGTCAGAACCCGGTGACTGATTGCATGTTGGTTGACCTGTGTCGGGAGGGTGGCGAAATACAACACCCTCGCGGAAATACGTCGCACCGTAACAGTTACCGCGGTTCTGAACCTCCCGACTCCCTCGCCATCCCGGCGAGGGAGAACACAGAGGAGAACCATCATGCAAGACGACTGGTCCACCATGACCCCCGAACAGCGCACCCTTCTCAGGGGATTCTGGCGCGCGCCGAAGAGCGTAATGATCAACGCACTTCATCACGACGGGCTAGAAACGTATCCCGGCTGCCCAACCATTCCGTGTCTGAAGGCGAGGGGGCTGTGGATGCGTGGGCTTGGCGTCGAACCCGGAACGCGGATGTATCTGGGCATTGGGCGTGAGCTGCTTGTCCTCGCGAAAGACCCGTCGCCGGAGGCGCTGTCCAAGGCGATGGTCCGGTTTGAGAAGACCGGGGACAGTTGGAAGCTGGGGCCCGTCGGGTGAGAGTGGCAACACGCGGGGCGCTTGCAGCGTCGCCCCGGCTGTCGTCAGGGTCAGGCCCCCGATAGGAGATATACTCCCCCTCAACCATGATCCAGGATGGATTTGCCCTATGCGTTTCACTGCAGCAGCCAGTTCGCTTGTCGTTCTACTGTCCATGGCGTCTACCGTCCCGGTCTCTGCGGCGGAACCAGACGTATTCGGAATCAAATTAGGGGCACCATTGGCGCTTCCCCTTTGCCAGATATCCGTGCCTGCTCCAGCTGCCCCCAGAAGCAACAAAGGGATAGGGGCCAGGGCGTTCAACAAGCTGATGACCCCGCCGCCGGAACCGCCGAAAGCCACCCCACCGGCAACAGGGTTGTGCGTAGCGCCCGGCACGACAAACATGGCCGTAGGCAATACCGAGTTCGCGGCAGGCGAGTACGGTTACCTGGTCTTCGCCACGGATGAGTTCCCGGCGTGGGTGGCGCCCATCGGCATGGCGATCGGCGCGGGCTCAGGTGACGCTTTTTCTCTGGAAGGTGCGGGTGGCCTGGTTCTACTGCGCGACGGGCGTGTGATCGCCCTGCGCTTCAACACCACCGGGTTCGAGGCGCAGCCGCGCGTGATGGAGTTGCTCAAGCGCAAGTTCGGCTCGCCCAGTGCAGAAAAAGCGGTGACCTGGAACAACGATCTTGGCGGCAGCCGCGAATCGATTTCCGCGCAATGGCGCAAGCCTGATTTCTTTGCGGATTATTCTTCGGTCGTGCAATCGCAGCCCATGCGAGCACAAGGGCTGTCGGGCGGGATCGGGTTCCTAAGCATCGGAAATGATCTGGGGCAGCAAGTGCTGCAGCCGGCTGCCAGCAAAGAAGCGGAGTTCTAGGTAGCGCAGCCCCAAGTCCTGACAGTGATTCCTAAGGCCCGCAATGCACGGATCTCGGGAGAAGGAGGCAGACTTCAGCATGAAGATTGCAGGGCCACCACCGCCTTGATCCACGCTTTGCAGCTGATTCTGCTGTGCACGCTAGTGCTGATGACCGTGAGTTGCAGTCGCATGAATATTGCGTGGAAGGAGGAGGTGCGGCTGTCAGACGGCCGCCTGATCGTGCTAAGCGCACCGCGAAGGGCAGCATCACACGTGATATCGCGATGCGTGCAACCGGCTGGGAACCCGGGGAGATTACGTTGCGGATCGCGCAGGAGGATGGAACTGTCAATCCACCCGTGTAGCGGTCGACCCGGATCGCGGTCGTCATTGACTACTACCCGGCTTCATCGACGTGGTCGGTCGTAGCCACTCACCCTTCCTGCAGCACGTGGCAAGACATGGGCCGCCCGTCCTCGCAATACGTGCAGTACATCTCGGTAAGCGGAGGGGCGTGGCGTGTCGTGCCTCTGCAGCCGGGCTGGGCCGGAAGGCGCGCGAATCTGCTGACCCACACTCGGTCGACAGGCGAACCGGCGCTGGTCCGGGAGGCAAACAAGGAAATGATCTGGCGCAGGGGCTCCGACCCGTACAAGTCGATCTCGACGTCCTGGAAAACCAACTGTTAGTGGGTCGCCTCCCCTTGGGCCTGACCAACGATAGAATTTCTCCACTTAACCAGCTGGCAGGCCGGGATACGCTGACCGGGAGCCAGCGCTTGCTTGCGCAGGTGGTGGCTTGACGAGACGCCACTTGCACATCGTGATTGGCTATCCCTCATAGAGCACGAAGGTAGATTACATGCTGGAAGCACTCATGAAACTGTCCAACGTGCGGGCGCTGTTGGTAGGCGCCGTGGCCATTGATACTCTTTGCCTTGGTACGCTCGCTAGCCTGATGGTCACCAACGGCCATGCTGCCACTTTCGATACGGGTGTGCTGGTCCTTATGGCGCTGGCAATCACCGGGCCGGTGTTGGCGGCATCAGTCGGTATGTTCACGCTGGTGGTTCCAAGCTCCTTGCCTGCGGAGGAGCGGGCAAGGCGCTGCCTGTTGGCTGGCTCGGTGATGCATGGAGGGGTCCAAGTGGGCACCCTACTGCAAAGCTGCTGCGGCAAGATGCCGAACTCAATTGCTGGCTACTTCACCGAGACATTCGCACTGACATTCATCACTATGCTCGTGATGACGGGCCTGGCATTGCCCTTGCGGCACTTTGGTTCCAAAAAGCGCCGTGGGTGATCGCCGCAGCGCCCATACCCGCGAGGACGCCTTGCAAATGGCCGAACCACCCCCCCTGGATGAGGCCCGGCGTGCAGGTCGCCCGGGTCCATCCGGCGACGTCACGGGATAGGCGGTCGGGGAATACCTGACTTCGCACTCGGCCGCCGGACGATATGATGCCCACACTGACAGTCACGGCAATGGATATGCTGGTGGGCCAAGCGCGCAGGACACTGCGCCGGGCATCACGATGCAGCTGCCAATTTCCCGACTCTAGGAATAAGGCCACGTTAAGTAATGGAGCTATAAATGGCAAGAGCAGACGCAACTGTCGAAGAACTCGTGGGAATGATCGAGCGGGGAAGGCTACGGTTACCCGAAATGCAGCGTCGCTACGTCTGGCGGTCTCCACGTGTACGCGACCTGCTGGACTCGCTATATAGAGGATATCCCTCTGGTGCGATCCTGCTCTGGGAGACGACAGAAGACGTCCCCCTGCAGGAGTTTGCCGTCAGCCAGCAGGCCAACCCGTACCAGACAACGCAGTTGCTCCTGGATGGCCAGCAACGTTTGACTTCCCTGTCCGCAGTCATCCGGGGTGAGCCAGTGACGGTGCGCGGTCGCCAGCGGCCAGTCGAACTACTGTTCAATCTTGAGCATCCAGAACAGCTGGCGTTTGTGACGGAAGTCAACGAAGACGCCGACGTGGATGAGGACGGGGACGAGGATAACGGAGATGCAGCGGACTCCAGTTCTGATGAACTCATGCAGCGATTTAACAAGATGGCCTTCGTCGTCGCGACCCGAAAGCTTGAACAACTCCCGCAATGGGTCAAGGTCTCGGAGGTGTTCCGAATCAGTAGCGATCGCGAATTCCTCCGTAAAGCCGGCGTCACAGACTTCGACGACCCTCGTGCCGAGAAGTACAGCAAGCGATTGGCGCGGCTGCGCGATATTCGCAAGTACGTGTATCGCATGGATGTACTGGAAAGTTCCATGGGTTACGACGAAGTCACAGAAATCTTCGTGCGCGTGAATTCACTTGGTGCAAAGCTTCGTAGCTCCGACCTTGCACTGGCTCAGATCACTGCCAAGTGGCGAAATTCGCTGGCCGAATTCCAGTCCTTCCAGAAGGCCTGTGCCGGGATGGGGTTCGACCTTGATCTCGGGATACACCTTAAGAACCTTGTTGCGTTCGCCACCGGACAATCGCGTTTCTTGACCATCGGCAACGTCGACGTGGCGACGTTGCAGGCTGCCTGGAAGGAATCCAAGCGAGGCATGGATTTCGCGCTCAACTTCATGCGCAGCAACGTAGGGATCGGCAGCCCAGCGCTTCTGTCTTCGCCCTTCATCCTTATCGCAATCGCGGCATACGGTCACAAGCGCGATTATGCCCTGGGCGTCGAAGAATCAGCGCAGCTGCGGTACTGGACGCTGGTGGCTAACGCGAAGGGACGATTCTCCCGGGGATCCAGTGAAACCATCCTGGATCAGGATCTGGCGTCCATTCGCCAGGGCGGCGGAGTCAAGGACCTGATCGATCGCGTCCGACTGCAGTTTGGTCGACTGGATATTACGCCCGAGGAACTCGAGGGCCGAAACCAGCGGAGCGCCTTGTTCAAGACGATGTTCCTTGCCTTCCATGCTACCGGCGCTACCGATTGGCGGTCGAATCTTCGGATATCGCTGGACCACAAAGGCAGCCAGGACCGCCTACAGTTCCACCACTTCTTCCCCAAAGCGCTGCTCAAGACGGCGGGCTACAGCACGCGAGAAGCCGATGACATCGCCAATCTATCGTTCATCTCGGGCAAGACGAACCGGCAAATCAGTGATAAGGCGCCGGCCGCGTACCTTGAAAAGTACCGGCTTGGTGCCGGAGCTTCCGGCCTGGAAGCGCAGTGCATTTCGACGGACGCATCCATGCTGGAAGTCAGTGCTTACAAAGACTTCCTGAAGGATAGACGCTTGAGGATTGCAGAACGCCTCAATGCATTCTTGCAGATGACTCATGGGTAAGGAAAGAGTATGACCAGATATGAGGACGTTGCACAAGCCGACGAGTGGGGCTGTGCTGCTGCTTGCGTGGCTTCGCTGCTCAATGCTCCATACGACCAGGCTTTAAAGTGGCTGGAGTATGAGAAGGGAAAGCCGGTGGACCAGCGACGAAAGGGGTTCGAGATCGACGAGATAGCGCACGCGTTGTTCGGGCAGGGCGTAAAGGTGGTTGCGGACTGGTACCCGGTAGATCCCATCCCGGATGGCTCGATCCTTTGCATCCGCGGACCGGGCCGGTACAAGGGTTACCACTACGTGCTGAAGGTCCCTGGCGGCTACATGGATCCCTGGTTTGACCTCGTCCCGAATGTCAGGAAGGCATGCGTCCGCGCATCACTACCAGAAAAGACAAGTATCTACGTAGCGCTTCTGCAGACGCCGTGAATCAACTGAGGGTGCCCTGCGCCGCCGCGTGTGATCCATGTCCTTAGCGAGTGGGCAGTAGAGGGCTGTCAATCAGCAAGCGCGAGCGTATCGGGCGTGGAACAGACTTGTAACGGCGGCGTCCAGGACGGACATCGCAGGCTCTTACGTAGAAGCTACAAGCATGGCTCGCAAGCGAGACCTCTGCCTGTCCAGCATCTCGATCTGCTTGTCTAGAATCGCCAGCCTCTTGCGCTGTGTCTCGCTGGTTTCTGGGCACGCCAGGGCACCTTCGATCAACAGCATGCATTCCGGAAAGCTACGGATCTCCTCCAAACTGAAGCCTGCCGCAATAAGGCGCTGTATTTGCTTCACCTGGTTGACCGACACCGGTTGAAACGCGCGGTAGCCATTTCCTGACCGAGAAGATGCCAACATCCCATGCTGATCGTAGTGTCGGATCGAACGCACGCTGACGCCGCTAGCCTCGGCTAGCTCACCAATCTTCATCAGGTCATTGCTGGGTTGCTTGGACATCGCGAAATCCTGGAAACGTCTACTTGACTCTAACACTAGTGTCAGCGTTTAGCCTCTGAGTTCCGCTCAATGAGGTTCGTTATCCATGGTCTTCTCCCCAGGCTCACCCACTCGATACACCTGGCTCTATTGCATCGTTCTGTTGCTGGCACCACTGCTTGCGCACGGCACAAACCGGGCTTACACAGTTGAGTCACTGGACGGGGTCAAAATCGCCGTTCAAGAGGCGGGGAATCCTCAGGGGCAGCCCATCATCTTTGTTCACGGGCTGCTGGGTAGTCACCTTAGCTGGGAAAAACAGGTTGATAGCCCTGAGTTGCAGCGCTACCGGTTGATCACCTTTGATATGCGCGGACACGGCCTGTCCGACAAGCCAGTGGAGCTGGACGCTTACCGTGAGGGCCGTCACTGGGCAGATGACCTCGCGGCTGTCATCAAAGAGTCCGGAGCACGCGAGCCTGTGCTGGTAGGGTGGTCCCTCGGGGCTGCGGTCATCACCAACTATCTGGCTGCGTTTGGGGACGGACAGATTGCGGGCGCGGTGTACGTAGGCGGGGTGATCGAACTCAAGCCGGAACAACTCGTCGCTCAACCCACCGTTTACAGCGGCATGGCGTCATCGGACCTGCGACTGCATCTTGAAGGCGAGAAGGAATTCGTCGCGCTGTGTTTCAGTACGGCGCCTGATGACGCAACGTTCCAGCGCACGGTCGCCGCTGCGGCCATGGCATCAAGCGAGATGCAGAGCGCCGTCCACGGCATGTCGATCGATGCTGCCAAAGGACTTGGTTCGATGCGTAAGCCACTACTGCTCATCTACGGTGAGCAGGATGCGCTCGTTCACCCAAGCCTCTCCGCAGCGCGGGCGAAGGAGCTTTATCCCAGGACCGCAGTTGAAATGTACGCAAAGTCAGGCCATTCGCCCTTCTTCGAGGAGCCCACACGCTTCAACCGAGATCTCTCTGCATTCGTTGATGCAGCGAGCGCGCACTAAGCGGGGTTGCTACCGACCCGAATGCGTTCAGGCCCAGCACGCCAACGGGAACAGCAGGCTTACGCAGGTTCACTGCTTGCCTTGGTCGTACAGTGCGCACGCGGCTTCAAGCTCACCGCCGTTCTTCAAGGCCCAGCTACACAGCGCTTCAAAGGGCTGCTTCAGGGAGTGACCAAGAGGGGTGATCGCATACTCGACGCCAATTGGTGAGGTTGGCAGTACGGTCCGCGTTACCAGGCCATGTCGCTCGAGGCGCTTAAGCGCGTCGGCAAGAGACTTGTGGGTAATTCCGTCTAATCGGCGCTTGATCTCATTGAAGCGGGACGGTTTTGGGCAGATCACGGTAAGAATCATGATCGTCCATTTGTCCGCGATCTTCTCCAGCATCGGTCGAACCTGCGCCATGTCAGAGAGGACCTTCTCAGAGCTCTCCGCCGAACAGGTATCACCGGGTATATCTAGGCTAATCATCGTGCGTTCTTGATACTTGATATCCAGCGTATATCTTAGCAGCACTCTTGGTTTTTACAGGTGCTCACGAATGAAGAAGATGGAAGGAAAAGTTGCCCTGGTCGTTGGCGGTGCAAGGGGCATTGGCTTGGCCGTGGCTGCTCGGATCGCTGCGGAAGGCGCAACGGTGTTCATCACCGGGCGTGACCGCAAACAGGTGGAGGAGGGCGTCGCAGCGATAGGTCCAGGTGGCCGTGGCATCGTCGCCGATGCAAGCGTCCGTGAAGACATCGATCGGGTAATGAAAGAGGTTGGCAGCCAGTTCACTCGTCTCGACGCCCTCGTACTGAATGCAGGCCTGAGTGAGCCGGCATCACTTGCCGAAGTGACCGAAGAACACTTTGACCGACACTTCTCGGTGAACGTGCGCGCCCAGATCTTTGGCCTTCAGAAAGCCCTTGGCTTGCTTCAAGAAGGTGCAGCCGTGGTGCTGATGGGGTCGGTAGCAAGCTCGCTCGGCATCGCAAACTACGGAACTTACGCCGCGACGAAGGCTGCCCTTCGCTCGTATGCACGCACATGGGCGGCAGAACTGGCGCCCCGCGGCATCCGCATCAACGTGGTGGCCCCAGGGCCCACAGATACGGAGATGATGGGGCGAGTCCCTGATGAGATGCGTAGATCAATCGTCGCCCCGATTCTTCTCGGTCGAATGGCCAGGCCCGCCGAAGTCGCCTCTGCGACGTTGTTCCTCCTCAGCGACGAGTCGAGCTTCATAACGGGCGTGGAGTTGTGCGTGGATGGAGGCATGGGCCAAGTGTAGGCACCAGGCGGCTATCAGCATCGTGCGAAGCCACCTTATATGGCTTCGCTGATCCCACCGATTTTGGGCGGGTTGTTTGAAGACTTGAGGAAGGATGGGCGGATTCTCGAAGCAGATTGAGCTACCGACTCCCTTTCGACGGCGGGCTCGAAACTTATCCCGACTGCCCAGCCATTCCTTGCCTGAAGGCGAGGGGGCTGTGGATGCGCGGGCTGGGTACCGAGCCAAGGACGCGGATGTACCTGGGCATTGGGCGTGAGCTGTTTGTCCTCGCGAAAGACCCGTCGCCGGAGGCGCTGTCCAAGGCGATGGTCAGGGGATCTGATCGATCCCGCCATCAGCCCGTCCAACCAGGTAACCCTCGCGGGGAGGGCATCTTAGGCTATGACCGATAGCCCAAAATCCCCTATGAGCCGATCAGGAAGTTTCATCTTCCAGCCTCGATCATTCGCTAGTTTGAGCTCCGGCACTGTAAGAGTGTCACTAAATTTCTCCCGTGACATGCCGAAGCTGCCATCAACCGACAGTTCGAAATCAAAGCCAAATTTCTCCCAAAACCTTTGTCGCCTCGCTAGCGCTATTGCATCAATCTTCTTGTCGGAGTCGCATACATCACCACTGGCAAATATGATCTCAGCCAGCCTCACCGGCTCGCCGTCTTTCACCCAGGCCGTCAACAGACTCTGCAATAAAGTGCCCAGCCCTGATCCCCTCCATTCCGCAGGGAGTCTTCTATCTCCGCCTCCGACGTCAGCAGCACCGGCCTGCCCATAGCGTGATGCATGACGACGAGACGCCTGCCACTCCGCCACGAGATCCGGCACATGGCTGTAGCGGGTAGGCTTGGTGTACTTGACCAGCACGGTTAGGAACGCATCTTCGCCGTCATCGCGATGGAGCAAGGATAAATGAAGCTCGTGCTCGCGATTTTGGTCGTCCAAAAACTGGAGAGCATACTCCGCAACGTTCACCATTCCTTCGTGAATATCATGTATAGAATTGGTCATTCCTGCAACTCAAGTTCAGAGGGCGAGGGACGTACACGCTTGCCTCTCACCGGGGGCGGACAATGGCGGAGTAGGGAATAGGAAGATCTACCTGTGTGGAGCTTGGATTACCTCAAATTTTTAAGATAACGGGACCGTGCCTGCGACCTGACGTCCCCCCACGGCATTTTCTTCGTCGCTGGGTAGGCAAGGTAAATGACGCGCTTCGAGCGCGTCACTGCGACGAATGCATTCCTGTCCTCTTCCGAAACTTGGCCAGGGGACTTAGCGCGCCAGTCAGGGAAAGTACCCTCTGCCATTCCCGCTAGGAACACGACGTCGAACTCTAGACCCTTGGCAGCGTGCACTGTCAACAGGGCGATGCCCTCGCGTGAGGACTTCTGAGTGGCGCCCAAGGCCCTGCTGCTTAGAAAAGCGCTTAACACTTTTGGGCCTGTGTTACTCCTGAGATACTGATCCCATTCCTGCCGAAAGACTGCCACGTCCTCGTAAACTGCTAGACGTTCATCGTCGTTAAGCGTGTCAGCGAAATGCTCGAGCTCGGCGAACCCAGGCATCAGATCCAACCGGGTCTGAATACTCGTAACAGCCTCAAGTGCTTTGATTACGGCGGCGGCTTCAGCAGTACTGGAGCGCAACGCCATGTCGCGCAGATAGTTCATGCCGTCCACCTGCTCACCCGGCGAACTTGACGCGCTCCAGCGTTTGGCAAGGCTAGCAGCGTGCAGTCGGTCTTTTGGATTGGCTAAAAGACGAAGGGCCAGCTGGAAATCCTCGACTAGCTGTGATTCGTTCTCATGATTGGCGGACAATCGTTTGTAATAGGGGATCTTCCGCTCCTTAATTTCGGCCTCAATCTTGAGAAGTGCGAATCGAGTCCTGCCCAAGATCGCGCATTTCGCGGGAGAAACGCCTCCCTCGACGTCACGATCTCCCTGCGCGAACAGGCGTTGCAATTCATCGGCTATCAGCCTTGCCTCATGATCCTCATCAAGGCCGGCTAGGACCGTGGCGCGACCTTCAATGGGAAGCTGCATCTCCACCATGTAGTTAGGATCTAGCTGCTGGGCCAATCTGACCACCGCCCTGGATGAGCGATAGTTGGAAGTGAGTTGGACTTGTTTGGCCCCAAAATCGGTGCCAAATCTGAGCATGTATTGAGGGCCAGAGGTGTTGAAGCCGTATATCGACTGTCGCGGGTCGCCCACCATCATCAGATTCTTAAATCCTCCAGAACAAATCGCGCAGATCACGGCATACTGCGCCTCATTCATATCCTGGGCTTCATCGATGGAAACGAACTGATAGAGCTTTCTATACAGATCTCCAATCTTTGGATTCTCGACGAGCACACGATAAGTCAAGAGGAGAAGATCATCGAAGTCATACGCGTTACTTGCCCGCATACCCGCCTCGTAAGCCTCGTAGACACGTCGAGCGAAGTCGTCATCGATAACGGCGCATGTGATTGGGTGTGATTTGACGTAAGAGACCCAGTTCAACCACTCATCGACCTTGGCAGCTCGCGCCTTGCCATCAGCGATCGAGTCGATCTGTTCGAGCAACATTGGATCATCTTCGATGGCCCGCAGTAGCACGCCACGACGGTCTTTAGCCTGCTCGAAGATGTTCGGGGCTCCCTCGATGCCTACAAACTTCCCACGCTCTGTGAGAACTTCTAGGCAGAAGCCATGCAGCGTTCCAATGAAGGCGCGATCGCGCAAATCACCAAGGTCCTGAAGACGCTCCTTCATCTCATCGGCCGCCTTATTGGTGAAGGTCAGCGCAAGCACTCGGAAGTGGCCTGATACATTTGTTAGCAGGTTTCTTATGCGCTCAGTTAGGACCCGGGTCTTGCCAGAGCCCGGCCCTGCGACGACCAGCAGCGGACCCGCAACATGATCCACGATTGTGCGCTGGTCTGGAGATAGCGTCGCCGCGATGGAATGAGTCATGTCTTCTGTGAATCCTTCTTTAGGCCTTCAGCAGTGCTCACACGTGCGAAGAAGGCTTCAATAGTAGAGGGGAATCGCCTTGCAGCATCGGGCAGATCTATGATCGTGTTCGCGAGATGCTTAGCTAAGTTAGTCTTAGCGGCGGACATTGCGTCGAAAGCGGCCCTTTCCCGGCCGCCCGCTGACAAATAATCACGGATCACGCCCTTCTTTTTCTTTTGGCCGTGCTTGTCCTTGATGTACTCATCAAGGTACCCAGCAGTCCCGCCCATGTAGTCCAGTGCCTTCTCAATCTCTGCTTGATACCCATCTGCCAAGAGTTGGGACTCGAAATTCCTCCCGTCTGGGTGAACGACAACTTGCGGGTGCTTGGAAGATTCAATCTCCCCAGCCTTCTTCAGTGCCGCATCGAGCTCTTTCACAGGACTTGGCTCGCCATCTGCGATGACGTACCACGGTATTCCGAGTGCCTTGGCGAGATAGAGGAAGGGGAAGTAATTGGTGCCATTAGCGCGCACGAAGCAAAAGCCTAGCTCGTGGATACTTGCACCCCAATACTCCTGTGCCCACAGAGGGAGTGCCTGTTCTTCGGTCTGCCCCTCGAAAAGGACAACCGCCCGGGCAAACAAGATGTCGCCGCGAGTGTCGATCACGGTCTCCTGCAATTGCCTGATGTCGTCTGGATCAGTCAGCCCGCTTAGATCAATACGGCTAACTAGCGTGGTACCGGACTTCTTCATAAACAGGCGAAGCTCATCAAGCTGAGCTTGGCCTGCAAGGTAGGGCGAGTGGGTGCTCACCACACGCTGGCCCGGGATCTTCTTGATATGACCAAAGAGCGAGCGCTGCGCCTGCGGGTGCAGATGTGATTCAGGCTCTTCGAGGGCGAGAATCGAGTGCACCTGATCTCCACCGTCTATGGCCTTCTTATGTCGCCAGGACGCGTAGGCTCGGAACACCAGAAGGGAAGCAAGACTGCGCGTACCCATGCCATGTCTAGCCAATGGAAAGGACTGGGCTCCCTCAATGCCGAAGGACACGTCGACACCCTTCGAGAGGTCGCGCAGCTTTCGCGCAACCGGAGAGATATCAACGCCCCCGCTGTCGGAAGAAACGACGTTCTTCAAGCTAGCCAGATTGGTCTTCAGGTGCTTAAGGATTTCACTTTTGTCGACGATGGTCTGATTGATTTCGGACAATGTCGTTTCCATGGCGGCAATGTCCGCTGGATCTAGACCGAGATCGTCAGTAAGGCGCCGCCAGAATGACCCCTGTCTTCGGAGGTCATCCTCAAGGTCGCGTTTCGCGTCAACATAGTGCAACGCGATGGGTTCGATTAGGCTAGCCGCCACTTGGCGATCATTGGCAGGAGCGCTGAGCCATTGATCGAAAGTGCGCCATTCCTTGAGGAACCGTCTCTCCATGACGTACTCCCCGCGTACGGCGCTCCACACAAGTTGCGTTCGTATCGGCGTTATTTCATTTCCGTCGTCATCCGTTGCTAAACCCGATGTACCCCAGAGATTGGTCCAGAAGCTGCCCGCCGGATACGCGCCCACGATCTCGCCGGTCGCTCCGACTGGCCTAATCAATACATCAACTGTGATGAGCCGCGTCTTCGGGACGGATGCCTCAGCAGTTTCCAGCCGAATGTCATCTGCCCCCAGGGTCTTCCTTCCAGCGCCAATCGCAGCAAACATTGCGTCGAGGAAGCTTGTCTTACCAGCGTTGTTTGCGCCGATGAGTACCGTGAGATCGTTGAGTTCGACCTCGATATTGGAAATAGACCGAAAGTTGCTTACTCGCACCGTCGTTATCGCGATCCCGCTTTCCTTGCCGTAACTTGTCATTGGTATTCCGTTAGAGTAGACGTGCGGACTAAAACTGGCAGCCAAACGTGCGTTAGCTATCAGCCATCAAAAAGGCGAGCCGCTGACTTTCGGGAGACGCTTCCGATTTGACAGGATCCGATCAGGCTCGACACGGTGTTCCGTCATCTGCATGATCGCTGGCAGAGCGATCTCTTGTCGACTGCCCTCGGTCCTGAATCCAGGCCGCAGGCTGCGCTCCCTAAAATTAGTCTCAGGTCCGGCCAGATTCGGCCGCCGCTGGACGGTGCTACGTGCAGGGCAGGGCCAACCAACGTCGCTACCACAGCGGTCGAGAGTTCCCAAGTGATGCTAACGGCGTCCAACCAATCCTTCAATGAATTCGCTCAAGGTTAGTGAAACCTTGCGGCCATTGGCATAGATGGAAGCAAGAAGTGTACGGGCCTAGCCGTAGAGTGCGTGGATCTTGCCCATCCGCTGCGTTACGCTCGTCGAGATCGCCTTACTCCGCTCTGTCAGCCTTCTGGTCGGCAGGGAACCTTCCAAAATCGGAGAAATCCGAGGCATGTGCTAGGCGCAGTTTGGAGAACCAACCAATTGTCGCACCGCGCAGGGCGCCTGAATCCACCAGAATTTGCCACACCGATGGCCAGGATTATTCGGCAACACGGATAGAAATGCAGGAACAGCGGGCGCGAGGGCACCAACGACCGGACAATGCATTTCGCATAATGTATATTATGTAAGGAGCGAAGTGGCCCGACAGGGCCTGCCACACCTCACCCCCCAGCCTCAGCCAACTGCTCCTCAACCAGACCCATCACCCGACCCTTGCCCTCATTCCACGGCATGTTCCGAACCAAGTTCCGCAGCAGCCTCACATCCTGGCTCCAACCCAGCCGGTCACTGATCCGGTGCAGCTCTTTGCCTTTCCGCACAACCGCTCCATGTGCGTCGCCATGTCCCTGCAGCGCATCCAGAACCTGAGCCGCATCCAGCTGCATACGCAGCCGCCGCACCCGTCGACGCCACCGGTGCACGGCTTCTGGATCATCCTCGCGAGCGGCCCGTTTACCAGCCTTTGCCGCTCGACGTTCACTTGCCTCCAGCGCCGTCCGGATCGAACGCCGCCGCAACGAATGCCATGGCTGGTCCTCAAGCCGCCGCAGAACCTGTTCCACAACACGCCGCCTGCGTAAAAATCCAGGGTCCACGGCCAGCGAACGCTGCAGAATTCGCGTACGCCGCAGTTCCAGTGCTTCGATGATCGGCGCCCAGCCCAGTTCCGGGTGCGCCGCCTGGAGTCGATTGGCGGTCTCGACCACCACGTGCGCGTCCCGCATGCCAGACAGGCCTTTTCCGAGCTGCCTCAGCGCACGGTCTTCGCGCTCCAGATCAAAGATGTCGTCCGTGAGCAACCCCAACATGGCCCGCATTCGACGAATCGCCTTGCGGGCCACATGAATTGCCTCGTTCTGGTCATTCGCCTCGGGGAGCGCATCCAGAATCGCCCGGGCATCCTTCACCAGCAGATCTCGAGCGGCCAGGCCGGGTGCGTCTGCTGACATGAATCCACCTGTGGCGGGACGATCCCTGAAGTGTACCCACTGGCCTGCCGGTCGGCGTGATGCGTCACGATACTGCCACGCCGGCCGCGTCATCGTCAGCGCCGTACAAACGCGGCCACCGGTAAAAGTACGCACGACAATCCCTGCCGGTCCGCCCGATACTCGTCCTGCCCAAGACGCCGCAGCCTGCAGGAGCATCCTCATGACGGTACCGAGCGCGAAGCATGCCTATCCGATCTGGTCCCTGGCGACACCGCTGTCCCTGGCGCTCTGCATGCTCTCCGCCAATGCGTCCGCGCAACAGCAGGATGCGGACGCCATCGCCAAGAAGCTGTCCAATCCGGTAGCCGCGCTCATCAGCGTGCCGTTCCAGTACAACTACGACCAGACCTGGGGCGATGACGGCCATCGCAACCTGTTGAACATCCAGCCGGTGGCGCCCTTCTCCCTTTCCGAGCACTGGAACGTCATTTCGCGGACGATCCTGCCGGTGGTGTACCAGAAGGATGTCATTCCCGGAACCGACCAGGCCGGGATCGGCGACATCACCCAGAGCTTCTTCTTTTCCCCGAAGAAGGCCGACGAGGGTGGCCTGGTCTGGGGCGTGGGCCCTGCGATGCTGTTGCCTACCGGAACCGATGACCTGGGCGCCGATACCTGGGGGCTGGGACCTACCCTGGTCCTGCTCAAACAGGAAGGCGCATGGAGCTACGGCGCGTTGGCCAACCATATCGTAGACGTTGGTGGTGGCCGCCGCCGGGTGGACATCAGTTCCACGTTCCTGCAGCCGTTCGTGTCACGTGGCATTGGGCAAGGACGCACCGTCGGCGTCAACCTTGAGTCAACCTACGACTGGGAAGCGAAGCAATGGACGCTGCCGCTGAACTTCTTCTACAGCAAGGTGACCAAGCTCGGTTCGCAGATGCTCAGCTACCAGGGCGGCGCGCGCGTTTACGTGGACACGCCAAGCGGCGGGCCCGACTGGGGCGTGCGCTTCACGGTCACGCTGCTGTTTCCCGAGTGACGCTCCGCCCGCGTTGAACGCTACAGAAGCGGTGGAACGCCAAGGGAACGCTCACCCGCCAGCGCCGCTGCTTCCTGGCGCGCCTGCCGTGCGGAAGCAGCGTCGCCGCGCTTTCCATACAACGCAGCGGCCAGCCAGGCGACGCGGTAGTCGACGGCGGCATACGCATCCAGTTCCCCAAGCACGGCCGTGGCCTGGTCGAGCTGGCGGGCATCCATCAGGATGCGGGCCCGCAACAGGTTGGCCCTTACCCGGTCATTGGGACTGCCATCGCGATTGGCGATGGCCAGCGCGGCCTGCGCGTCACGCAGGGCCGCAGCACGGTCGCCGAAACGATGTTGGACGATGGCACGCGCAAAGGCATCGGCCGGATCCGGTCGTGTGGCGGTACCTCCCGTACCATCCGGCCGCAGCCACCGTGCGGCGTCTGTCGAGGCCGCCGCCGCCTGTACGGCAATGGCCGCAACGCCGGCATCCTGGCCGTCCGGGCGAGCGCCTGCATTAGCCGCCCACTGCCCTGCCCCGGCCGCGTCGCCACGGGCCACGGCCAGGGCCATGCGCAGGCGCGCCACCGACAGGTCCTGTGAACGGGTGGCCGCCAGCGCATCGATGGCCGCCTTGGTCTCGCCCAGGTCGCCATTGGCAAGCGCAACCGTGGCGCGCGCGTTCTGGATGACCGCAACCAGTTGCGGGTCTTCCAGCGCGCCGCGCAGCGCATCGGTTCGCGCGAGGCTCGCCCGCGCCTGTGCGGGTTGCACCAGCTCCAGCTGCGCCATCGCTTTTGCCGCCAGGGTGGCGGCGAGGTAGTCGTTGACCTGGAAACGCTCGAACACGTCGATGGCGCTGTCGAACTCCTGCAGCGCCTGCGGCCAATGGTTGCGCATACCCTCCATGCGCCCCAGATTGGCGCCGACCATCGCCGCGGAAACCACGTCACCGGTGCGCCGCATCGCGACCCGTGCCTGGCCGAGGTCGGCCACGGCGGCTTCCAGGTTGCCCTGCTGCACCTGGGCCACGCCGCGACCGTTGTACGCGTTGCCCAACAGACTGGTATCGCGGTTGCTGGCGTCGTCGGCAAGTACGGCCAGTGCCTGGCTGTAGTGGGCCTCGGCCTGGTCCGGTTGCCCCGTGCGCAACGCCACTGCGCCGAGCCCCATCAGCCCTTTGGCGCGCACGCCTGCGGCGGCGGCTGGCTGCTGTGCGAGGGCACGCTCGAACAGGCGCGAGGCATCGGTCATGCGCCCTGCCCGGTATTCCAGCTGGCCTTCGCGCACCTGCAGCGCGGCGCTGTCGCGCAGCGCTGCCGGCGTGGCCTGGATCTGCGCGCGCGCCGCGTCCAGTTGGCCGGCGTCAAGCTCGGCATCGATGCGACGCAGGCGCTCCTGCAGTGCGGTGGGCGCGGCGCGGTCGGGAGACGCACGCTGGATGCGATGCAGCCAGGCATCGGTGGCCACGGCCATGGCCTGCAGGGGCGTATCACCCACCGCGTCCACCGATACATCGCTGGCGCTGTCGAGCACGCGAAGCTGCACCCTCCACTGCGCGCCACTGCGCTGCGCGCTCGGCACGATCAACCAGCGTGCGTCGCTGCGCGCGAGCAGTTGTTTTAAGGTCTCGGTGTCCAGTGCCGCACCCTCTTCCAGCCCTGCGCCCAGGTGCAGGGTCTGCTCGGTCGGGGTGACCTGCAGTGCCGCACCGCGCAGGCGGTCGGCGGCATATTCCATCGCGCCGAGGCGGACCCAGCTTGCATCGGCTTCGTCCTCGGCCACCCGCACCGGCAGCACGGTTGCGCGCATCTGCGCTGCAGCCGTTGCAGCCGCAGGTACCGGGGCCGGACGCATGATCCGCGCGGCGACCACGCCCAGCAACAGAACGACTGCCGCCGCGGCCAGCACGATCAGCCAGCGCGGGGCGCGGGCGCGCCGGGAAACGCTGCTCGCTGCAGGCTCAAGTGCCACCGGCAGAACAGTGTGCGCACCGGTATTGTCGACGTCGGGCACATCCGTCGCCGCAGGTGGCGGCGTTGCGTCCGCTGCGGCAGGATCCAGTTCTTCCACCTCGGCTACCCAGCGGTAGCCGAATCCGGGCACGGTCCGGATCATCGTCTGGCGGTCGCCGGCATCGTCCAGTGCCTTGCGTGCGCGGCGCATGGTCTGGGTGATCACGGTATCGCTGACGTCCGCCCTGCCCCATACCGCCGACACCAGTTCGTCACGGCCCACCGCACGCTGGCGGTTGGCCACCAGATAGACCAGGCACTCCAACGATTTGAGTGGCAACGGCAGCCGATGCCCGGCGCGGCTCAGTTCGCGTACGGCAGGGTCCAGCACGAACTCGCCAAATCGGTACCGGATAAGGCGCATCAACCTGGCCTGCCTCGTCTACGTGGGGGGATCCCCATCCTACGACAGCAAACGCCGCCGATGCTCAGTCGATCCGCACATGGAATGCGTAGATCCGGCGCTGACGGGTGGCCAGTTCCTGGCCGCATTCGAACAGCAGCTCGCCCTGCCCCGCTGCAAGCCCGCGAAAGCGCCATGTGTGGGGGCCGGCCACGCGGGCCGGC
>Ga0213825_1000278_pt1 | contig 38488 bp, 37 predicted proteins | sample MC6MC0900MG_FD_179896 | JGI IMG/M metagenome (GOLD analysis project Ga0213825, IMG submission 179896) | Enriched soil aggregate microbial communities from Iowa State University, Ames, United States - MC6-MC0900-MG | ecosystem: Environmental > Terrestrial > Soil > Unclassified | place: USA: Iowa...
TACTTTAATTAATAATAGTATACATAGAATATTTTAGTTATATTTAAATTAATAATATATATCAATTTACGCATTACAAAGCAAAAGAAAAGGACTTTCTCAAAATAGATAATTCCATTTTAAGAAAATCCTTTTCTTTTTGATAATAAATTAATTAATTTACTCTAAAGTCTTATCATTACTTTCTTCAAGTTCATTGCTCTCTTCTAAATCATCACTTTCATCTAAGTCTTCTGATAAGTTATTTTCATTGTCTACAATTTCATCTATAGACATTTGTTTATCCGCATTCTTTTCTTCTTCACTATTATAGTTAATTTTTGCAACAGCTACTATATTTACATCTTCTCCAGTTTTCATAAGTGTAACACCCATAGCATTTCTACTAGTTGTAGATATATCACTTACATTAATTCTTATTATTATGCCATTATTATTTATTAGCATAATCTCATCTATATCTCTAACTACCCTAGCACTAATAACGTTACCTGTTTTTTCTGAGATTTTATAGGTCTTTATACCTTTTCCACCTCTTCTTTGAAGTGTGTAGTTTTCTATAGCAGTTCTCTTTCCAAAACCTTTTTCACTGATTACAAGAAGTTCTTCGTCTGGTTTTGCTATTATCATAGATACAGCAATATCGCCTTCTCTTAGGTTTATAGCTCTAACCCCTGTAGTAGTTCTTCCCATATTTCTAACTTCTTTTTCGCTAAATCTTATAGAGTATCCATCCTTAGTGACGAATAACACTTCATCATCACCTTTAGTTATTCTAACTCCAACAATCTCATCATCTTCTTTTAGATTTATAGCGTTAAGTCCATTCTTTCTAATGTTCTCAAACTTATCTAAAGATGTCTTTTTGACCATTCCTGATTTAGTTCCCATTAATAGATAATTATCGCTGTCAAAAGTTCTTATAGACATAACTGCTTGTATATTTTCATCTGAGTCTAATGGTAGCATGTTAATTATATTAGTTCCTTTAGCAGTTCTACCGCCTTCTGGTATTTCATAAGCCTTTAATTTATATACTTTACCCTTATTAGTGAAAAATAGTATATTATTTAAAGTTGGAGTTATTAAGAAATGTTCTACAAAGTCATCTTCCTTTGTAGTTATACCTTGAATACCTCTTCCGCCTCTTTTTTGTGCATTATAAGTATCTGCAGGTAATCTCTTGATGTAACCACCATGGGTTAATGTTATTACTTCGTCTTCTTCATCAATTAAATCTTCATCTTCAAAACTATAAGGATTTTTTTCTATAACACTTCTTCTATCGTCCCCATACTTTGTCTTTATCTCAACTAACTCATCTTTTATGATGTTAAGTAAAATTTCTTCACTGTTAAGTATTGATTGTAGATAAGATATTGTTTTCATTAATTCATTATATTCATCTTCTATCTTATCTCTTTCTAACCCTGTTAACCTTTGTAATTTTAAATCTAGAATAGCTTGGGATTGCTTTTCTGAAAGATTAAACTTTTCAATTAATCCATCTTTAGCTTCTTGCGTTGTTTTAGATGCTCTAATTAGAGCTATAACTGCATCAATATTATCAAGTGCAATTTTTAAGCCTTCAAGTATATGGGCTCTCGCATTAGCTTTATCTAAGTCAAAGATAGTCCTTCTTTTTACTACATCCTTTTGATGATTCAAGTAATGAGTTAAAATTTGTTTTAAATTAAGTACTTTAGGTTCATTATCAACTAATGCAAGCATGATCACTCCAAAAGTATCTTGCATTTTTGTATGCTTATAAAGTCTATTTAAAACAACATTTGCATTTGCATCTCTTTTTAATTCTATAACAATTCTCATACCATCTCTATCCGATTCATCTCTTAAATCAGATATACCATCTATTTTCTTTTCCTTAACTAGATTTGCTATAGATTCTATAAGATTTGCTTTATTAACCATGTATGGTATCTCTGAAACTATTATTCTATTTCTACCATTATGTTCTTCTATTTCAGCTTTTGATCTAACTAAAATTCTTCCTCTACCAGTTTCATAAGCATTTCTAATACCACTTCTACCTAAAATTATTCCACCCGTTGGGAAGTCTGGTCCTTTAATCTCAGTCATGAAATCTTCAATTGTAGCTTCTGGATTATCTATAAGCATGATTACAGCATTTATGACTTCTGTAAGATTGTGTGGTGGTATGTTAGTTGCCATACCAACTGCTATCCCTGAAGATCCATTTACTAGTAGCGTCGGGAATCTTGCTGGTAAGACTACAGGTTCTCTTTCTTCACCATCAAAGTTTGGAATAAAATCTACAGTTTCTTTGTTGATATCTCGAAGCATTTGACTAGTAATCTTACTCATCTTAGCTTCTGTATATCTCATAGCTGCAGCTCCATCCCCATCAACGGATCCAAAGTTTCCATGACCATCTACTAGCATATATCTTATTGAAAAATCCTGTGCCATTCTAACTAGTGCATCATATACTGAACTGTCACCATGTGGGTGATATTTACCTAGTACATCTCCGACTATCCTGGCGCATTTTCTATAACCTTTTTCGTAAGTCATCCCTAATTCATGCATAGAGTATAAAATTCTTCTATGAACTGGTTTCAATCCATCCCTAACATCGGGTAACGCTCTTCCAACAATAACAATCATAGCGTAGTCTATGTAGGATTTTTTCATTTCTTGTTTTATATCTATTGGTATTATTTTATCCATAGTGTCCATATTTACACCTACCTTCACTATAGCATAAAGCTATATATCTAAGTTGCTAACTTTTTTAGCATTCTCTTGTATAAATTCTCTACGTGGCTCTACCTTGTCACCCATTAAAATAGTAAATATCTCATCTGCTGCCATCGCATCTTCAACAGTTAATTGTAATAGAGTTCTATTTGATGGATCCATTGTAGTACTCCATAATTGCTCTGGGTTCATTTCTCCAAGACCTTTATATCTTTGAATGTCTGTACTATTGTCTTTTCCACCTAATTCTTCTATTACCATATCTAATTCATTATCACTATATGTGTATTTCTCAAATTTACCCTTTTTAATTTTATAAAGAGGAGGTTGAGCAATAAATACATGCCCATTATCTATTAGCTCTCTCATGTATCTATAGAAGAATGTAAGTAGAAGAGTTCTTATATGTGCTCCATCTACATCGGCATCTGTCATTATAATTATTCTATTATACCTAATCTTAGATACATCAAAATCCTTACCAACTCCAGCTCCAAAAGCTGTTATCATAGATCTTATAGAGTCAGATGCCAATATCTTATCAAGTCTTTGCTTTTCTATATTCATTATTTTTCCTCTAAGCGGAAGTATGGCTTGGAATCTTCTATCTCTTCCTTGCTTAGCAGAACCACCCGCAGAATCTCCCTCAACTATATAAATTTCACATTCTGATGGATCTTTAGAAGAACAATCCGCAAGCTTCCCTGGCAAACTTGTACTCTCAAGCACTGATTTTCTTCTAGTAAGTTCACGTGCTTTTTTAGCTGCTTCCCTAGCTCTCGCTGCATTTAAACCCTTCTCTATAATACTTTTACCTACAGCAGGATTTTCTTCTAAGAATGAACCTACAACATCTCCTACTATTGATTCTACTATTCCTCTTACTTCACTATTACCAAGCTTAGTTTTAGTTTGCCCTTCAAATTGAGGATCTGTAAGCTTAACAGATATAACTGCAGTTAATCCTTCTCTAACATCTTCTCCACTTAGATTTTTATCATTTTCTTTTAAAAATCCAAATTTTTTAGCATAATCATTAAGAACTCTAGTTAATGCTGTCTTAAAACCAACTAAGTGAGTTCCACCTTCCACTGTATCTATATTATTTGCAAAGGAAAATAAATTCTCGTTATATGTGTCATTGTACTGAAATGCTAATTCTACTGAAGTTGTATTTTTTATTCCTTCTATATAGACTGGTTCACTATGAATTTTTCCTTTATTTCTATTTAAGTATTCAACAAAGGATTTTATCCCACCTTCATAATGGAACTGATTTACTTTCTCATATCTCTCATCTGTAATTTTAATATTTATACCTTTATTAAGAAATGCTAACTCTCTTAATCTTTGAGACAATGTATCATATTCAAATTCAATAGTTTCAAATATTTCTTCATCTGGCATAAAGTGAATTATTGTTCCATGCTCATCAGTATTTCCAATTTTCTCAAAAGATGTAACAGTCTTACCTCTTGAAAAACTTTGATACCATATGTGTCCTTCTCTTTTTACTGTAACTTCACAAAGCTCTGATAGTGCATTAACAACAGAAGCTCCAACCCCGTGAAGTCCTCCTGATACCTTGTATCCTCCACCACCAAACTTTCCACCAGCGTGAAGTACTGTCATTATAACTTCAATTGTAGGTATATGCATTTTGGGATGTATGCCTACTGGCATTCCTCTTCCATCATCTATTACTGTAACTGAGTTATCTTTATGAATAATAACTTGTATACTTTCACAGAAACCCGCTAATGCTTCATCTATACTATTATCAACAATCTCGTAAACTAAGTGGTGTAGGCCTCTAATGCTAGTACTTCCAATATACATTCCTGGCCTTTTTCTAACCGCCTCAAGTCCTTCAAGAACTTGTATCTGATTTTCATCATATTTTTCATTATTAACCATAGCTATCCTCCTAACTTAACCTAAAGTTCACAGTATGACATATTAGTCCTTTTACACAACGTAGATGATGATATAGGTGACAAATAAATCTTACTCTTTTTGTTTACTTCAGCTATAATAAATGATTTAGGTTTGTCACTAGTTATACGTTCTACAAACCCATCTTCTTCTGCTAACCTTATGAATTGGCTAGTGTCTGGACTATACATAGTAGATTCTATGTCAAAAATACCTATTATATCTTTAATTGGTACAACTATACTTTCGCCTAAGTGTAAAAACATAGTATTTCCCCCTAACTCCATCATATTATTTCTTGTACGCTTCCTTTTTCAACATTGAATATTTTCATGTTATTACCTTTTAAATATTTTTTTATTCCTGTAATTCCTGTACATGTTATTAAGGTTTGAATTCCATTTATGGACCTCAATATATATTCTTGCCTTTTTGTATCTAATTCAGACAATACATCATCAAGTAATAACAATGGGTATTCTCCTATTAATTCTTTTATTATGCGTAATGATGCAAATTTTATTGTCAAAACAGAGGTTCTTTGCTGACCTTGTGATCCAAATATCTTCACATCTATATCATTTATAAATATAGAAAAATCATCTCTATGTGGTCCTACAGATGTAATTTTTTTCTCTAGATCTTTTTTTCTATTACTTTTAAGTAGGTTATATAACTCTTCTTTCAGATTATCAATATCCTTGAGCTGCATTATATAATTAAATCTAATAGACTCATTTCCCTGAGTTATATCACTGTGAATTTTTTTAGAGAATTCATTTAATTTTTCTATATACCTAATTCTTTGAGCTATTATGTAACTCCCAAATTCAGCTAATCTAATATCATATATATCTATCATATCTATGTCAGCGCTAAATTTCTTTAATATAACGTTTTTTTCATTTAAAATTTTTTTATATGAAGATAGACAATGGTAGTATTTTTTATCCAGTTTACAAAGTTCAATATCTAAAAATCGCCTTCTAAATGATGGCGAATTCTTAACAATATCTAAATCTTCCGGTGAAAATATAACTACATTAACAACACCTACCATATCCTGTAGCTTAGATATCTTTATTGAGTTTATATTTATGGCTTTTTTCCCATCTTTAAAAAGTTTTATATTAATTTTTTTATCTAAACGTTCTTTTACTACATAAGCACTAATATATGCCTCGTTACTATCCCAATATATAAGCTCTTTATCTTTATTAGTTCTATGTGATTTTCCAACACTCGAATAGTATAAAGATTCAAGTATATTAGTTTTTCCTTGAGCATTATCACCTTGAAAAACATTAGTTCCATCACATAATTCTAAGGTCACATTTTTATAATTTCTAAAATTTATTAAATTCAAATATCTAACATACATAAAAACACCCACCTAAAATTATATCATAATATATATTCTAAGTGTGAAAATTACTGTAAAAATATAAATATAGCTAAATCTCCTAATTATAATAACTATAAAACATAAGGCTGAAATATTTATCAGCCTTATGTTTTATACAATAATATACTCTTCTTCTTGAAATTCTATTTTATCACCTATATATAGCTTTCTTCCTCTTCTTACTTCTACTTCACCATTAACCTTAACATCTTCGTTTTGTATATAAAATTTAGCTTCTGACCCTAAGGTAGTAGCTCCAGTAAACTTCAAAAATGAGTCTAGCTTTATAAATTCTGTATCTATTTTTATTTCTACCATATATTTCTCACATCCTAATTATTATTAGCAACTCTTACTGGAAGTAATAAATAAACACTGTTATCGCTGTCTTGATTTCTTATTACACAAGGAGAAACGGTAGACGTAAATTCCATGGTTATATTTTCCTCTTCCATTATTTTAAATACATCAATTAGATATTTAGAATTAAATGCAATTTTAATTCCTTCACCTTGCAATATTATTTGAACTTCTTCTCTCGCCTTTCCCAATTGAGAATTCGATGTTACAACTAAGGTTTCATCTGAAATATCAAATTTTACAAGATTAGTGTTTCCATCCTTCGCCATAAGAGAAGCTCTTTCTATACATCCTAAAATTTCATTTCTATTAACAGTAACTTTTAGATTATGTTCCTTAGGAATAATAGATTCATATTTAATAAAATCTCCTTCTAATAATCTAGAGATAACCTTAGTATTTCCAAAATTAAATAATATGTGGTTCTTTGTAAATGTAATTTGAACAACATCATCAGTATCTTTAAGAATTTTAGAAACCTCATTAAGAGTCTTTCCTGGTATAACTGATTCCTTATTAGATTTACAAGCCATAGATTCACTCTTTAATGCTACTCTAAATCCATCTAGTGCAACCATATTTAGTTTATCTTCTTTAACTTGAAGTAATACCCCAGTTAATATAGGTCTTGTATCATCTTGAGCAATAGCAAAAATGGTTGATTTTATCATATTTTTTAAAGTTTTTTGAGATACAGATAGTACCACATCTTCTTCTATACTTGGTAACGTTGGATATTCTCTTGGATTTAGGTATACTAATTGAACGTTAGATTTTTGGCACTTTAATTCTACTTCATTACTATTAATTTCAGTTACTTCAACTATATCGTTAGGTAGCTTTCTTATAATTTCTCCAAATATTCTAGAGTCAAGAACTACTTCGCCCTCCTCTATAATATTCGCTGGTATCTTTGTTTCTATGCTAACTTCTATATCAGATCCAATTAAAGTTAATAACCCATCTTTTGCAGATATATATATACCTTGAAGTATAGGTAATGTTGATTTACCTGTAATAGCTTTTTGAACATCTGAAATTGCTTCTTGTAATAAGCTTTTTTCTATTAAGAATTTCATATTAAAATCCTCCTCCTTATACACATAAAAAATTACTATAAATAGCTTAGATAACTAAATAATATTTAGTAGTAGTAGTAGTAGGGGCTGTTGATTTGTTGATAAGTGGTTATAGGCTAATAATATCAACAATTTCTGTGTAAAATAAATTGTGGATAAACTAATTTTGAAATTCAGTAGTTATCCACAGTATTAAGAATATATTTTTTTTGAGAAATAATCCACAATAAATCTTTAAAATATTAATAACAAGTGTTATTAATTACTTTTGATTTATTCTTTTAGTTAATTCTGCTATAGCTGATTGAAGACTTTCGTCTTTCTTTAGGTTCTGAGAAATTTTTTCATATGCATGAATTACTGTAGTATGATCTCTACCGCCAAATTCTTCACCTATCTTTGGAAGAGAAGTATCTGTAAGCTTTCTTGACAGGTACATAGCAATCTGTCTTGGAAAAGCAACATTTCTAGTTCTTCTTGCTGATTTAAAATCGTCTACCTTTAAGTTATAGTAGCTAGAAACGATATCTTGAATTAATTCAATAGTAACTTGTCTTGAATTTCTATTTGATATTATATCTTTTAAAGCTTCAGATGCTAAATCTACACTTATATCTTTATTTGTTAAAGAAGAATAGGCAACTATTCTTATAAGAGCACCTTCTAGCTCTCTTATGTTAGATTTAATTTGCGTAGCTATATATACCATAACTTCATTAGGAATATTTAAATTTTCTACATCCGCCTTCTTTTTTAAAATAGCAATTCTAGTTTCAAAGTCAGGTGGTTGGATATCAGCTATAAGTCCCCATTCGAATCTAGACCTTAACCTATCTTCTAATGTAGGAATTTCTTTTGGCGGTCTATCGCTTGATAGAATTATTTGTTTATTAGCATCATGTAGAGCATTAAAGGTATGAAAGAACTCTTCTTGAGTAGATTCCTTACCTGCAATAAATTGAATATCGTCAATAAGAAGTACATCTACATTTCTGTATTTGTTCCTAAATTCAACATTTTTATCATCTTTAATAGAATTAATAAGCTCATTTGTAAATTTTTCTGATGAAACATAAACTACCTTAGACTTTGAATTAACTGTTTGTATGTAACTCCCAATAGCATGCATTAAGTGTGTTTTTCCAAGTCCAACTCCTCCATAAATAAATAGCGGGTTGTAGGCTTTAGCTGGTGACTCTGCTACAGCTAAAGAAGCTGCATGAGCAAACCTGTTGCTATTTCCTATGACAAAGGAATCAAAGGTATACTTAGGATTTAGTATTGCTGACATTTCATCATTTACAACTAAATTTTGTTTATTATTTGTATGCTTAGAAGTTGATGTATCTAAATCAGAAGCTTCCTCAGAGCTTATAACAAAATTTATCGAGTATGATTTATTGCATGCTGCTTGAATAGAATTTTTTATTAAGTCTTTATATCTATTCACTAGGATATCCTTAGTGAAGTCATTACGAACACCAAGAGTTATAGTTGAATCAGTCATTTTTAGTGGGTCAATACTTTTAATCCAAGTATTAAAACTTACTTCGGTGAGTTCAGCTTTAAGTATTTCTAAGGCTTTTTCCCAAATTTCATTTACATAGGTGTTCATGTTATATCCTCCTCTTAAAATATTTATATCTATAATTAACAATAGAAAAGAGATAAAAATCCACAAGAGTATCAACAGAATAATAGATACATATAAAGTTGTTTACCATTGTTAAAATTTTTATTCACATGTTTATAATTTGTGTTTTAATAAATAGTAAATTATACTTACTAACAATATATAATTATAAGTTATACACAGGTAAAAGTGGTGAAAAACGTTAAAAATCCATGTGAAAACACAAAAAAAAGAGAAAAAATAAGAGTTATTCACAGAATAATCAACAGGTTGTGTATAACTTGTTCGAAAAATAACTTATCAACATCCATACATAATGATATCAAAAGATTGCAAGCTATTCAATAAGTTATCCACAAAAAATATAGTTTTGTGGAATTTTTATTAACAAGAGTGTTTAAAAACATAAAAAAATGACATATTAATAATGTTAGAAAATGTTCTAAATAGTTATCTTGACATAAGGGTTACTTACATTTATAATCTAATAGTGAAACTTAAAAAGTAGTGATAATTTAATTGCTATAAATGACATATAAGATGAAGGGGGTGCAAGCGCATGTTCATGACTTACCAACCTAAAAAAAGACACAGAAAGAAAGAGCATGGATTCAGAAAGAGAATGAGTACTGCTTCTGGAAGAACTGTTCTTAAGAGAAGAAGACAAAAAGGAAGAAAAAAATTGACAGCATAAGGGCCGCTAATGTGGCCTTTTTCTGTAATTAAGAAAGAGAGCAACATAGAAATATGAAAGAAGAAAGGCTAAGAAAAAACCCTGAGTTTAGATTAGTATATAGAAGAGGAAAATCTTTATCTACATCTTTATTAGTGTTATATGTATTCAAGAACAATAAAGGAATTAATCGGGTAGGAATATCTGTAAGTAAAAAAGTAGGAAAGAGTGTAGTTCGTAGTAGAGTAAAGAGGCTTATAAGTGAAAGTGTTAGATTAAATAAACAAGGATTAAAGCAGGGGTATGATCTAGTCTTTGTTGCAAGAAGTGCTTCAAAGGACAAGAGTTATAAAGAAATTGAAAACTCAGTTAAATATTTATTTAAGAAATCAGGGCTTAATAATGTTGAAAAAAATATTACTAATAGTAATTAAATGTTATAGAAAATATATCTCTCCCATGAAAGCACCATGTTGCATATACGAGCCAAGCTGTTCTTTATATGCAATTCAAGCTATCGAAAAATATGGTGCAATCAAAGGGGGTTTTATGGCCATTAAGAGAATTTTACGGTGTCATCCTTACCACAAGGGAGGATATGATCCGGTTAAATAGAAAGTATTAGGAGGGGTTAATTTGAATTACTTATCTGGTATATTTGAACAGATATTTTATTCGGTTCATAATTTCGTTCAGTTGTTTACGACAAATCCAGACATATCTTTTGGAGTTGCAATAATAATATTTACATTTCTTGCAAGAATATGTTTGTTGCCATTATCTCTAAAACAAACTAAATCTACAGCAAAAATGAGTGCAATTCAGCCTGAAATTAAAAAGGTTCAAGAAAAATATAAAAACGATCCTCAAAGACAACAGACTGAAGTAATGAAAGTATATAAAGAAAATAATGTATCCATGTTTGGCGGATGTTTACCGATGCTTATTCAGTTTCCTATTATGATAGCATTGTTTTATGTATTTAAAGCAGTAGATTATCAAGGAGCTGGATTTTTATGGGTGCCAGATTTAGCACAAAAGGATCCAACAATGATATTACCAATAGTTTCTGGACTAACAACATATTTTTCTAGTAAGGCTATGCAACCAGCAACTGGAGATGCAGCTAAGCAAACTAATATGATGAATATTGGTATGTCAATTTTCTTTGGATTTATGTCATTACAATTTCCAGGAGCATTAGTACTTTACTGGACAGTAGGTAACTTAATTCAAATGGCACAATCTTTAATATTAAATAAAATTTATAAAAAGCCTAATACTAAATCGGCATAATAAAATCATTTTATTATTGGAAGGGCGGTATCTAAAGCATGAAAAGTATTGAAACAAGTGGTAAAACTGCTGAAGAAGCTATACAAAATGCCTTAAAAGAATTAAATGTTACAGAAGATAAAGTTGCTATAGAAGTATTAGAAGAAGGTAGCAAAGGATTTTTAAATATAATAGGGGTTAAGCCGGCAAAGGTTAAGGTAACACTAAAGAGAGATCATATAGGAGATGCTAAAAAATTCCTAAGAGATGTTCTTAATGCCATGAATATAAAAGCTGAAATTCATATAAAAGAAGAGAATAACGAAATAAACATCAATTTAATAGGTCCTAATATGGGTGTATTAATAGGCTATAGAGGAGAAACATTAGACTCTCTTCAATATTTAGTAAGTTTAGTAGTAAACAAAAATCATGATGAAACATATAAGAGAGTAATTCTTGATACAGTTAACTATAGACATAATAGACAAGAAACACTTAAGAAATTAGCATTTAAAATGAGTGAAAAGGTTAGAGTTAACGGAAAAACTTTAAAGCTAGAACCTATGAATCCATATGAAAGAAGAGTTATTCATTCAACTCTGCAAAACAATGCATATGTAACTACCCATAGTGAAGGTGAAGAGCCTTATAGAAGAGTGGTTATTGAATTAAAGAAAGCCTAAAGGCTTTCTTTTTATATTTTCAAATAATGTGATACAATAGTGATTTGTGGGTACAATTTATATTAAGTTATGTTTGAATATTAAAAAGGAGGGAATAAAATGAAGGATTTTGATACAATAGGGGCTATATCAACAAGTATAGGTGAAGGTGGAATTGCCATTGTAAGAATTTCTGGAGATAAGGCTAAAGATGTTGTTGATAAAATATTTCAAGCTAAAAATGGTAAGTCAATTAAAGATATGAAAAGTTATACCATGAAATATGGTTATATAATAGATGAAAATAATAATCACATTGATGAAGTTGTAGTCTCATTTATGAAGGGACCTAGAAGTTTTACAGCTGAAGATACTATAGAAATAAACTGCCATGGTGGAGTAGTTGCTACAAATAAGGTTTTAGAGCAAGTTATAAAGCAAGGGGTTAGGCTTGCTGAACCAGGAGAATTTACTAAAAGAGCATTTTTAAATGGAAGAATAGATTTATCACAAGCTGAAGCTGTAATAGATATAATTAATGCTAAAACCGATTTAAGTATGAAATCAGCATTAATGCAAAGTGAAGGAGCAATTTCCAAGGAAATACAAGAATTAAGAGGAAAATTATTATCAACTATTGCACATATAGAGGCTACTGTAGATTATCCAGAGGATGATTTAGAAGAAGTTACAGCTGAAATGGCTATAAAAGATTTAGAAGTAATCAAAAAAGAAATCAAAGAATTTATAGAAACAGCAGAGGAAGGAAAGATACTAAGAGAAGGGTTAAGTACAGTAATTGTAGGTAAGCCTAATGTAGGAAAATCATCTCTTTTAAACGCATTAACTAGAGAAAATAGAGCTATAGTTACAGATATTCCTGGTACTACAAGAGATGTTATAGAAGAATATATAAATATATCAGGAATTCCTATAAAAATAATTGATACTGCTGGAATAAGGGAAACAGATGATGTAGTAGAAAAAATAGGAGTAGAAAGATCAAGAGCTAAAATTAACGATGCTGATTTAATTATTCTTATATTAGATTCCAGCGATGACTTAAGTGAGGAAGATAAGGAAATTATTAATCATATAAGTAATAAAAAATATATGATATTATTAAACAAGAGTGATTTAAATAGTAAAATTACTCAAGTCAATTTAGAAAATATTAATTGCAAAAATATATATAGTATATCAGCTAAAACTGGTGAAGGTATAGATAAAGTTAGATCAGCTATTAAAGATATGTTCTTTAAAGGTGAGATTAGTACTAATAATGTTATAATAACTAATACAAGGCATAAAGAAGCTCTTTTAAGAGCTTATGAATGTGTTGAGAGTGCTATAGATACTTTAAATCATACTTTTGCCATTGATCTTGCGTCTATTGATATAAGAAATGCATGGACATTTTTAGGTGAGATAACAGGAGACTCTTTAGAAGAGAATATTATAGACAAAATATTCAAGGATTTTTGTCTAGGGAAATAGAGGTGAGAGGTAAAATGATGAAATATTTAGCAGGAGATTATGATGTAGTTGTAGTAGGAGCTGGGCATGCTGGATGCGAGGCAGCATTAGCTACAGCAAGAATGGGATTAAAAACCTTAATGTGTACACTTAATCTTGATAGTGTAGCGCTTATGCCATGTAACCCTAACATCGGAGGTACTGCAAAGGGGCATTTAGTTAGAGAAATAGATGCACTAGGTGGAGAGATGGGGATAAATATAGATAATACTTATATTCAATCTAGAATGCTCAATATATCTAAAGGGCCAGCAGTCCACTCACTTAGAGCACAAGCAGATAAAAAAAGATATTCTGAAAGAATGAAACAGGTAATCGAGACAGTACCTAATTTAGATTTAAAACAACTTGAGGTTATAAGTATCGATGCACCAAACAATGTGGTTAAAGGTATACTTACTAAGTATGGAGCTTACTTTAATTGTAAAGTAGTTATCTTAACAAGTGGTACTTATTTGAAATCACAGGTAATAATAGGTGAAGTAGTAGCAAATGAAGGACCAAGTGGATTATTTCCAGCTAATGAATTATCTAAATCATTAGTAGATTTGGGGATTTCATTAAGAAGATTTAAGACAGGAACACCAGCAAGAATTAATGCTAGATCGGTAGATTTTTCAAAAATGGAAGAGCAAAAGGGCGATAGAGATGTGGTTCCATTTTCATTTATGAGTGGAGATATACAAAGATCACAGGTATCTTGTTATCTAACTTATACAAATAGTAAAACTCATAGTGTAATATTAAAAAATATAGATAGATCACCACTTTATAATGGGTCTATAAAAAGTACAGGGCCTAGATATTGTCCATCCATTGAAGATAAAGTAATGAGATTTAGAGATAAAGAAAGACATCAATTGTTTATAGAACCAGAAGGAGAAAGTACTGAAGAAATGTATGTTCAAGGGATGAGTAGTTCTCTTCCAGAGGATGTACAATTAGAGTTTTTAAGGACAATAGAAGGACTTGAAAATGTAGAGGTAATGAGAACTGGATATGCAATAGAATATGATTGTATAGATCCTACACAATTAAAATTATCCCTAGAGTTTAAGAATATAGATGGATTATTCTCAGCAGGTCAGATAAATGGAAGTTCTGGTTATGAAGAAGCAGCAGGTCAAGGAATTCTTGCAGGAATAAATGCGTCTCTTAAAATTAAAGGTAAGGAGCCTTTAATTTTAAAAAGGTCAGATGCTTATATAGGCGTTTTAGTAGATGATTTAGTTACAAAAGGAACTAATGAGCCTTATAGAATGATGACCTCAAGGTCTGAATACAGACTTTTACTAAGGCAAGATAATGCTGATTTAAGATTAACAGAAGTGGGTTATAAAGTTGGATTAGTTAAAGAGGAAAGATATAAGGTATTTATTAAGAAAAAAGAAGAGATAGATGCTGAAATAGAAAGACTAAAGAATCTTCAAATAACAGGTAAAAAAGAAGTAAATGAATTTTTAATAAATATGGGCTCTGCCGAACTTAAAAAACCGACTTCATTATATGAATTAATTAAACGTTCAGAACTAGATTATTACAACATTAAGGATCTAGATCCTGACAGAAAAGAACTTAGTAGACAAGTTACAGAGCAAGTTAATATAGTATCTAAGTATGAAGGGTATATAACAAAGCAATTAGAACAAATTAGCCAATTTAAAAAATATGAAAATAAATTTATACCAGAAGATTTAAATTATAATGAAGTTAAAGGGTTAAGAACAGAGGCTATTCAAAAATTAGATTCTATAAGACCAGTGAATATAGGTCAAGCATCTAGAATATCTGGAGTATCTCCAGCAGATATAAATGTTCTATTAATATTTCTTGAGCAAAGAAGAAGAAGCTTAAACATAGATAATTAATAGATATAGTATTTAAAACTGTAAATAAATATATAATTATTAATACCTACTAATTATTTATGTTTATAATTAGTAGGTATTAGTTTAAAATAGAAATATATACTTAAAATTATATTAACACATATAAAACTTAATTATACGGAGGATTAAAATGGAGTATTTTGATATGTTGAAAGAAGCTTGTGAAAATGAAGGATTAGTCTTTGATGCCACAATGTATAATAATTTTATTCAATATAAGGCTTTAATTAAAGAGTGGAATGAAAAAATTAATTTAACAGCAATAATAGAAGATGAGGAAATTATAAAAAAGCACTTTATTGATTCTATTAAAGTATTTGAATTTCCATATGTAAGAGAAGCTAAGAAAATTATAGATATAGGAACTGGGGGAGGGTTTCCAGGAATTCCTATGAAAATAGTAAAGCCTGATTCTTCTATAGTGCTTTTAGATTCATTAAATAAAAGAATAAATTTTTTAAATGAAGTTATTGATAAATTAGAGTTAAAAGATATTAAAACGATTCATGGTAGAGCAGAAGATTTTGCACAAAAGACAGAATACAGAGAAGAATTTGATTTAGCTGTATCTAGAGCTGTTGCTAATTTAACTGTTTTATTAGAGTTATGTTTACCATACGTAAAGGTTGGAGGATATTTTATAGCATTAAAGGGACCATCTATAGAAGATGAAATAAAAGATTCTAAAGTTGCGCTTAAAGTATTAGGAGGAGCTATTGAAGAAATGTTAGAGGTTAATATAGCAGGTAGTGATCTTAAACATAACTTATTAGTTATAAAAAAGGTTAAAGATACACCTAAAAAGTATCCAAGAAAAGCTGGAACAGTAAATAAAAGTCCTATAAAATAAATTTCTAGAAATATTTATATTAATTGTTAAATATAAAGAGGAATTTTGAGATTAATATAGAATTTTAATTAAAGATAAGGAATTTCATAAAAGGATGGTATAAAATGGAAAATACTATTAGTTATATAGAGGTTGATTCAATATGTCCTAACCTTTATCAGCCAAGAAAAGTATTTGATGAAGAATCAATACAAGAGCTTGCACAATCAATAAAGGTTTATGGAATAATTCAACCATTATCGGTTAGAAAAATTGATGAAAATAATTATGAGCTAATCGCAGGTGAAAGAAGATTAAGAGCAGCTAAAGAAGCTGGATTATCAAAAGTACCAGCTATAATAGCTAATATTAATGATAAGGATTCTGCTGCAATTGCATTATTAGAAAATTTGCAAAGAGAAGATTTAAACTTCTATGAAGAATCATTAGCATATCATAATTTAATTAAAGTACATTCTTACACTCAAGAGCAATTATCAGAGGTTATAGGTAAGAAGCAATCTACAATAGCAAATAAGCTTAGAATTTTAAAGTTAGATGAAAAAATAATTAGTACAATAATCGACAACAAGTTGACAGAGAGACATGCTAGAGCATTATTAAAAGTTCCCAATGATGAATTACGTAATGAGGTATTAGAAACTGTAATAAAAAATGGATTAAATGTAAAAAAAACTGAAGAACTTATAGATAGAGAATTACTTAAATTAGCTCATACTGAAGTTGCATCAGATGGTAAAAAGAGAATAAAAGGAGCATTTAGTCCAGCTATATATATTAACACTGTAAAGCAAGTTTTTGATAAATATGGCGTAGAAGCTAAATATAGATCCAAAGAATTAGATGACAGTATACAAGTTACTATAACAATAAAAAAGAAATAATATTTATATATTACTTTTATAAAAGACTACAAAATGTTTCACGTGAAACATTTTGTAGTCTTTTATCGAATAATCAATTTTATATAAAGGGAAAGTATAACTTAGATAAATAAAGAGTAAGCCAATATATTATCAGAAATATAAAATTCATGTATATCATTGTATTATTAAAGAGTATGAAAATAATTATTTTTATCTAAATATATCGATAAAAAAATAAATACTTATTAATTTGTGTAATAATTACTTTAAATAAAATCTATATCAATATATAATATAAATACATAGAAAAAATAAATTTATACTGATCAAAATTATTAAGGAGATAAAATTTTTAATATATAGTAATTTTAAATAAAGTCTACTATAGATAAGGGGGGAGAATATGAAGGTAATATGTATTTTCAATCAAAAAGGAGGAGTTGGAAAAACAACTACTAATATAAATTTATGCTCATATTTAGCGATGAATGGATACAAAGTTCTGTCTATAGACATAGATCCTCAAGGAAATACAACTAGTGGTATAGGATTAGATAAAAGAAAAATACATTGTTCTATGTATGATGTCTTAACAAGTAATGTTTCATTGAAAGAAATTATCAAAAAAAGTGAAATAGTAGATAACTTCTATATTGCACCTTCAACTATGACTCTAGCAGCAGCTGAAGTTGAAGTTATAAGTCAAGATCAGAGAGAGAAAGTTTTAAAAAATAAAATTGATGAAATAAGAGATGATTATGACTATATATTTATAGATTGTCCACCATCTTTAGGTGTATTAACTATTAATGCTTTAACAGCATCTGACTCAGTTTTAATACCAATACAATGTGAGTTTTATGCTCTTGAAGGTGTTGGTCAATTGATGAGTACCATACAGTTAATTAAGAGATATTTAAATACTGGTCTTGAAATTGAAGGTGTAATCATGAGTATGTATGATAGTAGAACTAGATTATGTAATGAAGTAGTTGAAGAAATTAAAAAGTACTTTAATGATAAGGTATATGATACTTTCATACCAAGAAATGTTAAATTAGCAGAATCACCTAGTTTTGGACTTCCTATCATGCTATATGATGATAAATGTAAGGGGTCAGAAGCATTTGAAGCTTTAACGGAGGAGTTTATTAGTAGACAAGGAGGAAAATAGCATGAAGAAAACAGGAGTTTTAGGAAAAGGATTATCTTCATTAATTCCAGAAAATGATTTTCAAGACAGTAATAATGAACAGGTTATAAGTATAGATATAAATTTAATTAAGCCTAACAAAGATCAGCCGAGAAAGCATTTTGATAATGAAAAGTTAATAGAATTAGCGAACTCTATTAAAGAACATGGAATAATACAGCCCGTTATAGTGAGGAAAGAAAACCAAATTTATGTAATAATTGCAGGTGAACGTAGATGGAGAGCAGCAAAACTATTAAATTTAAAAGAATTACCAGTAATCATTAAGGATTTATCTGATGTAGAGGTTGTACAAATTTCTTTAATAGAAAATATAATAAGAGAAGATTTAAATCCTATAGAGGAAGCTACAGCATATAAGAAATTATTAAATGATTTTAATTTGACTCAAGAAGAAATAAGTAAACAAGTTTCAAAATCTAGAAGTGCTATAGCCAATTCATTGAGATTATTAAATCTTGATGAAAGAATACAAGGATATTTAATTGAAGGTGTTTTATCAGAAGGGCATGGCAGAACAATATTAGCTCTAGAAAACAAAGATGATCAATATATAGTTGCTCAGAAGGTTATTGATGAAAACTTAAATGTTAGACAAACTGAATTATTAGTAAGAAATTATTATATAAGTGATGATAACAATAAGTATAAGAGAGTAAACAATAAATCGGAAAATGATATATATTATAAAGATATAAAATCAAAATTAGAAAATCATTTTAATACAAAAGTAAGTATAAGTAATAACTCTAAAAATAAAGGTAAGATAGAAATAGAATATTACTCTCCAGAAGATTTACAAAGGATAATAGAAATTTTAAATATATAATGTTTCACGTGAAACACTTTTAGAAAGGATGAATGCTTTTGGAACAAATTATAGAATTTCTCAATCAATATAATGTATTTATAACTATAGGGTTGATAATATTAGTATTTGTATTAATCATTATTGTGATAACATCACTAATATCAACAAGCAAGATGAAAGATAAATATAGAAAAATGATGAAGGGAACTAATAATAAAAATTTAGAAGAATTAATAATAAATTCATTAGATAAAATCGAGAATATGGAAGAAATAACAGATGAAGTTAAAGATATGTGTAATAAAACATCAAACATAGTTGCATCTTGTGTCCAAAAGGTTGCAATGCAAAGATATAAAGCTTTTGAGGATATTGGAAGTGATTTAAGCTATTCCATTGCTCTTTTAGATGGAAGAAATAATGGTGTAATAATAACTAGCATTTATTCAAGAAATGAAAGCATTACATATGCAAAGCCTATTGATAATGGAATATCCAGATATGATTTATCTCAAGAAGAAAATAATGTTCTTCATCAAGCTGTAAATACGGATAAAGAATAAATCTAATAAATTAGAGGAGCTAGAATATTCTAGCTCCTCTAATTTATTAGATTTATGATCAAAATTTAGTTTTAGAAATATGAGTATAGTATATTGTAGAATTACATATATGGTGTTAAAAATAAAACAACTAAATTACTACTAAATGTATATAGAATTAAGGTAAAGGTATTATATATAAATATCTATATATATAAATATTTATATAGTTGTTCTATTCATGCTGGCTTAAAGTATTTGTAACTTAGATAATTGAATTAAAGGCATTTTGAAATATGAATAAATCTCATTATTATAATAAGTTGATTTTATTTAAAAGAGATTTTTAGAAAACTTTATAAAAGATAAAACTATTTACATTTAATATAAAAAGAAGTATTTATATGGATTATATAAGTAAAAAAGAGATAATAAGTGTTTCGCGTGAAACACTTATTATCTCTTTTTTACTTGTAATACTAGTCTGCATCTAAAACTTTAGGAATATCTTTATTGTTAACCTTGGAGTAAGATTTTCGCCCACCTATAGTTTTTATTATAGAATGGTATATTCCTGAAGAGATTACTTCAGCTAATTTCATTACAATATACAATCGAGTATTTTGAAGCACCATAAATTCTAAAGAGCCAGATATATTAACAATGCCAACAATACTTAAATCACCAACTGAAGGCAAATTTTTATTCAGAGCAGCTCCAGGATAAAGAGGCTTAGATTCTATTATAACTTTACCTACATTTTGAAGAACTCCTAGAGAAGCATCTACAGCTATTATATATGGATTATCATGATTCTTAAGTATTAAATCATTGGTTTCAGAAATGTTTTTTGCATGTACAGGGTTTTCTAAATTTCCATATATAAATACCTTATCTCTAACTAAAAATTTAAGCTTATCACCTACAAGTGGACCTAAACTATCACCTGTAGATCTGTCTGTACCTATACATAAAATAACAATATCTCTATTATCTTTAATTACTTTAGTTAGTTCTTCTGAAAGAATTTCTCTTATGTCATATATAGAATTATCAGACAAAGCATCGAAAATAACTTTTTCCACCATGAGTAACACCCTCCTATACTAGGAAGTATTACCATAAAGCCAAATTTAATACATATATCTTAAATCATTACAATCTTTTAATCAATGAATTTATACTGCTTAAGATATAATCTATATCTTTTTCATCATTGAAATATCCAAAGCTGAAACGTAAACTTCCATTAGGGTATGTTCCTATAGTTTGATGGGCTAATGGAGCACAATGAAGACCGGTTCTAGTTATAATATTATATTCAGAGTCAAGAATGAATCCAAGTTCACTATTATCAATTTTAGTTGAATTTACAGATATAGTTGAAGTTCTATTTTCAGTATTTAGATGACCATAAACTTTCATGCTAGAAATATTTAATATGCCATCAATGAATTTTTGCGTTAGATAGTCCTCATGATCTTTAATTGTAGATAATCCTTCATTTTGAATAAATGTTATTCCAGAAAGAAGTCCTGCAACACCAGGTGCATTAATAGTACCACTTTCAAATTTATCAGGTAAGAAATTAGGTTGAATTATATCAGAAGAAACACTTCCTGTACCTCCAACAATTAAAGAAGAACAAACATCACTCATTGCATCATCTATAATAAAGCCACCTATACCTTGAGGTCCTAATAAGCTTTTATGTCCAGTAAAGGCTAGAGCATTGCAGTTTAAATTTTGAAAATTTAAATCAAGTACACCAGCAGTTTGAGCAGTATCTATAATGAAAAATATATTATTTTCCTTGCAGATTTGTCCGATTTTTTCAAGAGGTTGAATAGTACCAATTATGTTAGAACCATGAGAAAGAGTCACAAGTCTAGTGTTATGTTTAATTTTACTTTTAAAATCATCTACATTAATTTCGCCTAATTCATTACACGGAATTATATCTAATTCAATTATACCTTTAGATTTTAATTCGTTTAATGTTCGAAGAGTACTGTTGTGGTCCATAGAAGATGTTATAACATGCCATCCTGGTTTAACCACACCTTTAATTAAAATATTTAAAGACATAGTAATATTAGATGTAAAAACTACATTTTTAGTATCTGGAAAATTAAAAAACTCGCATAAAGCATTTCGACATTGAAATATAACCTTATTACCTTTTAGAGATGAAGTAGATGCTCCTCTTCCGGGGTTACCACCTATATTTCTCATATAATTTAGTATATCATTATAAACACAATCAGGTTTTGGAAAAGATGTAGCTGCATTATCTACATAAATTTGCATAGTATTACCTCCTAGTTTAAATTTATCATATTTAGATATTCAATAAGTAAAGTTTATATATTTTTAATTTAGATATGATATATTCTATAGATTTGATATAATTAATATGTTAATTAAAACTTTTATTTAATAAGTCATTACAACACAATAATACAACATTATAATTAATATATACAACACCATATTAATATATTAAAATGAGCATATTAATTAATAGGTATTAACTATACATTATCATCTAATATTATTTAATAGGAGAGAAAGATTATGGAAAATATTGATAATAAAATTGACTGTAGAGGGTTAAATTGCCCAATTCCTGTGGTAAATACAAAAAAATATTTTGATACTTTAGAAAATGGTATAGGAGTAACTATTGTAGATAATGAAGTTGCAAAAAATAATATAGTTAAATTTGCCCAAGGAAGTGGATTTAACTATGAAGTGAAAGAAAAAGGAAACAATATATTTTATATAACAATTACAAAGGGAAAAGCTGGAGCAGAAGAATTAAATGTAGAGAGTTCTAAAGAGAAAGAAGAAACTTTTACTATTGTTATAGGATCAGATAAGTTGGGAAATGGAAATGATGAATTAGGGGTAGCTCTTATAAAGAGTTATTTATTTGCACTTTCAGAGGCCGAAGTTATACCAACCAATATATTATTTTTAAATGCAGGAGTAAAGTTAGTAGTTGAAGGAGCCCTTACGATTGACAGTGTAAAAAGGTTAGTAGAAAGAGGCGTAAATGTACAAAGCTGTGGCCTATGCTTAGATTTTTACGGATTAAAGGATAATCTTGCTGTTGGAGAAATTAGTAATATGTATGCAATAATTGAAATGATGAATAAAGGAAAAACTATAAAGCTATAAGAAATAGGATTCTGTTAAGCTGATATGAAAAAATAGCTTAATATTTCGTAGAATTACTCGCTCTTTGAAAATTATATAGGTTTGTATGATTTATTACATGGCAAACAAGCCTACGATAAATAGGATTTTTGTAGGCTAATCAAAGATATTAAAAAAAGTGTTAAGCAGCTACAAACCAGGATTTCTTGTTTAAATCATCAACATTCATACCAGCTACTTCGGCAGGAGTGCAACCATTTAGAGAACCGTGAGGTCTAATAAAATTATAGTGAAAGATAAATAAATATATTAGGTTATTGGCTTTTTCAAAAGAATTAAATCCCTTCTTAGCCTTATACCAAGCTTTAAAGGTTTTGTTAAATGATTCTATTAGATTATTAGTTATGTCGTTAGACATTGGCTTTACAGCAACATGTTTTGTGTTACTTAATAGCTTCGCTGCTTGGTTATATGAAGGTAATCTATCTGTTATAAAGTTAGTAGGTGATCCAAATTCTTTTGCTTGATTTATTAGTGTAAAAGCTGATTCCTCGCTACGCGATTTTGTTAGGTGGAATGCTAAAATAAATCTAGTTTCAGAGTCTATTGCAAGCCACAAATAGTAACGTTCACCATTAATGAATACAACTGTTTCATCAGCATGCCAATCATCTGAATTTAGGTCTAAAACTTCTTTAAACTTGTCAGCCTTATTTTTAAAGAATGGAGCAAATTTGTTAGTCCAACTGGATATTGTTACGTGAGAAACTTTAATACCTTGGGTAACCCAAAGGAACTGAGCTATCGCTCTAGTAGATGAGTTGTTAAGAAAGTATAAAGTCAAAGCTGTAAGTATTATATTTAGCGAGAATCTCATACCCTTCATAGATATTGATCCAGTAATTAGCTCGCTAGAGGCTGAATCAATACTAGTATTGTGATATTGAACAATAACATGATTACATTTCTTGCTACCACATTTATATCGATTATAATGCTTATATTGATGATGTAAGTAAGTTGCTCTGCCACACTTAGGACATTTAGGATATAGTGATTCCTTTTTTACACTGACGGAGTCTGGGGCAAATTGACGCTTGCACTTTTTACATTGATATTTTTGATTAGCCTGCTTGTCCAATCCAAACTTATATAATTGATCAGAGTGACAGCGAGGACATTTTATAACTGTTTTGTTCATTGTTCTTCTCTCCTTTTTTGGGGGGATAATTAGTCTTTTGCAAACCTATTATATTTCCAAGGGTTGAGAAGTGCAATGTTCATATAACTTAACAGAATGAGAAATAGTGCTGGGAGATTAAGAAATGAAAGAATTTTTAATTGTAACTTTTAATAATACTCATGAAGCTATGAAAGCTGAATCAGTATGTATTAATGAAAAAATTAAGGTTACTATGATGCCAACACCAACATATATAACAAAAAGTTGTGGAATAAGTTTAAAGGTTGATATTGGTATCGTAAATAACTTAAAAGGAATAATAAAAGATAAAAAGATGGAATTTAAAACAATTTACCAATTTACTGATAACAAGTTGGTAGAGTTAAATATTGACTAGTATAATACAAAACAGTTGAAAATAATTATAAAGCAATATAGTTTATAGATGTCGATATTTGGAAACACTGATATATAGGAGAAGAATATGAAAGAATTTGATTTAAATGATATTGTAGAAACTAAAAAAACACATCCATGTGGCAGTAATAAGTGGGAAATAATTAGGATGGGTGCAGATATAAAAATTAGATGCACCGGGTGTGATAGAATTGTTATGATTCCTAGAAGTAAATTTGAAAAAAGTGTAAAGAAAGTTATTAAGGATGATGAAAGTTAAGATAACAATATTGACTTGATAGTTATACTATGATATAATTTGATGATGTAATCCCTGCTGTGAAAATCACAGCCGTTAGTCCGGGGGGAGGAGGTGAAACTAATGAGAGCATATGAAACTATATTCATATTACACCCATCATTAGACGAGGAGGCTGTTAAAGCTAACGTTGAAAAGTTTAAAGGTGTAATAGAGAACAATGGTGGAGAAGTTGAAAGCGTTGACGTTTGGGGTAGAAGAAAGCTAGCTTATGAAATCGCTAAAGTTAACGAGGGTGTATACACATTAATCAACTTCAAAGCTGACGCTGAATTACCTAAAGAATTAGATAGAGTATTCAGAATTACAGATGGTGTTATAAGACATATTATAATCAATCCAGAAAGCAAGTAGGTGGTATTAATGAATAAGGTTGTTTTAATCGGAAGATTAACCAAAGACCCAGAGTTAAAGTTTACTCCAGGTACAGGTACAGCTGTAGCCACATTTACAATTGCAGTCAATAGAAGATTTAAGAAAGAAGGGCAACCGGATGCAGACTTTATACCTGTAGTAGTATGGGGTAAACAAGCTGAAAGTACTGCTAATTACATGAGTAAAGGTAAACTTTTAAGTGTAGCTGGTAGAATTGAAACTCGTTCTTATGAAGCTAAAGACGGTGGAAGAAGATATGTTACTGAAGTAGTAGCTGATGAAGTAAGTTTCCTTGAATGGGGTGGCAATAAAACATCAGGAATGAATACTGGAGCTGCTTCTCACAATGATTCATCAATACCAACAGATTACTTTGGTGGAGGAGATATGACTCCGATTGATGATGGTGAGGATATGCCATTTTAATAATTAGGTAAGGAGGTAAGAGCAATGGCTTATGATAGAAATGATAAGAATGATAGAAGAAAAGGCGGAAACAGAAAAAGAGCTAAGAGAAAAGTTTGTGCTTTCTGTATGGATAAAGCAACTTCTATAGATTATAAAGATATCAATAAATTAAGAAAGTACGTTACAGAGAAAGGTAAAATATTACCAAGAAGAATTTCTGGAAACTGTGCTAAACACCAAAGAATGCTAACTGTAGCTATTAAGAGAGCTAGAAACATAGCATTATTACCATTCACAACTGAGTAGTAATAATTTATTTGGTAAAATAAACATATAGTTGATAAAACTAGTGAATCGTTGTTATTCACTAGTTTTTTATTTTAATTGCATAATTACTGTGAAATAAAGGTAAATATACCTATAATCATGTTGCATAAATATTAAAAAAAATTTACAATAGACTTATAGCCTAAAGAAAGGATGATTCTTATGAGACGAGAAGAGTTTAATATTATGTCCAATATTAAGGTAATAGAAGGACTGAAGGCAGAATTAGTTTGTATTGTAGGTGATTTTTTTAAATTATTAAGTAAAGGTAGCAATATAGCACAAGATGCAATTTTAGATTGTATATCAGGAGCAATAATAATATTATATATTTTAGCAGAGAAATTAGGATATTCTCATTTAGCTATTGATGAAACTATGAAGAAAAAATTAAAAGTAGGTATAGTAGAAGGTGATCCTCTTGAAAAAAATGGAAAAGAGCTTAGTAAGCTTTATGACCATATAAGAGAAAGAAATTAGAAGGAGGATGTTATGACACAAAAGATTAGTAAAAAAGATTTAACAGAGGCTTCATTGATGACGGGTATTATAATTATAATAAATATTATTACATTGTATATTCCATTTTTAAATGTAATAAGTTTATTAGTATTACCAGTAATAATAGCTCTTATTTATTGTAGAAGTGGAATTAAATACTCAATTTTATCTGTATTAGTAAGTGTAATAATTAGTATGGTATTAAACCCGGTTTTAGCTATAATCTCAGGTATGTCTTATGGAATAGTAGGTATGGTTTTAGGTTATTGCTTAAAAAATGAAAAGAAAACATATAATACATTAATAGCAGTAATAATAGCATGTATTATATCCATGATAGTTAAAGTTTGTTTAATTAGTATACTCGTTAGTAATGTAAGTATATTTCAATTTATAAATAATGAATTGAATACATATATACATGAATTTAAGGAACATATGGCTCAAACTAAAGAAATTTATAGTAACATGGGTATGAGTGCTACACAATTACAAATATTCGATAAAATGGGGGATATCTTTACGGTTGAGCTTTTAGCTATGTTAATACCAACTGTAGTATTTATAGCTTGTTTTATACAAGCATATTCAATTATATTGTTTACACAAGTTATATTTAGAAAATTAAAATATACAGAAATTAAAGCACTAAGATTTTCAGAGTTTTATATATCAAATTTAGTTGGGGCAGGATTAATTGGTATTATTAGTATATGTGCAATACTAGGAAGTAAGGGAGTCACAATAGGTTTGTTTTTATATAATACTATATTGATGCTAACAATTATGATATTAGCTGTTAATGGAGCAGCTGCAACTGATTATTTTTTTAGAAAGAAACTAGAAATGCCTAAGGTAATGAGAATACTTCTAGTAGTTCTTTTGTTTATAATAGGATCATCTAAAATTTTAGGGATAGTAGGTTTTGTAGAAATGATGTTAGATTTTAGAAAGCTAGATCCATATAGAATCAGAAAGGCGTAATATATGAATAAAGAGAATTTTAATGAAATACTATTTAACTTTATAAAGAATAAAATATGTATAACTATATTAGTTATATTATTAGTAGTGTTTTTTATAACAGGTAAGTTAATTATTTCTAATATACTTCTTCTAATATATGTAGCCCTTCTTTTGTATACTATTTTTTACAATAGTAAAAAAGATAATTTTTCTAATAAGATTGAAAATATAACATACAAGGTTGATACTATTAAGTCTACAGCCTTTTCTAAGGTGCCTTTTCCAACTATGTTTTTATTAGAAAATGGAGAAGTAATATGGTACAACGAAAGCTTAGCTTTGAGATTAGAAAATAATGATATAGTGGGTAAAAATATAAAAGAAATAATTAAAGAGTTCAATATAAAATTAGCATTAGAAGGAAAAAAATCAGAGTATAAAAATGTGATTTTTAGGGATAGAATTTATGATATTTATATAAGTATTATTCAAGATTATGAAATTAATGAAAATAATAATCTTATGATAATTTCTTTTGATGATATTACAGATAATATTAATTTGATAAATCAAATTAATGAAGCTAAAGAAAGTGTAATGCTTATAGAGGTAGATAATCTTGATGATGTTATTAAGACTACAGAAGAGGGGTTAAGACCACAGCTTATAGCAGACATAGATAGAACTATAAATAACTATGCTAATAGCCTAAAAGCGTTAATAAGAAAATATTCATCAAATAAATATGTATTAACAACTAAAGATGCTAATATAGAAGCTGAGATGAATAAGAAATTTGATATATTAGATACAATTAGAGAAGTAAGCAGTGGAAATAAACTTACAGTTACTTTAAGCATTGGAGTGGGTAGAGGTGGAGAAAATCCAGCTGAAAATCATGAGTTTGCCACTATAGCAAAGGATTTGGCCCTTGGAAGAGGTGGAGATCAATGTGTAGTCAAGAGCTTTGAAAAAGTATCTTTTTATGGTGGAAAAACTAAAGAAGTTGAAAAAAGGACTAAGGTTAGAGCTAGGGTAATTGGTCATGCACTTTTAGAACTGATAAATGAAAGTAGCAATGTAGTTATAATGGGACATCACAATCCAGATATGGATTGCTTAGGAGCAGCAATAGGAATGTATAGTACCATACGTTCTTTAAATAAGGAATGTTATATAGTTATGGATGAACCTCACGATGCTGTGCAGTATATGTTGGATAGATTAGATGAGGATGAAAACTATAAAGACACATTTATAAATATAAATGCAGTTAAAAATATAAAAAATGATAAAAGTTTATTAATATTAGTTGATGTTCATAATGAAAGTTATGTGCTTTCTATGGAGGTAGTAAATTACTTCAGTAGAATAGTAATTATAGATCATCACAGGAAAACGAAAGACTTTATACAAGGTACAATGTTAAGTTATGTGGAAACATATGCATCATCAACATCTGAATTAATAACAGAATTAATTCAATACATGGTTGAAAAACCAAAATTAAGAGAAGTAGAAGCAGTAGCTTTATTAGCAGGTATTTGTCTAGATACTAAGAATTTCTGTTTTAAAACTGGAGTTAGAACATTTGAAGCGGCAGCATTTTTACGAAGATTAGGTGCTGATACTGTAGATGTAAAAAGAATTTTTAGTGAAGCTTTAGATATTTATATAACAAGAGCAGATATAATAAAAACTGCAAAGGTTAAAAGTGGAATAGCTGTAGCTAAATGTCCACCAGAAATATCAAATTCTGTATTACCAGCACAAGCTGCGGATGAATTGCTAAATATTACAGGTATTCAAGCATCATTTGTTGTTGCTAAAATAGAAGAGGGCACTTATATAAGTGGAAGGTCCTTAGGTGAAATAAATGTTCAGGTAATATTAGAATATTTAGGTGGTGGAGGACATTTAACAATGGCTGCTGCTAGAATTAAAGATACTAATCAAGATGAGGCAGAAGAATTATTAAATGATGCTATAGAAAAATACTTAAGGAAGGGTGAATAATAATGAAAGTTATTTTATTACAAGATGTAAAATCAGTTGGAAAAAAAGGTGAGGTTGTTAATGCGTCTGATGGATATGCAAGAAATTTCTTGTTTCCGAAGAAGTTAGCTCAGGAAGCAAATGATGTTAATATGCATATTTTAAATAAAAAAAATGAAGCTGATAGAAAGAAGAAATTAGCTGAAATAGAGGAAGCTCAAAAAGTTGCTAATAATCTTAAGGATAAAGAAGTAATTATTTATGCCAAGTCAGGAGATAATGGTAGATTATTTGGAGCTATAACTACAAAAGATATTTCTCAGGAAATGGAAAAGCAATTAAATATAACAATAGATAAGAAAAAGATAGTGGTTAATACTATTAAAACTATGGGATTATATGATGTAGAAGTAAAACTATATCCTGAGATATCAACTAAAATAAAGGTTATTATAAAAGAACAACAATAGATTCTAAAAACCGAGGGGAGGAAAGCATAGAAGGGATAAAAATCCTTCTATGCTAATAATTTTGAATATAAATTCAGTTGATAAATTAAATAATTTTAGCTTAGAAGAAGAATTAACTATGGAAGTAGAAATAGAAGTTTTACACGAAGTTATGTACAAGCTTTTGGATGAAGGTACTATTAGAGGTAGAGCAGTAAAGTTTAAGGTTCAAAAACACTTAAATAGTAAAGATGTGTATAGAAAACTTTATGCTATAAATAAAATAGTTACTAATGGGAAAGGAATTAGTGTCCCACCAAGTGAGAGTAATATAGAGGAAGTTTTAAAAGAAACTAGCTTGGAAATAAGTGAGCTTTTAGCTAAGAGATATGTACAAAATAAACTAGATGCAGAAGTAGAAAAGCAAATTATAGAAAAGCAGGACAAGTATATAGATGAAGTAAGATTAGGAATTATAAAGAAACAAAGAGGACCAGAAAATAGTAAGACATTAAAAAAATATGCAGAGCTTGAATGTTTAGATTCAAAGCATTTAACTCAAAATATTATGAGCATGCTTAGACCTGAAAGTTTTTCAGAAATAATTGGACAGGAAAGAGCTATTAAATCATTAATATCTAAGATGGCATCTCCATATCCACAACATATTATTTTATATGGACCACCAGGAGTAGGTAAGACTACAGCAGCTAGAATTGCGCTTGAAGAAGTTAAGAAATTAAAGCATACACCATATGAGAAGGATGCAAAGTTTGTAGAGGTAGATGGAACCACATTAAGATGGGATCCAAGGGAAATATCAAATCCCTTATTAGGTTCGGTACATGATCCTATATATCAAGGTTCAAAGAGAGATTTAGCTGAAAGTGGTACTCCAGAACCAAAGACAGGATTAGTTACAGAAGCACATGGGGGAGTTTTATTTATAGATGAAATAGGTGAATTAGATTATACTCTTCAAAATAAATTATTAAAAGTTTTAGAGGATAAAAGAGTTGAGTTTTCATCATCATATTATGATCCAGATGATGAAAGTACACCTAAATATATTAAGTACTTATTTGAAAATGGTGCTCCAGCTGATTTCGTGCTAATTGGAGCTACGACTAGAGAGCCAGGTGACATTAATCCAGCATTAAGATCAAGGTGCACAGAAGTTTATTTTGAGCCACTATCTTCTGTAGATATAGAAAAAGTTGTATTAAATGCAGCTAAAAAGTTAAGTATTAAATTAGAGGATGGTTTAGCAAAAGAGATAAGCAGATATACTATAGAAGGCAGAAAAGCTGTAAATATACTTGCAGATGTATATGGATATGTACTGTTAAACAATGAAGATAGAAATAATGTGGTTATAACTATTTCTGATTTTAATGAAGTAGCATCTAATAATAGATTAAGACAATATGAAGACATTAGTGATTTAGATTCTAAAGAAGTTGGACAGATTTTTGGTCTTGGAGTATCTGGGTTCTTGGGATCAACTATAGAAATAGAATGTTCAGGTTTTGAGGCGAAAGAAAAAGGCAAAGGAACTATTAGATTTAATGATACTGCTGGTTCTATGGCAAAAGATTCTGTATTTAATGCAGCCTCTGTTATAAGAAAGGTTACTGATAAGGAAATCAGAGACTATGATATTCATGTAAATGTCATTGGTGGTGGAAAAATTGATGGGCCATCAGCAGGTGCAGCTATAACAACATGTATTATAAGTGCCCTTTTAGATAAACCATTAAGACAGGATATTGCAATTACTGGTGAAATATCAATAAGAGGTAAGATAAAACCAGTAGGAGGAGTATTTGAAAAAATATATGGAGCAAAAAGAAAGGGTATAAGGCAGGTAATAATCCCAAAAGATAACTTAAAGGATGTTCCAACTAATATTGAAAATATAGAGGTTACAGCTGTATCAACAATAGAAGAACTACTAGAGTTAGTATTTTAGATACTTTAATTATTAAAACCCTGTAATATGATTATACAGGGTTTTAATTTAATTTTGTAAATAAATATTTGGATTTTTTAATAACTACATTATAATTAAAGAGAAGGTTTTATATTAAATAATGTAGAAAACATTACTTATTCATTGAGAGTACATATAGGAGTTTTCTTTTAATATATCGCAGGAGGTAATAATATGAGTGACTCACTTAGAACAATGCCACAAAATGTAGAAGCTGAGCAGTCGGTAGTAGGATCTATGTTAATAGATAAGAATGCTATTGCACAAGCCGCAGAGGTTCTTTCAGCTGAAGATTTCTATAAAGATGCTCATAAGACTATTTTTAAGGCTATTAGAGATTTATATAATAAAGATATACCTGTAGATATGATAACCTTGGTAGACTATCTAAAATCAAATGATATGCTTGAGCAAGCTGGAGGGGTAACATATATTATGGAAATAAGCACCTCTGTACCTTCTACAGCTAATTTATCTTCATATATAAAAATTGTTGAGGATAAATCGACACTTAGAAGGTTAATTCGAAGCTCAACAGAAATAATTGAAAATAGCTATAATAAACAAGATGATGTAGAATCAGTAATAGACTTGGCAGAAAAAAATATATTTAATATATCTGAAAAAAGAAGTACTAGTGATTTTGAACCTATGAGTACTGTATTAGAAAGAGGATTTTTAGAGATAGAAAAGATTTTTAATAATAAAGGCCAAGTAAATGGAGTAGCTAGTGGATTTAAAGATTTAGATACAAAAACCTCAGGGTTTCAGAGTGGAGATATGGTTCTGATAGCTGCTAGACCATCTATGGGAAAAACTACATTTTGTCTTAATATAGCTCAAAATGCAGCTATTAGGGATGGTAGGAAAGTTGCTATATTTTCATTAGAAATGAGCAAGGAGCAATTAGCGTATAAACTCCTTTGTGCAGAGGCTAATGTAGACATGGTAAAGCTTAGAAATGGTGATTTGGATGATAGGGATTGGGAGAATATAGCAAGGGCCTCAGGACCACTTGCATCTGCTGGGATATATATAGATGATACAGCAGGTATTTCTGTCATGGAGATGAGGTCTAAGTGTAGAAGACTTAAAATAGAGCATGGAATAGATTTAATTATCATAGACTATCTTCAATTAATGTCAGGAAGCAATTCTGATAATAGACAACAGGAAGTATCTGAAATATCGAGAAGTATAAAAGCTTTAGCTAAAGAAATGAAATGTCCAGTAATTGCACTATCTCAATTATCCCGTGCACCAGAACAAAGAGCAGATCATCGTCCTATGTTATCAGATTTAAGAGAATCAGGTTCTATAGAGCAGGACGCAGATATAGTTATGTTCTTATATAGGGAATTTTATTATAGTAAAGAAAAAGAAGATGAGAATATAGCTGAATGTATATTAGCTAAACATAGAAATGGTGAAGTTGGAACCGTAAATTTAGCATGGATAGGTAAATATAGTAAGTTTGGCAACTTAGACTTAGTTCATCCAGAATAATTTCAAGAATATTTGGTGGAAAGTAGCAATAGGTATAGTTATATATCATTTATTTTTATTGCATATACTAAAGCCTTATTACATAAAGATATATTAGCTATACTTTATGTGAGGTGAGATTACTCATGGTAAATGAGATAAAGAACAATAAATTAATAAATGGTAAGTTTAACAATGAAAAAGACACAAATTTTCAAAAGTATTCAGAATTAGATGATATTACTATAACAGAAGAACATGAAGATGATGTTGTAAGCCTATATAATAATGGGAGTATGGAAAATACAAGTGATATTAATAATGCAAATGAAGAAATAACAATAATTAAGCCTAAAGAACTTTTAGGTAGAAAAAGTAAAGATTCTACATTAAAATCCAAAGATAAAGAGTTTAGTGAAAAAAGTTGGGGAGCAACGTTAGTGTTTTGTATAGTTTTAGGTTTTATAGGTTTCCATAGGTTTTATGTTGGGAAGGCAGGGACTGCAATATTAATGTTACTTACACTAGGTGGTTTTGGCATATGGATTATAGTAGATTTAGTATCTATAATAATAAATAGTTTTACAGATGAAGATGGAAAAGTTGTTAAAAGAAAAGATGCCATAGAGCAACATTAAAAAGATGTGGTAAAACATATCTTTTTTAAGTATTATTGAATAATTTTAATAGATTTGATAATATTCATCTTATATAGTACATGAAGTAAAGATTAAGGAGAACAGTTATGGAAAATAAGAAAATTGGTGAGTTTAATAAAGGGGATAGAATTGAAAATTTTTTCTTAGTAAAAAATGCAGAATGTAAAATTACTAATAATAGTACTACAAATAAATATTTAGATCTTATGTTAATAGATTCGACTGGAGAAATAAATGCAAAGCTTTGGGAATGTAATGAAAATATAGAAGCTTCAATAAAGGATAATATACTTGTAAAAGTAAGAGCTGTAGTTAATGAATATAGAGGAAAATTACAGTTAAAGGTAGAGAAAATTAGACCTTCTACAGAAGAAGATAATGTTAATATAGATGAATTTATACTAGTTGCTCCTTATAAGTCTGAAGATATGTTTGAAACTCTATTAGATTATATAGAAAAAATAGAAAATAAAGATATAAAAAGAATTACAGAAAATATTATCAGTAAATTAAGTTACAAATTAATGCATTATCCAGCTGCTAAATCCAATCATCATGCAATTAAAGGTGGTCTTTTATATCATATAACTACTATGTTAAATGCAGCAGAAAAATTATTAGATATATATAGTTATCTAAATAAAGATTTATTGTATTCAGGAATAATTCTTCATGATATAGCTAAAATAATGGAGATGGAATCTAGTGAACTAGGAATAGTATCTAAATATAGTACGGAAGGTCAGTTACTGGGACACATAATACAAGGAATTGGTTTAATTGAAGATGCAGCAATGGAAATTAATGCAGATAAAGAAATAGTTATGTTATTACAACATATGATATTAACGCATCACTATGAGCCAGAGTACGGAAGTCCGAAGAAACCTATGATACCTGAAGCAGAAATGTTACATCATTTGGATGTATTAGATGCTAGAATGTATGATATGCGTAAAGCTACTAAGGATTTAAATCCAGGTGAATTCTCTGAAAAAGTATATAGTTTAGACGGAATAAGTATATATAAGTCATTCATATAATTACGAACAATATAAATATAAAAAGTGTAATATATTCTTATAGAATATATTGCACTTTTTATGGTTTAAGGTAATATTATAATAAATTTAATTATAATAAAAAGCTAACAATGCATATTAGACTAATAAAATACAGTATATAAAGCCATTTATATACTGTAAGTAAGCTTAAAGTTTATTATTACGAAATAATTAAAATATTCTATATGGGAATAGGGTAAATAAATATTGGGAAAAATAAATTTCTAAAGGAATATAGTTACGAAGAATTTTATGGGTGTTATAAAAAATATTCGTATTTTTTATTGAAAATACTACATCTCTTTGTTAATATATTTATGGGGTGATTAACATGTATAAAAATTATGATATTATAATTGTTGGTGCAGGAGCTAGTGGTGTTTTCGCTGCTTATGAGTTAACTGCTTTAGGTTCAAAGACTAAAGTATTAATGATAGAGAAGGGAAATAGATTAGAAAAAAGAAAGTGTCCTATAGATGGGAAAAAAATAAAATCTTGTATCCATTGTAAATCTTGTGACATTATGAATGGTTATGGTGGTGCTGGAAGTCTTTCAGATGGTAAGTATAATATAACTAACAACTTTGGTGGAGATTTATACAAATATGTTGGTAGACAAGAAGCCTTGGATCTAATGTATTATGTAGATAAGGTATTATGTAATCATGGTGGAAGTGATGCGAGGTTATATTCAACTGCTGATAGTACGCTAAAGACTGAAGCTCTAAAACATGATTTACATCTTTTAGATGCTAAAGTTAGACATCTTGGTACCGATAGAAATGTAAAAATACTAGGCAATTTATATAATAAAATAAAAGATAATATAGAGATGAAGTTTAATACTGAAGTTATCGATATAGAAAAGCAAGGTAAGGAATTTATAGTAAAAACTGATGATGATGAATTTAGATGCAAAGATATAATAGTTGCAACAGGAAGATCAGGATCTAAATGGATATCTAAGGTATGCACTAAGCTAGGTATAGAAAGTAGAAGTAATAGAGTAGATATAGGTGTTAGAGTTGAACTACCTGCAGCTATTTTTGAACACATAACAGAGAAAGTATATGAGAGTAAAGTTGTATATAGAACCAAGAAGTATGGAGACTTAGTTAGAACATTTTGTATGAACCCACATGGTGAGGTAGTTAGTGAAAATACAAATGGAATAGTTACAGTAAATGGACATAGCTATTCAAATCCAGAACTTCATACAGAAAACACAAACTTTGCATTATTAGTTACAAATAATTTTACAGAGCCATTTAAAAATAGTAATGAGTATGGGGAATCTATAGCAAGACTTAGCAATATGTTAGGTGGTGGAGTATTAGTTCAAAGATTTGGAGATTTAGTACAGGGTAGGAGAACTAATGATCATAGAATGAGTAAAAGTTTTACTATTCCAACTTTAAAAGCTACACCTGGAGATTTAAGCTTAGTTATACCAAAGCGTCAATTAGATGCTATAATAGAGATGATATATGCTCTAGATAATATAGCACCAGGAACAGCTAATGAAGATACATTGTTATATGGTGTAGAAGTTAAATTCTATAATTCAAATATAGAAGTGGATAATAATTTAGAAACAAAAGTTAAAAACCTTTATGTATTAGGTGATGGATCTGGAGTTACACATTCACTGTCACAAGCATCTGCTAGCGGTGTTTATGTTGCTAGAATATTAAATGAGAAATATAGTAAGCTAGTTTAGTTTATGGTAAGTTTTACTAATGATTAAAAGAAGGAGATGTGAAATATGTCATCATTTGTAGTATTAGGAGCTCAATGGGGAGACGAAGGAAAGGGTAAAATGACTGATTATCTTGCAGAAAGTGCAGATGTAGTTGTTAGATTCCAAGGAGGAAATAATGCAGGTCATACTGTAGTAGTAGGAGAGAAGGAATATAAGCTACATTTAATTCCATCAGGAATACTTTATAAGGATAAACTTAATGTAATAGGTAATGGAGTGGTTGTAGATCCAGAGGCTCTATTTACGGAAATGGATTATTTAAAAGGATTAGGAGAAAACATAACTCCAGAGAGATTAATCATAAGTGATAGAGCTCAGGTTATAATGCCTTATCATAAGGTATTAGATGCTCTTAAAGAAGAAGCTAGAGGAAAGAACGATATAGGTACTACTAAAAAAGGAATAGGACCTTGTTATACTGATAAAGTTGAGAGATGTGGAATAAGGGTATGTGATCTTATTAAACCAGAAGTTTTAAAGGAAAAATTACAAGAATATCTTCCAGCTAAAAATGATTTAATAGTTAAGATTTATGGTGGAGAAGCATTAAGCTTTGATGAGGTTTACGAGGCTTATTTAGAATATGGTAAGAGAATGAAGCCATATGTAGATGATGCATCAGTTAGAGTTTTTGATAGCATAAAAGCCAATAAAGATGTGTTATTTGAAGGAGCTCAAGGAACACTTCTTGATATAGATTTTGGTTCATATCCATATGTGACATCTTCTAATACAGTAGCAGGTGGTATATGCACAGGTGCTGGTATAGGACCAACTATGATAGATAGTGCTGTAGGAATTGTAAAAGGATATACAACTAGAGTTGGAAAAGGACCTTTCCCAACAGAACAAGAAAATGAAGTTGGAGATTGGATAAGAGAAAAAGGATTTGAGTATGGAGTTACTACAGGAAGAAGCAGAAGATGTGGTTGGCTTGATCTTGTTATACTAAAAAGTGCTGCTAGAGTTTCTGGATTAACTAGCTTTGGTGTAACTAAGATTGATACACTAGCTGGACTTGATAAAATACAAGTTTGTGTAGGATATAAGCTAGATGGAAAAGTAATAGACTACTTCCCAGCTAGTCTTGAAGATTTAGCAAAATGTGAACCTGTATATGAAGAATTTGATGGATGGGACGAAAGCATAAAAGAGGTTAGAAAATACGAAGACCTTCCAGAGAATGCAAAGATATACTTAAGAAGAATAGAAGAATTCACTGGTGTTAAAATATCGATAATATCAGTAGGTCCAAAGAGAGATCAAACTATGAGAATCGCAGACCTTTAAAAGTGTGTCATTGCGAGTTATACGAGAAAAAATTAACTCAAGTTTTAAAACTGATAAGAAATAACTATATTTCTTATCAGTTTTATTTTTTATAAATATTAATTTAAGTGGTATATAAAATTACACTAATTACACTGAATAATAGCTCTTATATTAAATGTAATGTTAATCCCTTAGTGCATCATAAATGGCATTCACAGCAGCGCTAGAGGAGCTCCAGCACCATTGCAAATTGAAACCACCACAATCACCATCAACATCTAAAATTTCACCACCAAAGTATAGACCAGGGGTTAATTTAGATTCTAAAGTTATATGGTTTACCTCTGTAGTATCTATTCCACCTATAGTAACTTGAGCATTTTCAAAAGAGTTGGTATCAATAACTTGAAATTTCCAATCACATAAAATCCTATAAAGTTTAAACCTATCTTCATATTCTAGGGAATATGTAGGCAGATGAATGTCAGTAATTCCACATTCTTTTAAGATAATAGGAATAAGCTTTTTATTTATAATTCCTACTAGATTATCTGAAATGCTTCTATAGGAAAATACTGCAAAGTGCGTTTCAAGGAAATCTAGTATATGGTCATAATCTGAATTAAGTAAATTTACATGTATATAAACTGATGACTTATTTAGAATTCCTTTAGAAGCATTTCTACTAAGCTGCAGAA
>Ga0213825_1000281_pt1 | contig 38401 bp, 25 predicted proteins | sample MC6MC0900MG_FD_179896 | JGI IMG/M metagenome (GOLD analysis project Ga0213825, IMG submission 179896) | Enriched soil aggregate microbial communities from Iowa State University, Ames, United States - MC6-MC0900-MG | ecosystem: Environmental > Terrestrial > Soil > Unclassified | place: USA: Iowa...
AGCTCGGTACGCCCCGCTCCTACCAATCCTGAGAATCCAAGTATTTCCCCTTTTCTCAATGTAAAACTGATATCAAATACCTTATCTGTTGTTAAATGTTTCACTTCCATGATGACGTCCCCGCCGGTGACACGTTTGTTTCCATACATGTTGTTAAATTCACGGCCTACCATCATGCTGATCAATTCATTTTCTGTTGTTTCTTTTGTATCTCTGGTTCCTATAAACTTACCGTCACGGAGTACCGTTACCGAATCGCAGACCTTAAAGGTCTCTTCCATGCGGTGGGAGATGTAGATCATCGCAACTCCGGCTTTTCTTAAACGGTCGATCTGTGCAAACAGATTGTCTGTTTCGCTTTTTGACAAAGATGCTGTGGGTTCGTCCAGAATCAGGATTTTTGCCCCTTCATTAACTGCTCTTGCAATTTCTATCATCTGCTGCTGTGCTACGGATAACCCCCGAATCAGCATCCCAGCATCCAGATCCAGTCCCAGCGCATCAAGAGCTTTCTGCGCCTCATGTTTCATTTTCCGGTAATCCACCAGCTTCAAATGGTTTTTGGGTTCCCGGCCAAGAAAAATATTTTCTGCAATTGTCATCTCAGGTATGTTGGTGATTTCCTGATGGATAAAGCTGACACCATACTTGCGGGCATCGTCTACGGTCTTTATGGAAGCTTCCTTCCCGTCCATGTAGACAGTGCCCGAATCAGCACTGAAAATTCCGCCAAGTATTTTCATCAAGGTGGACTTTCCTGCGCCATTCTCTCCCATAAGAGCCCGGACTTCTCCGGGCTTTATGGAAATACTGACTCCGTCAAGTACAACATTGCGACCAAACGCTTTGGTAATATCTTTCATTTCAAAAACATATTCATTTGACATGTTTTTAACACTCCTGTTCTGCATTCTTCGCTACGGGTCAACACTTTACGGATTACTGATCTACGTTCTCTCCTGTAATGATAGACATTGGTACAACTACCTTCTCTTCAATGGTCTGTCCGGACAGAAGACGATAAGCGGTTTCGATACAGGTTGTACCGATTCCAGCTGGATCCTGTGCTGCAGATGCTACCATTTCACCGGCACGGATAAAGCCTTTTCCTTCATCAGAACCGTCTACGGAAACAACCTTGGTTGCATCTAAGCGGCCTGCTTCTTTAAGAGCTGCGATGGCTCCGCGTGCTGTCGGATCATTGATGGTGAATACACCGTCGATAACTGGGTTTGCGTTGATAAAGTCTACCATGATCGGCTGAGAATAATCGGACTTTGGTTTCTCAACGTCTTTGGCCTGAATGATTTCAATGTCTGGATACTTCTTTAATTCTTCTTCAAAACCGAACTGACGATCATAGCAAACTTCTGTGGTACTATATGTAATTTCTACTACTTTTCCTTTACCGCCTAAAGAGTCTGCCAGAGCCTGTGCACACAGTTTTCCGGCTTCTTTATTATCAGATACAACGGTACACTGAACCAGTTCCGGATTCTTTACTGAAGTATTGAATGCAATGACAGGTATGTCAGCTTCCTTACATGCTTCCAGAGTTGCACGTACTCCTTCAGAGTTGATCGCGGAAATACAGATAACGTCACAGCCCTGGTTGATCATATCTGCTACGTCATTCATCTGCTTATTCTGGTCACCGCCGGCATCCTGAATGATCAGTTCATCCTTTGTTCCGCTAAGAGCTGCCTGCATGGCATCCTTAATCTGGATAAAGAACACATTGGTTAAATCCGGTGCAGAAACACCGATCTTAATCGGCTCCCTGGTTTCTTCTGCTTTTGCTGCGGTTGTTTCAGTACCGGAGCTTGCTACTGTGGTTTCCTTTACATCGGTTTCCTTTGCAGTGGAACCGCAGGCACTTAATGACAAGGCCATCATGGCTGATAATACAATTGCAGTAACTTTTCTCATAATAATCCACCTCTCAACATTTTTTCATTCTTTTGTAGCATACTTTGATTTGTTTTTGTTTTTATACCCTAGTTTTTGTTACATATGTTTAAACCATTGTATGATATCATTCTCTATTGCGTTCCCGGGTTTGCATTTTTGTCTGCTGTCATACAATATCGCAACTAAATAATACATTTTTTATCGAATTTTGTCAATAGTATTTTTAAAATTATGCAAAACTAACAAAAGACTGTCATACACTTCCCCGCTCAGATTGTATTACATCCTTACCATTTTCTGGAAATTCCCATAAAAAAGCAGCAGAACGATCTTTCTCCATTCGTTCTGCTGCTGATTTTTTTATCTCTTACCGCTTAATGATAACATTCAAATCCGTGTTGATTAAAGAGATATGCCTCTTTGCATAAAGCTCCGATACCTCTTCATCCCGCGCTTTTAAAGCTTCTACAATATTATGATGGGCTTTTATGGCATTCTGTGCATTTTGCGGGACCTGGAATGTCTTTAACCGGAAGTCCCGGATGCATTCATCAATCTTTCTGCTCATAAAAATCAGCATCTTATTTTTACTGGCTTCTACGATCTGTCGGTGGAGTTTCTCATCATATTTTGCCATTCCAGCAATGTCCTCTTCCTCTACTGCGCGGATAAACCGGAAATGGATCCGTTCAATATGCTCAAGCTCCGTATCAGTAGCCCGCTTTGCTACGATCCTTGCACATAAGGGTTCTACGGCACTTCGTACCTCGATATAATCTTTTAATTCCACTTCATTTTTTAGGAACCATTCTGCCAGTTCTTCCTGCCCTAACTCTTTTTTACTGACTAGAAATGCTCCCCGTCCAGGTTTGATTTCTACCAGGCCCCGGGCCTCTAGAATACGGAACGCTTCTCTGACTGTACCACGACCCACCGTCAGCTTCTCACACCATTCTTTTTCCGTAGGCAATTTTTGCCCGACTTCTATTCCGTCTGCTGCAGCAAATTCCTTCATACTGTTTACCACCTGCTGCACGATTGGAATTCTAGAAACCTCTTCCATTTATTCACACTCCCTCTTCTTCAATTTCATCTTACGTATGAATATTCCATGATGTCATACAATCATTGTATCACATTTGATGAAAACTGCAAACATAAACATGATTTTTCTATTTTTTTCATACCCATCAGACAATCCAGGAGCTTATCCACTGCATAAAAAAGGCTAAAGCAGAGACTTCTAAAAGCCTGCTGCTTTAGCCTAAAAAATTATTACCGGAATGTAACCTTCCATGTTTTGATCTCGTAAGGATGAATTACAAAGGAAGCCGTTCTGTCCTGATAAGTTACTTCTGCCTCATCCTCTTCCAGCATGCTGCATTCCATGATTCTCTGAATGTCCATGCCAAAGGTCATATTCCCGCTGGTCCGTCTGTTGTTTGTCTCATAAAAGCGAAGAATGAGTTCATTCCCCTTTTGCGACTGCTTCACAACCTCAATGACAACGTTATCGGCATCCGCTTTTACCAGAGAAAATGCTCCGGGCAGCTGCCCGCCATCGTTCTCTTTTACAAGGGCAGTCATTGGATTATTCATGGTATAAGCCTTTTGTATTGTTTTAGCCGTTTTCCAGTCGCCCTTGTGAGGATAAATGGAAAATACAAAGCTGTGGTGCTCCTTATCTGCATCCGGGTTTGGATAGGTTGCCGATTTTAACATGGAGATTCCGATTTCACCGTCATGAACATGACAGCCGTACTTACAGTCATTGATCAAGCTGACTCCATAATCATCCTCTGAAACATCGATCCATTTATGCATGCATACCTCAAATTTTGCATAATCCCACATGGTATTGTAATGGGTTTTCCTCTTTACATTACCATACTGAATCTCAAAAGTCGCTTCGTCCGTATGGATATCAACCGGAAGAATCGATTTTAAGAAGATATGATTTTCCTTCCAGTCGATTTCATTGCGTATGCTGATTTCCGGGCTGTTGTATAGCAAGGAAATGTACTGCTCAATGACGGAATCCAGATATCTTCTCTTTACACAAATGGTTGCGCGGACCGGGCCGTTTTCCACAAGTTCCATACTGCTTACGTCCGTAATCTCCCAGGACTTTTCTACATAATAGTTGTTTACATCCCAAGCGTCATAGTTGTGGGGTCTGTCTTCATAGGTCATAAGCACGTTGGCATGCCTGTTTTCCTTCAGCACTTCCCGTTCATTCTGCTTATCATATATCGAAGAAATCTGTCCGTTTTCATGGAAGGTCACGCAGATCAACTCATTCTCCAGATGCCTCTCATCTGCTCTTAAGCCGGTATCGCAGCTTCCTTCCCGCAGTTCAAAGGTCTTATAGCCCTTGGAGGGAACTTCAGAAGCACAAAACAGCCAGGTGCCATCTTCTGCCTTCTGCGCAGGAACCAGGACCTCTCCATCCATAACCGCTAAGTTTTCCATATGCTCCGGAGCCTTAAAGGATATGGCTCCCTCTCCTAAAAAGCTGTTAGGATTAAATACCACCAGATTATCTTTATGGGCAGACACATGCTCTAAAACACTGGAAAGGGCATGTTCCACCAGCTCCCTGCCGGTTTTTCCGATTGCTTCATATTCCTTTTTGGAATCCTCATATACCTCTTTAATGGAGGACCCAGGAAGAATATCATGGAACTGGTTTCTTAAGATCACTTCCCATGCAGCCTTAATGGTCTCCTTAGGATAAGGATTCTGGTTTAATACGCCATCTAACATGGAGTAAAATTCTGCATTCTCAAATAAAAATTCTGATTTCCGGTTGAACTTTTTATTTCTTGCCATAGAGGTATAGGTACCCCTGTGGTATTCTAAGTATAATTCTCCGACCCAGGAAGGCAGATATTTTTTTCCTCTTACTTCTTTATCCAGCTTTTCAAAAAATGCCTTAGACGTACTCATCACAGTCCTTGGGCTGCCTGGTATGCCCTTTTGAAGTCTCCGCTGGTTTTCCAGCATATCTTTGGTAGGGCCGCCTCCGCCGTCACCATAGCCAAAGGACATTAAGACCTCATCATTTAAATATTTCTGGCTGTATCTGGCCCAGGCACCTTTTACCTGTGAAGGGTTTATGTATGCGTTATAGGTAGTAAAATGCTCGGTTTCTGTTCCACCTTCCTCAGCTGCCTTATTATAATCCCGGCTAGGGCTGAAGTGTGTTAAAATTCTGGTTCCGTCAATTCCTTCCCATTCAAAGGTGTCGTAGGGCATTTTATTGAATTCATTCCAGCTGATTTTCGTAGTCATAAAATATTTGATGCCGCATTTTTTCATGATCTGAGGCAGGGCAGCGGAATATCCAAACACATCGGGAAGCCATAAGATCTCATTATCTTTCCCAAATTCTTCCCGGAAAAATTCCTTGCCATGAAGGAACTGGCGCACAAGAGACTCCCCGGAGGAGAGATTGCAGTCTGCTTCCACAAACATGCCGCCTTCTGTCTCCCATCTTCCTTCTGCAACACGTTTCTGTATCTCTTCGTATACCTCAGGAGCATGTTTCTTAACATATTTATATAGCTGAGGCTGGCTTGACATGAAGATATATTCCGGATACTGTTTCATCAGCTCCAGTACCGTGGAAAAGCTTCTTACCGCCTTATCCTCCGTGACCGCAAGGGTCCATAACCAGGCTACATCAATGTGGGTATGGCCCACACAGTAAACCGTTTCTTTGCTGTTTCCGCTATATTTATCATAGAATTCTTCCTTCATGTATTGCCGGGCTCTTCTCAGGCTTTCATAATATTCTACCGAATATTCTTTTCTTAAATCCAGAAGATTTAAGGATTCATTCACTGCATGAATGATGGAGAGATAGGCACTGTCACTGTCAGGAAGAAGCCTTGCGACCTCATAAGGAACTGAAATGTCATAATAATACTGCTCTGTTTCTCTATCCAGCACCTTTAATTTGGAATCCATAACAAGCTTAAAATTCTGATCCCCGGTAAATGCGGATAGAACGATCCGGAACGTCTCACCTGGCTCCGCTTTTTCCGTCAGCAGGACCTCCCTGTGATTGACGTCAAGCCCCTGACGTCTGACGCCATTGACGTAAATGGTAAACTGAGGATTCGTGGCATCCCACAACCCTTCTCTTCCGGTTTTTAACTCATACACCACACATTGATCCTTAAACTCCTCAGGAATGGCAATGACTGTTTCAAACCAGAAATATTCTCTGTGGCCGCCCCACAGCTCAGCATTGGTGAGTTCCTCCCAGTCATCGGTATGCAGATCCTGGACATCTAAAAATCGTTCCCTGGATTTTAACATCCGGTAACTGGTAACCGGAACTTCTTTCACATAAATCAGATTCTTAAGATCTTCCACCAATTTTCCAATCCGTTCTTTGATCAGTATCATTGTAGTCTCCTCCTTTTGCATCAGCCTTTGGCTGCGCCGGCCATATTAAAGCCCTTTGACATATAGTTTTGTGACAAAATATAAAGTAAAATAGAAGGAATGGCATAGACGGCCGAGTAAGCGGCCAACTGTCCATATATTATCATACCATGCTGTCCGAAAAATTGATATAGAGTAACAGAAGCCGGTAATTTATTTAAAGTCTGTAACAGGATATAGGGTATAAAAAAGTTGCCCCAGCTCCCTGAAAAGGTAAAGATAAAAACCACACAGATCCCCGGAAACATTAAGGGAGCGATGATTTTTTGAATGCTTGCTAATGTGGACGCACCATCTACCCAGGCCGCCTCCTCCAGTTCTATGGGGACATTGTCCATAAAATTTTTCATAAGCCAGATCCCATAAGGCATGGAAGTTGCCGTCAGGAATAAAATGAGTCCCAAAGTCTTGTCGTACAGGCCTATGGTTAAGAACATCTTATACACCGGAACCATGACTGCTGTTATGGGAAGGGAGGTCATAAATAAAATCGTATATAAAAACAGACTTTTATAACGAAGTTCATATCTTGACAGGGGATAGGCTGCCAGGCCTGCAAATAATACCACCAAAACCGATTGTCCAAAGGAAATGAGCAGTCCGTTGGCAAATGCCCGCTGATTGGTCTGGCTGGACAGGATCACCTTGTAATTATCAAGGGTCCACTGGGTGGGCATCTTCACCGCCTGAGATGCGTTGCCGTCAAAGGAGGCCAGCAGGATCCAAAGCAGGGGAAGGACAAATATAATCGCTAATAAGGTCAGCACCACATAGGGCACCGTTTTTCTGAATTTCCAATACATGAAGCACCTCCTCTAGTCCTTTCTCATGACTCTTGTATAAAAAACACTAAGCACAATCCCGATCACAAGCAGAATCATGGAAATAGCCGTACCGTATCCCAGCTGCTGGGAAATAAATGCCTGCCGGTACATAAAGATGGGTAAGGTCAGGGTTTTGGTTCCAGGTCCCCCGCCTGTCATCATGTAGATTAACCCAAATACACCAAGGGTGGATAAGGTATTCAGCATGGTATTTGTGGCTATGGTATTCTTAATGCAGGGAAGAATAATCCTTAACATGGTCTGAAAAGGGCCTGCCCCATCCACCTTTGCCGCTTCCTCAATATCCGCAGGCACCCCATCTAAGGCTGACTGAAAGTTCATCATGGAAAATGCAGTTCCATGCCAGATGTTTGCCAGAATAACCGTTGCCATGGGAATGGCAAACAGGAATTCCACAGTGGGAAGATGGAAAAAGGAAAAGATCTGGTTTAAGGTACCTTCATCTCCAAAAAAGGTGCTGCAGCATAAGGCCACAACCACCTCAGGCATGATCCAGCCCGCCAGGAATACAGGACCTACGATCCCCCGGAAAATCCTGTTTCTGTTCCTCATGTTAAGGGCAATGAGAAAACCCAGTACCTGCTGCCCGATCAGGCTTCCAAGGAGAAAAACAAGGGTGTTGACAATGCTGATGCGTACGGTGCGGTCCTTAAACATGCTGACATAATTGGACAAGCCGATAAATTTAAGCTGTTTTGCATTCTCCCCTGATAGAGCCAGGTTTGTAAAAGAATAATAAACGGTCAATAAAATCGGCGTCACAAAAAATATAAGCAAAAGGACCATAGAGGGCAGAATTAATACTGTTTTTCTTGCTTCCGCAAACAGCCGGCTGCTTTTTTTATTCATGGTTTCCTCTTTTCTGCCCTGTTTCTAAGGGCATATAGGTATCCCTGTAAGGGGTTTCCTCTTTTCTGCCCTGTTTCTAAGGGCATATAGGTATCCCTGTAAGGGGTTTCCTCTTTTCTGCCCTGTCTTTTAGGGCATATAGGTATCCCTATAAGGGGTTTCCTTCGTTTGGATAAAAACAGGGAGAGCCAGGTGCTTTGCTATTGCACGTTAGCCCTCCCCTTTAAATCCTGAACGTTTATTTTGTCACGGTATTATCTGCGCCAACGCTGTTCGTCACATCTGATTTATACTGCGCCATTGCATCCTCCGGGCTCGTTCCTGATACAACTGACTCCACCATGGTCTGTATATGGGTGGTAACCGTTGAATACTGGCTGTTTCTGGGTCTGTAGAAAGCGCCGGATAAAAATCCTGTGCATTTTTCCATAAAGGGCTGGGAAGCGTATGTAGGATCGGCTGCAATATCAGTTCTGGTTGCAATATTTCCCTGGGCAATGATGGTATCTAAGTAAATATCATAGCTCATACAGTGCTTGATAAAGTCCATGGACGCATCCTTCTGATCGGAAAGCTGGGGAATGGATAAGGCCCAGCCGCCTGACATGGTGATGCTTCCCGGTTTCTGCCCCTCAGAGGTAGGCATGGCTGCGATGCCAAGTTTATCCTTGTATTCCGGCCATGGAGCTGATCCTGTTTCCTTGTAATTTCCTGTCATCCAGTATCCGTCTAAGGAAATGGCAAGTTTGCCGCCCGGTAAGTATTCTCTGGAAGCAATATTTCCTGCTTCTCCGTTTAATACCTTGGACAGGGAAGGCCCATATCCGTCCTTATATATGGTATTAATAAAATTTAAAGATTTTAAAATATTTTCGCTGGATGCGATCCATTTGTCATTTTCATCTAAAAGCTGTTCACCTGTTCCGTAAAGAAGCATCTCATAGGTCTGCATAGAGGTGGCCTCGCCGCTAGCTACTCCTGAATTGCACCAGAAAGGTACCACATCCGGGCATTTCTCCTTGATGACCTTACAGGTATCCAGGATCTCCTGCCATGTTTTAGGCTGCCACTCCGTATCTAAGCCGGCTGCCTTAAATATGTCTTTGTTATACCACAAACCGCGGGTATCGGTACAGTAAGGGATCCCGTACACGCTTCCGTCACTGTATGTAACCCCATCCACCAGCGGTCCGTAGTACGTTCCGTCATTCCACTCCTTATAATCCTTTAAGTAGCCGGAAAGATCAGTAAGATAACCGGCTGCCACGTCAGAGGGAAGCTGGAACGTATCTTCGCAGACAATGTCCGGAGCCGTATCCGCTGATTGAAGTGCCAGCGCCACTTTTGCAAAATAATCTCCTTCTGAAGCAGTAATGGGGGCAATGTCTAGTTCAATGGAATCCTTTTTATCGTAGGTCTCATACGCATGCTCAAACCAGTTCTTTAAGGCATCGCTTCCACCATCCCGGAAGGTAATGGAAATTTTCGTCTTTCCGCCTGTGCCAGGGGTTTCCGCTGTTTTTCCGGTTTCCCCGGAACCTGCTTCTGTTTTTCCCTGGGCTGTTGCCTCCGTCTTTGCCCCGGAGCCCTGACATGCTGCCAGGGAAAGAACCATGGTTGATGCAAGCACCGCTGCTGCAACTTTCTTCATTTTCTTCATAAAACCCTCCCATCTCTTATTCTCTTCCCAGACCTCCTGGGAAGAAACGTATACCTGTAGGTATTTTTATTGGTTAAGAAAATGATAGCATAAGTCGGTTTTAGAGAGTATTCCAAAATTTTAGAAAAGGGGTACAATTTTAACCTTTCCGTCTACCTTTCCAAAATAGCGCTCCTGATGTCCCCCTGAAGCCTTTTGGAAACTTCCTCCGGTGTGATAGCCTTGTTTCCGAAAAATTCGGTTAGATTCCCTGCGATCCCGTCTGATATGATAAACCATGTGGTATAGGCATTTTTTAAAATGCTCTGATTCCTTTCCCGTTCCACAAACTCATCCGGTAGGCCTCTTACCCGTCCAGGATTCACCTTTACATCCGTTCTTACGGAAAGGCAGTAAGTATTTTCGTAATAGTTTTTTATCACCTCACTGGATGTAAGATAATCCAGCAGTTTTATGGATTCTTTTATGTTTGCCGTTACCGTAATCCCGATGTTGTCTCCCTGCAGCAGATAAGTCTGTTTTTGAATATAAGGGATTTCCGCGATTTTATACTTACACTTCCTGTCCGAGTTCTCCAATATGGACATGGAGCTTAGCTCTGCAATGGCGATCTTTACATATCCCTTGGAAAATGCCTTCATTAACTCCTTCTGATTCCAGTTGATCACATCCTGGTCTATGATCCCCTCATCCCTCATGTTGCCAAGCATTTCATAAAGCTTCATGCAGTTTTCCGAATCCAGGCTCCGAAGGGTTCCTCCGGCTGAATAGATCATCTGCAGAAAACTGGAGGTAATATCCTCTTTATTCTTCATGGCTATGCCGAAATTATAGGTGCCAAGAGTACTGGTTTCCCTGCACAGCTTATAAAGTTCTTCCATCGTATCCGGTATGACAGCATTATGCTTCTTCAAATGATCCTCATTATAAAATACCACATAAGGGTTGCTGGTAAAGGGAACGGAATAGCAGATGCCGTTTACCACCGTGCTGCTGTATGCATTCTTTAAATACAAAGAAGCCCTGTCCGTTGTCATATAGTCGGACAAATCACGAAGGATCCCCATGGACTCAAGTGCAGGCGTCATGACGTTTTCACAAATGATTAAATCAGGTAGGTTGTTCTGGTCCTTATCAATGCACAGCTGCTTTTGAAAGCCGGACTGAGAGACGTACTGGATCTTAATCTCCGGGTTCCCAGGCATTTCGGAATATTCATCCACAAGCCGCTTTAAGGATCCACCGCTTCCATCCTCCTCGCAGACAGCCATAATCACAAGCTTGTCCCTTTTTTTCTCCTCAGCCGCCACCACATTGGATTCCCTGTAATATTTACAGATCACGCTGATTAGTAAAAAGGAAACCAGCAGCCATAAACCGATCAGAAGTCTTTGCACGGTCCTGTTCATCATCTCAAAACACCTTTCTATAGTCTGAGGGCGATACTCCCATAATGGAACGAAACACCTTATTAAAATATTTTGTATCTTTATACCCCACCATTTCTGCTACCTCATGGATCTTATAATTGCCGGTTGCCAATAGCTTCTTTGCAACACTGACACGAAACTCCCCTAAAAAGGTACAAAAGTTAATCCCCATTTCCCTGGTAAACAGCTTGCTTAAATATTCCGGTGTAATCCCCACCAGACCGGCCGCATCGGAAAGTGAAATTTCCTTATCATAATTCTGCCTTATGAATTCTATTACATTTAAAATCATGCCATTGCCGGTTAAGGCTTCCTGTTCTCTGTCATCAGCAACCATATCAATAATCTTCCAGTAATTGTTCAGAAAGATCTCCCTGATTCCGGTTTTCATCATATCGTTTAACAGGTACTGGTACAGAGCTTCAATGTCTTTGTTTTCCATCAGATCCCTTGCTGTGTTTAAAGCAGCCATGACAAAACGGACGGTATGGTTTTTAATCACCTTGGGCTCTTCCCTGCTTTGAATGACTGTTTTCTCAAATTTCCTGGCGTTTTTTCTGATTCCCTCCTTGTTTCCATTTCTTATGTCCCTTTTTACTCCACGCTCTAAATATTCCGGATATTCCACCCTTTCAAAGGACAGATTCTGGGTCAGCTCCCTGTCAATAATGCACTGGTCCTGAAATACAAAGGAATAAGAAAGATATTCCTGCATCTGCTTTAACGTATCTTTAAGACCGGAAAGACTTAAAAGTTCCTCGTAGCTGATGAGGAATTCTCCCTTCTCCTTTAAATCCTTCAGTATCTGGGTTTTAAATATGGTCTTTAAGTACCTGGCGTTCTGACCGTCTGAGATCATGACAAGGATTTGCTTTTCATAGGGAAGCTTAAAGATGAAAAATCCTGTGAGGCAGATTGCATCCAGGCTGTCTTTAAGCACTTCCGTCATCTGGTTCGTCGTATCCTCCAGAATGCTTTCCGACTGGATCAGAAACATGGAAATGACCTGATCCTTTTGCTTTCGTATCTTTTCAGCAAATTGTTTTTGAATGACTTCCTGATCGCCTCCGTCACCCGTCAGGATGGAAAACAGCTGCTGCTCCGCAGAAACCTGCTCCACCTTGTTCTTTGATAACTTTTTCTCCACCGTACCAAGGACCTCTATAATGTCCTCCACATCCAGAGGTTTTAACAAATATTCCGCTACGGATAACTGTATGGCGCGCTGGGCATATTCAAACTCCGAATACCCGGTAAGCAGGACCGCCGCCGTCATAATCCCCGCTTCCCTGATCTTGTGGATCATGGTCAATCCATCCATCTTTGGCATGTTAATATCCGTTATAACGACATCTGGAAGTAAGGATAACACCTTTTCAAACCCCGCTTCCCCATCGATTTCCCCGGCAACCACTTCATGTGTCGTATACTTTTCAATAATTTTTATAATCCCGTTCCTGGTGTTTGGTTCATCTTCCACAATTACTACTCTCATACCGGCAAATATCCCCCTTCTATTCTTCGAATAAAATTTCAGCTGTTATTCTGGTTCCCCTGACATTCGATTCAATAAAGAAATATCCGTCTTCTCCATAATAGTATTTAATCCTCATAATCACATTCCGCACTCCAATGCTCCCCTCCATTGCGCCGCTTAAATAATCGTAGTGGTTCAGTTCTCTGACCAGCTCCTCCTCCATGCCTTTTCCATTGTCCTCAACGAAAATCACAAGATGCCTATCCCCCTTTCTTTTCATGGATACCGTGATCATATCCTGTCCCGTATTGCCTGGAAATCCGTGAATGATGGCATTTTCAATGAGGGGCTGGAACAGCAGCTTGTGCATTTTTAAATCCAGAACTTCCTCCTCCACATCCATGATACAGTGGAAGGAAAAAGAAAACCTTTGCTGCTGGAGAAAAATATACTGTTTTAAATATTCGATCTCACTTCGGACACTTACCACACCATTGCTTTTATGTACGCTGTAGCGTAGGATATTACCAAGATTTTTAAGCATTCTGCTGATTAAGAACTGTTCATTTTCTATGGCGATCCAGTTGATGGCATCCAGGGTATTATACAGAAAATGAGGATTGATCTGCGCTTCCAAGGCCTTTAATTCCGCATTTTTCTCCCGGAGCAGGGCTTCCTTTTCAATCTTTCCCGACTGGTCGATCTTCTGTACCATGTGATTGAAATGTCTGGCGATCTTCCCAAACTCATCTTGCCAGGTATGCTCGATCTGAACCGTATAATCTCCCTTATAGGCTCTGTCCATGGCAGAGGTAATCTTTTCCACCCGGACCTGTAAGGAACCTGCAAACCGAATCATAATCAGAATGCTGGTGATGATAATCAGTATTGTGAGGAGGATGATCACCTCAAAGATGTATTTAAAATCCTTTAAAAGCTCTCTGTTATCCCGAAGACTGACCAGTACAAACTGGTCTTTCAGTACAGGCTTTGTATATATGCTGTAGAATCCGGTATTCATGATCTGATGGGCCTCCACGGCCTGACGGATCTTCGACTCGGTCTTAGAAAACTGCTTCTCTCCGCCATCGGCCCATTCATCAAAGATGCCTGTCCCAATTAAATCTGCCCGGGTGCTGGATACGATGTTTCCGTTTGCATCACAAAGGAAGGAAACATTGATCCCATTATCGTCTTCCTGGGAATAGGTTTCCCGTATGTTGGTTTCGTCAAGGCAGATCAGAATGCTTCCCACCGTTCCCTGCCTGTAATTATTAATATCTGCAATCCGGTGCCCCAAATAGATGATATTTCTTTTTGTTCCGTTTGCCTGCTCACGGTTTACCACATGGGAATAAACGGTCTGGGTATTATGAAAGGTCTCATCTGTTACATCCAGCCAGCTTCTGTCCTTTTCCGGAAAACAGAAGCTGTCCATGGCATTGTTGGTAATGGAATCATACAGGATGCATTCCTTTTTCAGCGTTACCACAGCAATTCCCAATATTTCCGGATGAAGATAAGAGATATTTTCCAAATCATCTTCCAGCTGCTTCTTTAACAGATAATAATTCCTGGAATCCCATACATTCAGCTTTTCCAGCTTTAGGGCGTACTCATTCTCTGTATAAATGGACATGATGATGCTGTCGTATTCCGAGAAAAAGTCCTCCAGCCCTTTCTGTGACAATTTCATATTACTTTCCACCAGAATGCCTGTCTGCTTTTTTAAGGTATTCGCAGCTATAATACAGGTTAGGATTTCAATTGCCATGACAGGAACGATTGAGACGAAAAGCAGGATGATCAATGTTTTTTTGGCAATTCCACATCCTCTGTATCTGTTTACCAAATATTTGATCAAGTATTATCCCCCCTTTGTTAAATTCTTCCAATTTCCTATTCATTTTTGTATTATAACATAAATTATACATAACAATAGGATTTTCAGGCGGCAGACATAAAAAAACTTATGAATGAAAATTATATCAGAGTCTTGCTGACTAGGGCAGCAGATTCCTGTTATAATCTTCATCCATAAGTTAGGGTTCAATTATGAAAGACCCATTTTTTGTCTTTTTTTCATAATATGAGCTTCAATATCTTTCGCTACCTGTACCGGGTCATCTCCTAACGCTACTTTCCCGCCTGTCAGTCCCTCTACGTCTTCCGTAAGCAATTTTACAAGCTTTGGTGCGCCGGTGATAAAGGGAGTGGGAGAAAGATGGGTATAGGCGCCGTATGCTATGGCAAATAAGCCATCTATGGTGGCCTTCTGTTCCATCCACTCCGGTGCAGTTACTGCAATAGGAAGATCTGAAATGTCGGCATCTAAGTGGTCGGCTAAGGCTGTTACAAGCATGGAAATCCTTCCTGTATCCGTACAGGTTCCAAAGCTTAACACAGGAGGGATCCCCAGGGCTTTACACACTCCCTGCAATCCTTCTCCCGCCTGATCGATGGCATCCAAATTGCACATTCCTGCAACCTCTAAGCCATGGTTTCCGCAGCCCCCTGCAACTACAAGGATATCTTTTTTAATCAGCTCTTTTGTTAAATTCACCGTATTCCAATCCTGGGGACCATTTCTTAAAGTGGAGCAGTTTGCCAAAGCGACAATTCCTTTTAACTGGCCTTTTGCAATTACATCTACCAGGTTATTTAAATCATTTCCGATTGCTCCTAAAACTGCTTCTGTAGAAAATCCGGCAATGGCTTTTTGTTTGTACTTTGGAACCATTGGCTTGATTTGTTTATGCCTTTTCTTAAAGTTCTCGATGGCAACGTGAATGCACGTTTCCGCCATTTCCTCCGCCTTCTTCGGATAATATGGCATCTTATGTTCCGTGCCGGGAACACCGATAATCGTGCTGACGCTTACCAGCGCGACCTGATACTTTTCTGCATATTGATCAATGGCAGGCGGTGAGCAGTTCTCTTCCATTACAAATGCATCCACCGTTCCTGTTGCCAAAAATGGTTCAATGGATAACCAGTTACCCATAAGGCCCACAAACACATCATCCATTTCAAATCTTTGCAGTAATTCCTGCCCGGTCTCAATGGAACCTACGATATGGATTCCTTTTGCACCGGCCTGTTTGGCCATATCCTGAAACTCCTGCATTCTTGCCTTCTGCAAAGCAGCGACCCCAATCCAGGGCTGATGTCCATTAAAAGCAATATTCACATAATCAGGATCCATAATTCCTAGATCCACATCCACTTCATGAGGCATCGGCGTTCCGAATAAAATATCCTGGGTCATTTCTAGGCCTATTTGCGCAGTATAAATAGTAGACAAACCTAAACGCAGCGCTTTTGTTGCCAAGGAAACATAATCGCCATCTACATTGGTAAGACAGCTTGCAATGCTGTTCTGCACTTCATGTTCAACGCCTGAAGGGTAAATGTGTAAGTCATCCCATATCTTTTTCCGTTTTTTCGGTGCAAAGACTTCCACCATTACACTATGTTCATCAGGGCTTATCTTCATCTCCCGGTCAAGAAACTCAGCCAAGCAGACAGCCATCTGATTCACATCCTGATTGGTGTTGATCCCGGTCTTTTCACACATCCATTTTAACTTTTTGGTATCTGTAATCTGGAAAATGGTATTGCCCTTCCCTGTTTCCTTTAAGGTCCGAAAGGCTTCGTATGCATGATGGGCATAGGTGGCTGCTCCCATAATATTTCTCATGAGAAGATTTCTCATGGCCATGGCATCGGGGCCAATTCCGCAAACACCTTTTTCCGGTCCTTTTTGTTCATTGATTCTGCAAGGTCCATTGGTACATAATTGACAGCTTAATCCCTGCAGGCAAAATTTGCATCGTATTTTTTCCTGCTCATCCCATCTTGAAAATACGCTTGATAATCCGTCATCTCTTATCCTAACCAGCATCTCTTCCACGGAATCATGGTAGCTTACCCGACCTTCTGTTTTTTCTAAAACCGTCTCTGGCATAATTACCTCCAATAAAATATTATTCCGTAGGTAGTATGCCAGATTTTAACAGCTCTATTCTTTTGTCGAAGAATCAGACAGTCCGGTCTGTGTATTCTCACCCACCCAGAGTCACATCCTGTCTGGAATACCATTCAATCGCATCGTATACGTGCTGGGGTGTAAAATCCGGCCAGTAATCATCGATGACATACATATCCGAATAAACGGACTGTACAGGCAAAAATCCGGACAGTCTTCTGCGGCCTCCCCACCGAATCACCAGATCGATCCTGGATACATCGGCCGTTTTTAATTTAGGGCCTATGGCTCCGTCTTGAAGCCCCAGATCCCACTCCCAACTGTAATTAACCAGAAAGTTGATCTTCATTCCCCCATTGCCGAACTGGTGTCTGTTGGTATATGGCTTCAGCTCCTCCGGAAACATGGCTGACGTTGTTTTTCCCAGAACCAAAAGCTCAGCATCTTCCTTGGACAGTTCCTCCACGGCTTTTACGCACGCCTTTGAAAAGGCTTCCCTTTGGATTGAGGGACGCTTTGTATTGTCTACGGTAAAGCCGTAAAAGGTCATTTCATTAATTCCCAGTTTTCTGCAAAGGTGATAAAGGACCATTCCAGGGGATATTCCATTGTCATACCCCGCCTCTTTTTCCATTCCTTTTCCAAGGGCCCAGCGGCGGTTTCCGTCTGGTATGATCCCGATGTGCTTTGGAATTCTCATATACGTTCCTCCATTTTTCCTGCTATATTTGAATTATATAGAAAGTATAGCCAATTTTTTCTCTTCCATAATTCTTACACTGGTAAATCATCTTAGAATGGAAATCCATGCAACTATAAAAAACAGACGGTATGCCCCTCTTCCAAGGGCATGCCGTCTATCTCCATACATGCTTTTACAGAAAATTATATTCCGTTAGTATCTTCTCCCGTCCTGTAGTCATATCCGTAAAATATTCATAATAGCTGATTCCCAGGAAGGAACCAGAAATGTTGATTACGTTATCAAAACCACGGCCTTTTAACGCCATAACGGCATTATAGCTTCTCTGACTGGTCCTGCAGTGCAAGTATACCGGCCTGTCATGAGGAATCTCCGATACACGCTGTCTCAGTTCACCTAACGGGATATTCAAAGCTCCAAGAAGATGACCCATCTCAAACTCGTCCCGGCCTCTCACATCGATAATACAGGCTTTGCTCTCCACCAACTCCCGTACTTCACTTACATGAACCTGTTTCACGGCTCCGTGCAGGACATTAAGCGCCACCAGTGCAGATAAATTAACCACATCTCTTGCTGTGCCAAATACTGGTGAGTAACAGAGTTCCAGTCCCTTTAAATCCTCCAGTGTTCCGTTCATGGCAATAAGAGTTGAGATAACGTCGATTCGTTTGTCTACATTTCCTTTGCCGATGGCCTGGGCTCCCAGGATCCTACCTGTAGGTACTTCGAATACAAGCTTAAAGTGCATGGGTGAACTGCCGGGCATTAAGCCTACCTTATCCATGGTCATGGTGTAGACAGAATCGCAGGATATATTATTTTCTTTTGCGGTTTTCTCATTAAGTCCTGTGGCCGCAGCGTTCAAATCAAACAGTCTGACAGCGCAGGAGCCAATGACTCCGTTATTCGTGGTGGACATGCCATACATGGCATCAGCGGCTGCCCTTGCCTGGCGCAGAGCCGGACCGGCTAACGGGAGCCTGGTTGGTTTATGGGTAAGACGCTGGTAAACCTCAATGGCATCACCCACTGCATAGATATGCGGATCGCTGGTGCGGTAATCCGCTGACACCTTAATTGCACCGGTCTCACCGATTTCCAGACCGGCCTGCTTTGCCAGCTCAGTCTCAGGCAGTACGCCAATGGAGAGCACTACTGCATCGCAGGGTAACTCCCTGCCTGAGTTTAAGATTACCTTATCCTCAGTGATGGCCTTAACACCGTCACCCACAGCCAGTTCCACGCCCTGATCATAGAGCTCTTTTTGCAGGATCTGGCTCATATCATAGTCAAATGGCGCCATGATCTGGCCGGCAGCCTCTGCCACAGCTACCTGCTTTCCTGTTGATTTTAAATTTTCTGCCACCTCAAGGCCGATAAAGCCGCCTCCGATTACAACCACACTGCGGATTTCCTCTCTGGCAACATATTGATCCAGTTTTGCAATATCATCCACATTGCGCACGGTAAACACATGAGGGAGAGACACTCCCTCGATTGACTTAGGACGAATCGGATAAGATCCTGGCGAAAGAACCAGTTCATCATATGATTCTTCATATTCCTGATCGGATACGCTGTCTTTAATTCGTATCTTCCTAAGAGTACGGTCAATGCCGTACACCTCGCTGTTAACACGCACCTCGATATCGTAGGAATTCTTAAATCCCTCAGGCGTCATCAGCACCAGATAGTCCTTGTCCTCCACGGTCCTGCTTAAATAATAGGGGAGTGAACAGTTGGAAAAGGATACATGCTCTCCCCGCTCAAATATGGTTATGGATGCATCTGCATCCAGACGCCTGATTCTGGCTGCGGCGGACGCACCGCCGGCAACACCTCCTACAATAAGAACACGTTTGCCCATATTCACACATCCTTTGTCAAATATTTTTTATTATTCGCCTTTTGCTGAAGATGGCTTCTTTTCTAAGTTCAGCGACTTGTCGTTATATACTTTCATATCAATATTATTGGTCAGTTTTGCAGCAACTAAACCAGTTACCATGCCATCGCTTACATTCAGGGCAGTTCTGGCCATGTCGATCACAGGCTCAATTCCTACCAGCAGACCTGCGATACCAACCGGGAGCCCAAGTGCGGATAACACGGTGATACCTGCAAAGGTTGCGCCGCCGCCAACTCCGGCGATACCAATGGAAGCAAACGTGATGACAACTACCATCAGAATAAAGAAGGAAGGTGTAATCGGCTGGCCCACAGCAGGAGCCACCATGATTACCAGCATAGCAGGATAAATAGCCGCGCAGCCATTCTGTCCGATGGAGGTACTAAGGGAACCGGCCAGGTTGGAAACTCCATTATCTACCCCCATCTCATCGGTCAGAGTTCTGATGGTCAGCGGCAGGGTTCCTGCACTGGTACGGGAAGTAAATGCGAATACCAGAGTTGTCATGGCCTTCTTAAAATAGGTAAGCGGGCTGATTCCAACTACAGCCAGTATCAGTCCGTGAATGATGAACATGATAAATATAGCGGTATAAGAAGCTAGAACAAAAGTTACAAGCCGCAGGATACTGGTGTAGTCACTTCCCGCAATGGTCTTGGTCATTAATGAGAAGATGCCGAATGGTGTCAGCATAATAATCATCATGACCACTTCCACTACCAAGGTGTTTAGTGAATTCATTAATTTACCGAAAAACTCCGCCTGTTCCGGGGCATAAGTCCGTACCCCGATTACTCCGATTCCAAGAAGTGCTGCAAAGAGCACCACGGAAAGGGTTGCATTGCTTCCCTGTCCGGTCATGGCATAGATAGGGTTTGATGGAATGATATCAATAATGGTATCTTCAATGGAAAGACCCTCCTTGGCCTTCTCCTCCAGCTGAGTAGTCTTTTTGCTCTCGGCTTCGCCAATCTCCAGTCCCTCAGCGCTAACGCCAAATGCGGAAGCAGTGACACCACCTACCACTGCTGAAACTGCTGCCGTGGACAGTAGGATTACCAGTACAAGAGCAGTAATCTTACCAAGGTTCTTGCCTGACTTCTGGTTAATGATAGCACATACGATGGAGACAAAAATCAGCGGGATAACCATCATCTTCAAAAGCTTGGTATAAGCAGTGCCCACCAGGCTGATCCAGCGCAGACTCTCAGAAACTGCTGCATCGTCTGCCACTGTCTTTAAAATCGCACCAAATATAATACCGCCGAACAAACCGGCTACTACACGCACATTAAAAGATTTGCCTTTTTTCTGCAATACAAACAGAACACCCAGATAGATTAAAAAGCAGATTACACTAATAGAAACAGCCATTTATTCCCCCACCTTTTCTTTGATATTTTTGATAATGCTCTCAACAGCAGTTATAACATTCTTTGAATCTGTAGCCAGGTTAATCCGGATAAATCCGTGTGCCATGAGGCTGAACCATTCCCCTACGTCGCAGGCAAGACGGCACTTGTTCTGGATAAAGCCGGCAGTCTCTTCCCCGGTCAGATAGCCCCTTAAGTCAATCCAGGACAGATAAGTTCCTTCAAGGGGCGTAACAATGATCTCTGGAAGCTCCCTTGCAAACTCCTGCTTCATATAATCGAAATTGTGAATAATCAGTTCCTTCACATTCTCCAGCCATTCTTCCCCTCCCCGGAAAGCGGCCTCCACGCCTACAAGACCCATAAGGTTGGCTTCCGCTGAACCAATGCCTTTGATGTATGCGTCATAGGCTTCCATTAATTGTTTGTCAAATATGATGACATGGGAGTGAATCAGACCGGCCAGGTTAAATGTCTTGGAACCTGCATTCAAGGTAATCAGAATATTCTTATACTTACCATCCCCTACCAGAGCGGAGGATACAAACTTCTTCCCCTCATAAGTAAAATCCTGATGAATCTCATCGGAAACCACCAATACCCCATGTCTCTGGCAGATATCAAACATGGAATCCAGCTCCTCCTCTGACCATACCCGGCTTACAGGATTATGGGGGGAGCATAAGATAAACATCTCTACCTTGTTGTCCACGATTTCCTTCTCAAACTTTTCAAAATCCAGAGTGTAATAACCATCGCTGTTATCAAGTTCACAGGTTACCAGCTTTCTGCCGGTGTTCAGTACGGCATCATAAAATGGGTAGTATACAGGGGGGCAGATAATTACGGACGCTTCTTCTTTCGTATATGCCCTTACAGCCGCATACAGGGATCCCACAACCCCGGTTGCAAACCTTACATGTTCTCTTGCAAGTTCTACATTATGATGCTTCTTCTGCCATGCAAAGAAAGAATCAAAATATGCCCCCTCTACCGTACCATAGCCAAACACTCCGTGCTCCACACGCTTTACCAGCGCCTCCCTTACTGCTGCAGGTGACTGGATCTCCATATCGGCAACCCAAAGCGGAAGTAAGTCTGCATCTCCAAAAATTTCCTGAAGTGAGTCCCACTTTAATGTACCTGTCCCCCGTCGTTCCACACAATTTTCCCTACAGAACTTCTCAATGTCCATGAAAAATACCATCCTTCTTCTAGTATAAGCTAAATGCCGCAAAATATAGTTCACTAACTGAACTATATTATAAAATACTTAGTATATATTGTCAATATAGTTTTAATATATTTTTTATAATTAGGGCAGTTTCCACATAAAATATTAATATTTATTATTTATAGTTAATTTGCTTTACTATATTTTCAGTTTTGTTTGAAATAATATATTGAAGCCCTATTCTTAATATGGTACTATTACATGTACAGATATCATCAATTGGAACAGGAGCATCTATATGAGTCATATTTCAGATATAAACAACGCGTATCAAAAGTTGAATGCACGGGCAGATACATTGTATGAATTTATCATCTTATATCACAACTACATCTATGCTCATCACACATATGAGAATGAAAACTTTAACATGATGGAGATTCACACCCTTACCTATATTGACGACTCCCCAGGGATTACTGCCACTGAGCTGTCAAAGATATGGCACAAAAGCAAAAGTGCCATTTCCCAGGTCATCAAAAAACTGGTTGACTCCGGATACATAGAAAAGCGCTATAAGGAGAATAATGAAAAGTCCGTATGCCTGTATGTGACAGAAAAGGGGCAGAGACTTTCCTCGGTACACAAAGCTTACGATGTGGCTGACATCACACAGACCACCTCTTATCTGATTGAACAGTGCGGTGAATCAGATTTAGACGCCTTTTACCGGATTATTGAGAAGTATAATGAACTTTTAAAATCTGATTTGGAATCATAGTAAGAATAGCATAAAAGCTGCATAATCTAGACCGTTTGGTCCGATTGAGCAGCTTTTTTTCTATCCCTTTGACGCCTAAAGGGGCCGTGTACCAAATTGCCGGTACCACAACCCCTTTTGAGTGTCATATATTGATTTATATAAATATATAAATCGTTTTAGCTTCTAAAGTTCCTTAATTGTTCAAAGCTGCCTGTGCTGCTGCCAGTTTTGCAATCGGCACACGGAATGGAGAACAGGATACATAATCCAGACCAATCTTATGGCAGAATTCTACGGAAGAAGGATCTCCGCCGTGCTCGCCGCAGATGCCAACATGCATTTCCGGACGAACGCCCTTGCCTAACTTGATTGCTGTTTCCATAAGCTTGCCTACACCGGTCTGATCCAGTTTTGCAAATGGGTCATTCTCGAAGATCTTGGTGTCATAGTAAGCATTTAAGAACTTGCCTGCATCGTCACGGGAGAAACCATAAGTCATCTGAGTTAAGTCATTGGTTCCGAAGCAGAAGAATTCTGCCTCTTTGGCAATGTCATCAGCGGTCAGGCATGCTCTTGGGATCTCGATCATGGTACCTACTTCATATTTTAAGTTGCTTCCTGCTGCAGCGATCTCTGCGTCAGCAGTTTCAACTACGATCTTTTTAACAAACTTTAATTCCTTCTCATCACAGATCAGCGGAATCATGATTTCCGGGCAAACGTTCCAGTCAGAATGTGCCTTCTGAACGTTGATGGCTGCACGGATTACTGCCTTTGTCTGCATCTTTGCAATCTCAGGATAGGTTACTGTCAGACGGCATCCACGATGTCCCATCATTGGGTTGAACTCGTGTAAGGAATCGATGATGCTCTTGATCTGAGCAACAGTCTTGCCCTGTGTATCTGCCAGCTTCTTAATGTCATCTTCCTCTGTTGGAACAAACTCATGCAGAGGCGGATCTAAGAAACGGATGGTAACAGGATTGCCTTCCAATGCTTCATAAAGCTTTTCAAAGTCATCCTGCTGTACAGGAAGGATCTTCTCTAAAGCAGCTTCTCTCTCTGCAACGGTATCGGAGCAGATCATCTCGCGGAATGCGTCGATTCTGTCCCCTTCAAAGAACATATGCTCGGTACGGCAAAGGCCGATTCCTTCTGCGCCCAGTTCTCTTGCTTTTCTTGCATCAGCTGGAGTATCAGCATTGGTTCTTACTTTCAGTCTTCTATACTTATCTGCCCATGCCATGATTCTGCCGAATTCACCGATAATGGCTGCATCTACTGTCGGAATGATTCCGTCATAGATCTTTCCGGTAGATCCATCAAGGGATAAGAAGTCTCCTTCATGATATTCCTTGCCTGACAGGACGAATTTCTTGTTCTCTTCATCCATAATGATTTCGGAACAGCCGGATACACAGCATGTACCCATTCCACGTGCAACAACTGCTGCATGAGAAGTCATACCGCCGCGTACGGTTAAGATACCCTGAGCGGCCTTCATTCCTTCAATATCTTCCGGAGAGGTCTCAAGACGAACCAGAACAACCTTCTCGCCTCTTTCATGCCATGCTTTTGCTTCGTCTGCTGTAAATACGATCTTACCGCATGCAGCTCCAGGAGATGCTGCCAAAGCCTTTCCAATCGGTTCTGTCTTCTTTAATGCATCTGTATCAAACTGAGGATGGAGTAAGGTATCCAAGTTTCTTGGATCGATCATCTTAACTGCCTTCTCCTCTGAAATCATGCCTTCGTCAACCAGATCACAAGCAATCTTTAAAGCAGCCTTTGCTGTTCTCTTGCCGTTACGGGTCTGAAGCATGTAAAGTGTTCTATCTTCAATGGTAAATTCCATATCCTGCATATCTCTGTAATGATCTTCCAGCTTATTGCAGATTCCTACGAACTGCTCATATGCTTCCGGCATAACTTCCTTTAACTGGTCGATCTTCTGCGGTGTACGGATACCTGCAACTACGTCCTCGCCCTGTGCGTTCATTAAGAACTCACCCATAAGGTGTTTCTCACCGGTTGCTGGGTCACGTGTAAATGCAACACCGGTACCGGAGGTCTCGCCCATGTTTCCGAACGCCATCATCTGCACGTTAACAGCAGTACCCCAGGAATATGGGATATCGTTGTCACGACGGTATACGTTTGCTCTTGGGTTGTTCCAGGAACGGAAAACAGCCTTGATTGCTTCCATCAGCTGTAACTTAGGATCTGCCGGGAAATCTGCTCCGATCTTTTCCTTATATTCAGCCTGGAACTGTTTTGCAAGCTCCTTTAAATCCTCAGCAGTTAAATCTACGTCCTCTGTGATTCCTTTTTCTTCCTTCATCTTATCGATAAGCTCTTCAAAGAACTTTTTGCCTACCTCCATAACGACGTCGGAGAACATCTGGATAAATCTGCGGTAACAATCCCATGCCCAACGGGGATTACCGGATTTTGCAGCCAGAACTTCCACTACCTCTTCATTTAAACCAAGGTTTAAGATGGTATCCATCATACCTGGCATGGATGCTCTTGCACCAGAACGAACAGAAACCAGAAGAGGATTTTCCTTATCGCCGAACTTCTTTCCGGTGATCTCTTCCATCTTAGTGATGTGTTCCATAATCTGGTCCATGATCTCATCGTTAATCTTTTCGCCGTCCTCATAATACTGAGTACAAGCCTCTGTTGTTATGGTAAATCCCTGGGGAACCGGAAGACCTAAATTTGTCATCTCTGCCAAATTGGCTCCTTTTCCACCTAACAGGTTTTTCATGCTTGCATTACCTTCGGTAAACAAATAAACCCATTTTCTTGCCATAAGTAAATTTCCTCCTCAAATTGTGTTGGTTGTCCAACTCTTCTGCCGGTTTCATTTGCAGAAAAGCCCTGCAAATATTATAGCATAATTCAAACGCTAGTAAAGGGGGTTTCTTTAATTATTGGCAAAAATTAGCTCTTTTTTCGATACAATTACCTTGAAAGTACTTCCATAGTCAGTCATTTTCCGATATGCGATTTTAGTTCGCATATGCGAATTTTATACCTGAAAATCCATGTTTTACCCCCAAAATTTCACAAAACAAATTTAAGAATTTTCAGACAAAACAGGTCTTTTTTCTTTCAGCAATACCAGGCAGATCGCCAGCGTCAAAAATTCTGCCGCCGGCATGACGGACCAGATCCCGTTTACCCCAAATGCCATTGGAAGAAGAAATACAAGAACGCTGCTTAAGACAAGCCCCCGCATCAGGCAGATGAACAAGGCTTTTCCCGGACTTAATACCGACTGGAACCAGGTGCTGAACAAGATATTAAACCCCATGGGAAGAAATGACAGGAAATATATCCTGACAGCAGGAACCGACATGGCTAAAATCTCATCCGCAGGCTTTACAAAGGCCTCTGTTACCAGAGCCGGGAAAAACATACCCAATCCCACAAACAGCATACCGGCAAAGCAAACGGTCAATTCTCCCATACGGCGTGTTTCCTTTAACCTCTCCTTTTTCCCGGCCCCATAATTTATGGCCAGAATTGGCTGGGAGGCCTGGGAGATACCATTATTAATAGAAGATACGATCAAAGCGCTGTTGGATATGATCCCATACACCACCACTCCAAGATCACCAACGTAAGCCAAAAGCTGGCGGTTAAATAAAAACATGACGATTCCGCTGCATGTCTCTAATAGGAAGCTGGAAAGGCCGTTTATCACGATTTCCCCAGCTTTTCTACATTTGAAGCCAAGGGCGATTTTTAAGGAACTTCCCTTAGAAAATAAATGGGTAATCAAAATGCCAAGGGTCAGGCAGGAGCCGATTACAGTGGCCGCTGCTGCTCCCGCCATACCCATATTCATAGGAAAGATGAAAATATAATCCAGGATCACATTGGTAACACCGCCTGTAATCACGGCGGCCATGGCCATTTTAGGAGCTCTGTCATTTCTCACAAAGGCTTGCAGGAAAGAAGAAAGCAGAAATACTGGCGCCCCCCATACCAGGATCCTTCCGTATTCCCTGACATAAAGATCCATGGTTTCATTTCTCCCCAGAAACTTTGTCACAGGATCAAACAGCAGATGCCCTGCTGTCACATAGAACACTCCGGCAACAGCCGCCATGCAGAGTGCGGCAGTAAAATATTCCCTGGCCCCATGCTCATCTCCCTTTCCCTTGGAAATGGATAAAAGCACGCCTCCGCCTACGCCAAACAACAGGCCGGTTCCGAAAAACAGACTGTATAAGGGCAGAAGAAGGTTTAAGGCAGCAATGCCGATGGCACCGACTCCCCGTCCGATCATCAGGGTGTCCGCCAATATATATATGGAAGTAACCAGAGTGGCACTGATGGATGGCATCAGATACCTTAAAAATAATTTTTTCACCGGATCTTCCAGTAGATTTGCCTTTTTCATAAATATCCTCCTTTTCAAATCTTTTAACAGTGTATCATTTTTCTTTTAAATAACAAGCAAAATCAGAGAATATCCTTTTATTGTAAAAGGTTAAGTAATATATTACATAAAATGCTCGATTGTTTTTTGATTTTTTCTGTAAAATAACACCAAATGAGATTGTTTCCAGAGCGAAAATGTGATACATTAGTGGTATCTCTGAAAATTAATCAAAAACAGGAGGAAAAACAAGATTATGAAAAAGAGAGCATTAGCATTAGCAATGGCAGTCATGATGGCTGCAGCATTAAGCGGATGTGGATCTTCCAATCAAGGCGGCGCTACTACAGCTGCACCGGAAACCACAACTGCAGCTGAAAAAGCGGCAGAGACAACAGCCGCAGCTTCAGAAAAATCTGACAACGGGTATGAGCTTGCATTGGTAACAGACTTAGGAACCATTGACGATAAGTCCTTTAACCAGGGTGCTTGGGAAGGCATGAAGAAGTATGCGGAAGAAAACAAAATTTCTTACAAGTACTACCAGCCACAGGAAGGTACCACAGATTCCTATCTTGAGACCATCGGCCTTGCCATCGAAGGCGGCGCCAAGTTAGTTGTTTGCCCAGGATTTTTATTTGAAGAGCCTGTGTTCCTTGCTCAGGATCAGTACAAGGATGTTCATTTCATCCTCCTCGATGGCGAACCTCACAATGGTGATTATTCAGAATTCAGAACAGAGGCTAATGTAATGCCGATCCTCTTCCAGGAAGACGAGCCTGGATTCTTAGCAGGCTATGCAGCAGTGAAAGACGGCTATACAAAGCTTGGCTTCTTAGGCGGTATGGCAGTTCCTGCAGTTATCCGTTATGGCTACGGATTTGCAGAAGGTGCTGACGTTGCAGCTAAGGAAATGGGAATCGACAGCGTAGAAATTATGTACAACTACACAGGTGCATTTGCCGCTACACCAGAAGCACAGTCTATGGCAGCTTCCTGGTACCAGAACGGAACTGAAGTAATCTTCGGTTGCGGTGGCGCAGTTGGTAACTCCGTTATGGCTGCTGCTGAAGAAAAAGGCACAAAGGTTATCGGCGTTGACGTTGACCAGAGCTATGAATCCAACACCGTTATCACCTCAGCTATGAAAGAGCTGTCCGTATCCGTTTACGATGGAGTAAAGGCATTCTATGACAATTCTTTCCCAGGCGGAAAAACCAGCATCTTCTCAGCAAAGAACAATGGTATCGGACTTCCAATGGAAACTTCCAAATTTACCAAGTTCACACAGCAGGATTATGATGGTATCTTTGCTCAGTTAAAAGATGGTAAGATCGAACTTGTTCAGCCTTCTCAGGATAACAACAATCCTACGGTTGACTTAAAGCTTGAAAAGACAAAAATTAACTTTGTAGAATAACCTGCAAAAGAAGCGCCCTTCGGGCATACCTTTAAGCCCAAATAACATGGGTTAGAAAGTGGAACGCCTTCAGGCATACCTATATGCCCAAATAGCGTGGGCAAGAAATTGGAAAGGAGATGCCGTTTGATTCACCAGTCAGAACAGACCTGGTCTCTTACGGCATCTCTTTTTTATTTCTCATAAAAGCAGAAAAATACCAAGTTGTATTTTATTAACCAGGTCCCATAGATAGGTACCGAATTAAGGGGGATTTTATGGACTACATTATTGAGATGCTTCACATCACGAAAGAATTTCCAGGTATCATAGCCAATGATGACATCACTCTTCAGTTAAAGAAAGGCGAGATACTTGCTCTGCTTGGTGAAAACGGCGCGGGAAAGTCCACGCTCATGAGTGTCTTATTCGGCCTGTACCAGCCGGAAAAAGGCGTCATTAAGGTCAGAGGCAACGAAGAAAAGATAACCGGGCCTCTGGATGCCAATGCTCTGGGTATTGGCATGGTTCATCAGCATTTTAAGCTGGTGGAAAATTTTACCGTACTTCAGAATATTGTTCTGGGCATTGAAACGACGAAACGCGGGTTTTTAAAGATGGATGATGCCCGCAAAAAAGTTATGGATTTAAGCGAGAAATACAAATTATTCGTGGACCCGGATGCGATCATATCGGATATTACCGTTGGAATGCAGCAAAGGGTCGAGATTTTGAAAATGCTTTATCGCGACAACGAAATCATGATTTTTGACGAACCCACCGCGGTTCTTACACCTCAGGAAATTGAGGAACTGATGCAGATCATGAAAGATCTGGTAAAGGAAGGCAAATCCATCCTGTTTATCACCCACAAGCTCAATGAAATCAAGGCGGTTGCGGACCGCTGTTCTGTCCTGCGCCGCGGTAAATATATTGGAACGGTAGAGGTAGCAGAAACAACACCTGAAGAAATGTCAGAGATGATGGTCGGCCGGAAGGTAAATCTGACCGTTGAAAAGAATCCTTCCAAGCCCGGAGATGTTGTGCTGGAAGTAAAGGATCTTTCCGTGGAGGCCAAAAGAGAAGGCCAGACAAAGAAAATGGTTCATGATGTCTCATTTAAGGTAAAAAGAGGTGAGATCGTTTGTATTGCCGGCATCGACGGCAACGGCCAGACAGAGCTTATTCATGCCATTACCGGCATTTCCGATATGAGCACCGGTACCGTTACCATCAATGGGGAAGACGTAACGAAAAAGAGCATCCGTTATAAAAACACTCATGGTCTGTCCCACATACCGGAGGACCGCCATAAACACGGCCTTGTCCTGGATTATAACCTGGCCTACAACCTGGTTCTTCAGCAGTATTTTGAAAAGGAATTCCAAAGCAGTACTTTCTTAAAAAATGACAAGATCTATGAATATGCGGAAAAACTAATCCAGGATTATGATATAAGAAGCAGTGAAGGCTCCTATACCACAGCCCGCAGCATGTCCGGCGGAAACCAGCAAAAGGCTATCGTCGCAAGAGAAATCTCCAAAGCTCCCGATATTCTTCTGGCTGTTCAGCCCACCCGTGGATTAGACGTAGGTGCCATTGAATACATTCACCGCCAGCTGATAAAGCAAAGAGATGCAGGAGCAGCCATTCTCTTAGTATCCCTGGAGTTAGATGAAGTCATGAATTTAAGCGACCGGATTCTGGTTATGTTTGAAGGCGGAATCGTAGCCGACTTAACCCCCAAGAACGTTACCGTTCAGGAATTGGGTCTTTATATGGCAGGCGCAAAGAAAGAAGGTGGCAGATCATGAAACCGAAACAGATAAAAGACCATACAGGAATTCTTTCTTCCATTTTTGCCATTGTGCTTGGATTGATCGTAGGCCTGATCATTCTGTTCCTCTGCAATCCAAAGCAGGCGCTTCCCGGATTCGCAACAATTTTATCAGGAGCTTTTACCCATGGCGCAAAGGGTGTTGGACAGGTATTTTACTATGCAACACCTATCATTCTCACTGGTCTTTCCGTGGGATTTGCCTTTAAGACAGGACTTTTTAACATCGGAACTCCTGGTCAGTTTATCATGGGTGGGTTTGGTGCTGTCTATGTGGGAATCCTCTGGACGTCCTTAGGCCCGGCTCACTGGATCGTGGCCCTTCTTGCCAGCGTCATCTTAGGTGCTGTGTGGGGCCTTGTACCAGGGCTTTTAAAAGCTTATTTTAACGTAAATGAAGTAATCGCCTCCATTATGATGAACTACATCGGCATGTATCTGGTAAACTGGATCGTGAAAAGCTATAAACCCTTATTTAATAACCTTCGTAATGAATCACGGAATGTAGCTGCAACAGCCAACATCCCGAAGATGGGACTTGATAAGATATTCCCAGGTTCCAGTGTTAACGGCGGAATTCTCATTGCAATCCTTACGGTAATTGTGATTTGGCTCCTTCTGAACAAGACAACCTTTGGTTATGAATTAAAGGCTGTAGGCTTTAACAGGGACGCCAGCAAATACGCCGGTATCAATGAGAAAAAGAGCATTATCCTGTCCATGATGATCGCAGGAGCAATTGCAGGACTGGCAGGAGGCCTTCTGTATCTGGCTGGTACAGGAAAGCATATTGAAATCAAGGATGTGTTGGCTTCAGAAGGTTTCACCGGCATTTCCGTTGCATTGCTGGGCTTAAGCAACCCAATCGGTGTTCTCTTCTCCGGTATCTTTATCGCATACTTAACAGCCGGGGGATTTTACTTGCAGCTGTTTGAATTTTCTACGGAAATCATTGATATTATCGTAGCAGTTATCATTTACTTCAGCGCATTTGCCCTTATGGTTAAGATTATTCTTTCTAAAATCCACAAGCAGAAAGGCGAAAAAGCAGAAGCAGCTAAGGAAGGAGGAACGAAATCATGAGTGTAGTTTATTTCATTTTTCAGCAGACCATGTATTTCATGATTCCTCTCATGATCGTAGCTTTGGGAGCCATGTTCTCTGAGCGAAGCGGAATCATAAACATTGCTTTGGAAGGAATCATGACAATGGGAGCCTTTACCGGTATCCTGTTCATTCATTTTACAGGCGGCTCCATGAACGGACAGTTCCAGCTCATCGCTGCGGTGCTGATCTCCATGGTAACCGGTATGGTATTTTCCCTGTTCCACGCCTACGCTTCCATTAACATGAAGTCCAATCAGGTAATCAGCGGTACGGCACTAAACATGTTCGCTCCCGCATTTGCCATATTCGTGGCCCGTGTCATTCAGGGAGTTCAGCAGGTTCAGTTTAACAACACCTTCCGTATTACCTCCGTACCGTTATTAGGAAAGATACCGTTTTTCGGTCCTCTCCTATTCCAAAACGCTTATATTACCACTTATATCGGCATTGCGATCTTTTTGCTTTCAACCATTGTTCTTTATAAAACCCGGTTTGGTTTAAGGCTTAGGTCCTGCGGCGAGCATCCCCAGGCGGCCGATTCCGCCGGAATTAACGTATACCGGATGCAGTATGCAGGCGTCATGATCTCAGGCGCTCTTGGCGGACTTGGAGGACTGGTTTTTGTAGTTCCTACCTCCACCAATTTTAACGCAGACGTGGCTGGATATGGTTTCCTGGCTCTGGCTGTTTTGATCTTCGGCCAGTGGAAGCCGGTTAATATCATGCTTGCCTCCCTTTTCTTCGGGCTTATGAAGGCTATCGCATCCGCTTATTCCGGTATCCCGTTCTTAAGCTCATTGGGCATTCCAAGCTACTTCTATAAAATGGTGCCTTATATCATCACCTTGATCGTGCTGATCTTTACTTCAAGAAACTCTCAGGCTCCAAAGGCAGAGGGTATTCCTTATGATAAGGGGCAGAGATAAAAAAGAAATATGTAATAGATGTGAGATAAAAAAGAAGGAGAAAGAGGCATTTGCCTCTTTCTCCTTCTTTTTAAGTTATACGAACTAGTATCTGTTAAATTAAAACGATCATGTTTAGAAACGGAATTTATCCTCAAAATAGCTCTTCAGCTCTGCAATAGGAACTCTTACCTGATCCATGGTATCACGGTCACGGACGGTTACTGCGAAATCTTCCTCTGAATCAAAATCATAGGTAACGCAGAATGGAGTACCAATCTCATCCTGTCTTCTATAACGCTTTCCGATGTTGCCTCTGTCATCGAATTCGCAGTTATAGTATTTGCAAAGCTCTGCATATACTTTTTCTGCGCCTTCATTCAGCTTCTTGGAAAGTGGCAGAACGCCGATCTTAACAGGTGCAATGGCCGGATGGAAATGAAGTACGGTACGTACATCTCCTTCTGCGATCTCTTCTTCATCATATGCAGCACAAAGGAATGCAAGGGTCACACGATCGGCTCCCAGAGATGGCTCCACTACATAGGGAATGTAACGTTCTTTCTTTTCATCATCAAAATATGTCATATCCTGTCCGGAAGTATTCTGGTGCTGGTTTAAATCGTAATCGGTTCTGTCTGCGATTCCCCATAACTCGCCCCATCCGAATGGGAACAGGAATTCAATGTCTGAGGTTGCCTTGCTGTAGAAAGAAAGCTCTTCTTTCTCATGATCTCTGACACGCATCTCGTCTTCTTTGATTCCCAGAGTCTGCAGCCAGTTGATGCAGAATTCTTTCCAGTATGCGAACCATTCCAGATCTGTATCAGGCTCACAGAAAAACTCCAGCTCCATCTGCTCAAATTCCCTGGTACGGAAGGTGAAGTTTCCTGGGGTGATCTCGTTACGGAAGGATTTTCCGACCTGTCCGATTCCGAATGGAATTTTCTTACGAGAGGTTCTTTGTACGTTTTTGAAGTTTACGAATATACCCTGAGCTGTCTCTGGTCTTAAGTATACGGTATTTTTGGCATCTTCTGTTACTCCCTGGAAGGTTTTAAACATCAGGTTAAACTGACGGATATCTGTGAATTCATGCTTACCACAGCTTGGGCAGCAGATGTTCTTCTCATCGATATAGCTCTTCATCTCTTCCTGGGACCAGGCGTCAACAGAACCTTCGATGGTGATATTGTTTTCTGCCATATAATCTTCAATCAGTTTATCTGCACGGAAACGCTCCTTACATGCCTTGCAGTCCATCAGCGGGTCGGAAAAACCGCCTAAATGTCCGGAAGCAACCCAGGTCTGGGAGTTCATCAGGATGGCACAGTCTACGCCTACGTTATATGGGCTTTCCTGTATGAATTTCTGCCACCATGCTTTTTTTACGTTGTTCTTCAGTTCTACACCTAAGTTGCCGTAATCCCAGGTATTTGCAAGGCCGCCGTAAATTTCGGAGCCTGGATATACAAATCCTCTTGATTTTGCAAGTCCCACAATCTTTTCCATTGTCTTTTCCATGATCTTAACCTCTCTTATTTAAAAATGATGTAATTTTTCCCTTTTGCTGTCTGAACGGTATAGTGATCCTTTATAGATACATTCTTGGATGTAAATAAAAGCTTTCCTTGGGTTTGTATTGTCACCGGTTGGGGGGTCTCTACGACGATGGCAAAACAGTCTCCTTTGTTGGATAATGCTTTTTTTTCTGCTGGTTTTCCATCGGAGGCTTTTTTAAAGGCGACTCCTTCTGACTCACTCTGTTCCAGGATATCGGACACACGGGTCACGGTAATGGAATCTACCTGGTTTACTTTATCCTCATATTGGGAAGTAAAACCTGCTAGGTCACTTCCTGAGGCATAACGGAAGACCATCTTGGCATTTCCGTTTTCTAAAGTGCAGGAATCAAGGGTTACTGCTCCTTGACCATGGGCCTCGTTATATCCGGAAACAGCTTCTTCCAGATAGGCTTTTAATTCATCTGCACGATAGTAATCTTGTTGTGTGTAGGTTTCTACTGTGGCGGTCTGAAGGGCTCCTTCTTCTGTTACATATATTCTGCTGCTCTCCGTATTCATGGTGCCGCCGCCGCTTCTGCCTAAGCAGCCTGTTAGCATTCCGATGGCTAGAAAGGCAGCCAGAAAGGCTTTCTTTTTTTTCATACTTTTCCCTCCTGCTTTGAAATTGGGGTGGCGGGTTGGGGGAGTTGCGGTGCAGACCGGGGTGCAGACCATAAAAACGCAGTGCAGCCCGTGAGTCCGCAGTGCAGCCCGTGAAGCCTGTGGCTTCACGGGCTCACGGGCATTCGCCCTATGAATCAGGGCACGAGAAAATTTTCTTATGTGCAAGCACAACGAAAATTTTCTCGTACCCTGATTCGCACTGCTCATTGCATTCTTGAACATTATACCAAACCCCACCTGTCATTTCAATACTTTCCATCCACTCATAGTGTGTAAAATCTCAAGTGAATGGAAATTTTTATCCACATAGCGTTTTTTATTAATTTCCACACAGCGGATAAATTCCTCTAACACTGGTTCTGTAAGCGTAAAGGTATATAGGTGTTCTGCAGGTGAAACAATTACATATTCCCACGCATAACTTGCTGAATCACTGACAGGGCAGGGTGGGGTTTCTGTGTATTCTCCGTTTAACACCATTGCTTTTAGTTCAAAAATCCTTTGAACCAGCTCATTTTTCAGAGCTGGTTTTAAGAGCGCCCGTATGGACTGGTAAAGTAGCTTTAGAAGACCCGTTCCGTCCATATTCTCCCTGGCGTAATAATCTGCCAGTTCCAGGAAATAGGAACCGTAGCAGGTTCCTTCCACATCCAGGGATAATTCATCAAAATAATTGGTGATCTCCGCCGACCTAAGAGTATAGGAATCCCTTCCCTCATACAGGGAAAACTGCCCGAAGGCAAAGGGGCGGCTTACCGCCATAAGCGGATTGCCTGGTCTTCTGGCCCCTCTGGCAAATGCGATGATCTTTCCTCTTTCCCTGGTGAGTATTACAAGGCGCTTATCCATTTCTCCAACCGGGGATACCCTTATTACCATCCCCGTCATGGTCTCAACTTCCCTCAATTCCTACCACCACTTTTAAATGTCTTTTTCATTATATCCATAATTTTTCATATACAGCTCACTGTCACGCCATTCTTTCCGTACCTTGACCCAAAGCTGTAAATTCACCTTTGTATCCATCAAAGCTTCTATTTCCCTGCGGGCAGAACTTCCTATCTTTTTAAGCATGGAACCGCCTTTTCCAATGATGATCCCCTTGTGGGATTCCCGCTCACAGATAATTTCGGCTTCAATGTCCATGATGCCGTTATCCCGCTCCTTCATCTTTTCAATCGTGACCGCGATTCCGTGGGGAATCTCATCATTTAAAAGACGAAGGGCTTTTTCCCTGATAAGCTCCGCTGAAATCTGTCGCATGGGCTGGTCTGTTACCGTATCCTCATCGTAATACTGAGGTCCCTTTGGAAGATATTTATAGATAAGCTTCAGCATCAGATCCGTATTTTTGTCTTTCAAAGCGGAAACAGGCACGATCTCGGCAAACTGGCAGACATCCTTATACGTGTCTATAAAGGTCAGGATTTCCTCCTGGTTTTTCACTGTATCAATTTTATTAATTACAAGGATTACAGGAGTTTTTACCTGGCTTAGCTGTTCTGCAATATGCTGCTCTCCGGCTCCAATGTAGGTAGTCGGTTCTACCAGCCATAGTACCACGTCGACTTCTTTTAAGGTGCGCTCCGCTACGCTTACCATATATTCTCCCAGCTTGTTCTTTGCCTTATGAATTCCGGGGGTATCAAGGAAAATGATCTGTCCTCTCTCATCCGTATACACGGTCTGGATCCGGTTTCTGGTTGTCTGGGGCTTATCGGAAGTTATAGCGATCTTCTGGCCGATAAGATGGTTCATCAGGGTAGACTTTCCAACATTGGGACGTCCGATCAGGGTAACAAAGCCTGATTTATAGTTGTTTTCCATATAGGGGTTTCCTTTCCTCTTTCGTGTCCACGTTTTTGGACATAAAGGTTTGCCTGTAAGGCTTTGTATTATGAGTGGAATAAGTTCTTGGTTTCTCCAAACAGATCCTTATCCGCCTCGATTTTTTCTTCATTTCCAATGACGCAGAGACTTTCTGTATCCAAAACAGCTTTCACAAGAGAGGCCAGACTGCGGATATCTTCCTGAGTGGCTGTTAAAGCCTCTTCCCGCTCTTTTTCCATCATTTCCTTGTCAACTCCGGATAAATAGGCGGAAAGGCCGCGGTTTCCTCTGGTAGACGGAGGGAACGGCACATCCATGTCGCTGATGGTACCGATGACATACTTTGTCATATCCCGGTCTGTTGCCTGAAAGCTCTCTAAATAATCCACGACTCCGTCATAGATACGATTTGTTTCTCTTACGTTTGGATCCCGGTAGGAGGTAAAGTACCCTTCACCTGAACGGCCGAATCCGCTCATGCAGCCATAAGCTCCGCCTTTGACTCTTAAATTGATCCACAGGTAATCATAGCTTAAAATAACTTTTAATATTTTAAGAGCACCGGTATATTCCTGGCCGCTGCCCGCAAAGGTTCCGCATCTGGCCACATAATTGACCTGAGAAGCCGTACTGAAGCCTTCGTTTCTGTTTCCTTTTAAATAGGTGAAGGGATAACATTTTCCTTCTCCTTCAGGCAATAGGTCTGTGAGCTTCTTAAGAGAATCCGGAAGCAGCTTATAACCTTCTTCATCTGCCGTATAGCTGACCAGCATGTTTTTGGAGGTGAAGAGTTTTTCCATGACCGCTTTTAAGCGGGCGATGATTTCCTTCTTATGAGTAGGATATTCCTTTTCCAGGTTTTCTAAAAATTCATAGTATCCGATTCCGCCGGTCAAATCGTTAAAGGAAGAGGTGGCTGAAAAGTAAGAAGTAGCCCTGGCCACTGCTGCCGAATGGCAGGAACCTTCTAGCTTCATTCTGGCTCTTGACCTGGTTTCACTGATGACTTCGCCTACCCGCTTTTCGTCATCTAATATAGAGCGGGTCAGAATTTCACCAAGAATAGAGAAACCAAAGTCAAGCTTCTCATAAAGAACCCTGGCACTTGCCATGAAGAAGCCTTTAAATTCTCCCTTATTTTTTAAGTCGGGATAAGAGGATACACTAAAGCTGACACCGCCGCTGTTTAAATGGATCTCACTGGTTAAATCCCCATAGGAGAAGTTTTCTGTATTTACATAGCCTAACAGGGATTTTAAAAATCCAACGTAAGGCAGATCTTCGACTGGAACTGCGGAAGTATCGAATAAAACCTTTAAATACCCGATTCCGGAGGTAAACATCTCATGATGGATCACCTTGATGCCATGGGCCGATTTTTCCTCCCATATGATTTCCTCTGCTTCCCTGCTAATATCTTCTCTCGTAAGCATAGGAATCTTCTCCAGCATCTCCTGGGGAGATGGGGTTTCCTGGTATTCTTTTAGAGCGCGGGTCTGTTCTGCCAGTTCCCGAAGCTCATCTTCTGAAAGAGAGGCTTTGTATGCGGCAAGCTTCTTTGCTTCCTTCTCATCTTCCATTGCCGTTAAGTTCTTTTTAGGGCTTACGGTTAAGACGGCCTCAAAAGGATTATCCAAAAGATATTCCTTGATGAGCTGCTCAAAATATCCGTCATCCACTACTTTTTTCAAATAATCAAAGGTATCCTGGTATTCTAAGTGCATCATGGGGTCTCCGTCATAGAGCCAGCTGTCCATGCATTGAAGCCCATACATCAGGCCCTTTGGTGCGGAACCGTAATCTGCTTCCCTGTAACGGAATTCGTAGTAGTTCATTCCTGCTTTCAGGCTCTTTCTGTTGATTCCCTCATCTGCAAGCTTTCTTAAGGTACCTTTTACAACAGCGAGGAATTCCCCTCTCTGCTCCTTGTTTGCATTTTTAGCAATGACGGTAAAATAGGGCTGAAGAATGCCGCTGTCATATCCGCCTAAAATGTCCTGACCAATCCCGGCATCAATAAGAGCCTGCTTTAATGGCGCGCCCGGTGCATCCAAAAGGGTGTATTCCAGGATTTGGAATGCAATATATAGCCTGGGATCTAAGTCTGTCCCCACGGCTGTACTGACGGAAAGATAGGTGGCATTTTCTTCGGACTCTCCTTCGGTTATGGAATAGAAAGTCTCTCCCTCCACCGGGTT
>Ga0213825_1000282_pt1 | contig 38390 bp, 56 predicted proteins | sample MC6MC0900MG_FD_179896 | JGI IMG/M metagenome (GOLD analysis project Ga0213825, IMG submission 179896) | Enriched soil aggregate microbial communities from Iowa State University, Ames, United States - MC6-MC0900-MG | ecosystem: Environmental > Terrestrial > Soil > Unclassified | place: USA: Iowa...
CATTTTCGGCGGCGACAATGAATTAATCGAATACATGCAACGTGCGGTGGGCTATTCATTGTGTGGGAGTACAGAGGAACAAGTGATGTTCATTCTTTACGGAAATGGGCGAAACGGTAAATCTGTATTTCTGGATATAGTCACCGAGTTATTCGGCAGTTATGCGACAAACATTCAACCACAAACAATCATGGTAAAGTCGCAGACGTCCGGCGCAAATAGTGACATTGCCAGATTAAACGGTGCAAGGTTCGTTACGGCGGCAGAATCCGGCGACGGTGTGCGATTGGACGAAGGGCTAGTAAAACAATTGACTGGCGGCGATAAAGTAACAGCGCGTTTCCAGTACGAAAATGAATTTGATTTTAGCCCACAATTTAAATTATGGCTATGTACGAATCACAAGCCGATTATTCGCGGCACAGACGAGGGGATATGGCGGCGTCTCGCAATTGTTCCATTCGATGTTTATATTCCAGACGATAAAGTCGATTATCATTTGAAATCGAAGTTAAAGCGAGAGATAAAAGGGATCTTGAAATGGGCAGTTGAAGGATTTACAAAATGGCAAGAAACCGGATTGAATGAGCCTAAAACGGTAAAGAAACAACGTACCGAGTACCGGACGGAAATGGATAGCGTAGAGAATTTTATAAATGAATGCTGCGTGAGAGATCCGAGAAAGCGCGGCAAGGCGAAACCGTTATTTTCTGCATACAGAGAGTGGGCAATTGAAAACAACCAATATCAAATGTCTAGTACGAAATTCGGGCGAGAAATGGGCAAGAAATTCGAGAAAATCAAATCCGAGGGCACGAATATGTATGTGGGCGTTTCATTGAAACCATTCGAAACACAAATTTTTACAATGAATTATTAAACCGGGGATAGTTAAGGGATAGTTAAGGGAGAGTTTTCGTTCAAACTATCCCTGCTAACAAAGCCAGTAATGGCAACGGTTCGTGAAGTCGTTATTTTTCTTTAGGGATAGTAGGGATACTTTTTCTTATAAAGTTTTAAAAGAAATATAAATATAAATATATATATAAAGATATAGGAAAACGGCTCAAACCGTCCAAACTATCCCTGTTTTATATTTTTTGGGGGTGATTATACATGATAGATAGCAAAGTAATTATAAGTGGCATTAGAGCAAATATATATGTAGATGGGAAATTGATTCCCTTAAAACCGGCTGAAATAACAATGGCATACGAAACCGAGAAAGAGGGTTCTGAAACCGATGAAAGAAATCGACGTTCAAAATTCGATCCGATTAGCATTAAATGAGATCGCCGTTGTATTTCGTGCTAACGTTGGCACATTTTATACAAGGGATGGACGAGCCGTAAATACTGGATTGCCGAAAGGCTTTTCGGATTTATTCGGCTTTCGGAAATCAGACGGACGCATGTTTTTTATTGAGGTAAAGAATGAAACCGGACGAGCAAGCGCAGACCAAAAACATTTTATCGAAACTATGAAAAAATATGGGGCAATTACTGGCATTGCGAGAAATGCAGAAGAAGCCGTAAAAATTGTCAAAGGTGAGTAATATGGAAAATTCGAATAAACCATTTCGCATTACGATTAAACGTTCGAACGTTGTTCAGTTGGAAACAGCAATAGAAGATTTAATAAAACGAGGGTTTCATCTGATAAAACGAGGGATTACAGAAAATGAAGTAGCTTGCTATTCAACAACGAATAAAAAGCATTCGAAGTATGATTTTAACGGTACAACGAAATACAACCGAGCATGGGCAATATTAGAGAGATAAAAATATAAAGGTGGACACTTACAATGACCGAAACAATGAAAATCCGAAAAGGCACAGTTAAACATGTAGAAATGGAGTTATTCGATTATCACGAGACAGTTAAACGAATTAAGGCACGACGCGACGAATTAATGTCTAATACAGTACCAGAAGGGCGAGCAGTAATAAGCACTAGCGAAATCGAGCCGTTACGTTACAATTCATCGACAGAGCGACTAGGAATCCGTTTAGCATCGGATAGACAGTTGCAGGAAATGGAACGTATAGCAAAAGCGATTGAACATGTTTACAACGTATGCGACGCCGAGCGAAAAGAGTTAATACGGATTAAGTATTGGGCGAAACCGCAAAAGTTAACATGGGAAGGGATCGCCGCGGAATTACATATCTCGCGTGCAACAGCTTTTCGTTGGCGTGATGAAATCATACAAGCATTATCAGAGCGTTTAGGATGGTACTAGACGAAAATTAATTACCGTACTTCTATACAACATTTTATACATAAAATTAGCTTTTCACTGTATTAGTTACTTTTTGTAAGTGTACACAAACAGCGATTTTATAGCGAATGTATGAAAAATGTATAACGTTATTTTTTAGATAAGTTTGCAAACATTGATATATCAATGCTTTAAGATTAATCAAGGTTACATAATGCAAATTAGAGGAAGCTAGAAATTTATAAAAATACATGCAGTATTCAATACATTTTTTTTGGACAAAGATTGCATTTTAAATGCAAATTGAAAGGCGGTATTAACATGGTAATTTTCACAGGCGCAAAAAAAGCAATATTATCAATGTCAAACGGTACAACAGTTATTTTCGAAGATAAACAATTACAACAATTTTTAATGCAACTTAATCATAAGGGAGAATTCAAAGGCGGCGATTTATTTATCACTGATTATGAGAACGTAGTCACGACGCATATTTTTTACTGGCAACATGTAGTTTCAATTCAAGTAGTTTATTAAGGCGGTACTAACATGAAAAGATATTTATTATTCGGTTTTACACCGTTTCCGTTTTTGCCGCGCGGCGGTGCAGATGATTTAAAAGGGCATTTCGATTATTTTTTCGAAATTCATAAATATATAGATACATTAGGAAATCAAAATCCCTATTATAATGTGTTGGACACAGAAACAGGCGCGATATATCAATTCGATGCAGATAGAGAGGTATTTTATGAGACAGAAAACGCCGTTAACGGAAATTAAAACGATAGATACACGTAGCGAGCAAGAAAAACAAATACAAGCTATTAGAGATAGTATTCAAGTGACAGTAGAGGCGGCAAAAGCAACGTCACAAGTTGCAATGGCACAATTTAAGGGATTAACGGAACAAGGATTTACAGAACAACAAGCAATGGAAATTATTCTGGCGCATCCAATATGGAAGTAGAAATATCAAATTTTTATATGGTTATCAGCTGAAAAATATCACATGTTTATTATGAGAGGAAAGAAAAAAATGATTATCAACCATTTCATGCAAGTTTCAAAATTGACGAATGATTGTCCTAGTTGCGGTAGTGACAAATTAGGGAATGGACAAGGGGCATTAATCGTAGACGAAAACATTTATAAGAGAACGTGCAAATGCGGATTTAATTTCGAGTATGACACAAACAACGGTACAACACGCGGCAAGGTACAAAAAGCTATTAATCAAGCATTAGAAGCAATGCAGGTATAAATTTTTTTAAAAAATAATTGCACTGTAAATGCAAACATGAGACTTTTGGCGTCACATTCCATGTTAATATGTTAAAGTAAGCAATTACGCAAAAGGCATTGTAAGTGTCCTTCTCTTTATTGGTTCGGTGTGGGGGCTATATTTAGCCCTTACATGTTATTAGATTGAATCGGCGGCTATGTTCTTTCATTCATTGAAGCATCCGAAAAATAAAACCTACCTCAATCATAGTTCTAACCGTTTTTTGTAACCTAGATTGCATAGCCGTCGATTGAGTCTAATAAACCTATAAACCTTTTATTTTTACCTAGTCACGTTCATTTGAGCGTGATTTTTTTCTTAACTTTTTTTCACTTTTTTATAAATTAATTACAAAATTATATTGACGTGAGTCAATATAGATGATATAATTAAAGTATAGAAAGGGGGTAAGGAAATGGAACTTGAAAGAGTAGTAGCGCTAACGGCATTCATTAACTTAGCAATCGCACTAGTTAACTTGCAAACAGCGAAAGTAAACAGCAAGAAAAGCAAGGAAAACGAAAAAGACACTACTTCAGAGAAGTAGCGCCCACAAGAAAAATTAAAACAGAAGGTTAAGGCTGACACCCTTAGCCTTCTACCCTAAATATAAACGATAATGAAATACTATACAATAGAGGTGAATGTTATGGAAAAACTAACTATAATTTTAAATGTAGCTACTTTGCTAGTAGTGTGCGCGACGATGGTTATTTTAATAAAAAGCAGAAAAAAATGATAGGTGGCAAAATAAAATGAAAAACTACTCTTTCAAGTCACAAGAAGAACTAACGGAATTTATACGAAACGAAATAATCAATACGTCGGAAGCGTTGGAAATATTACAATGCTCCAGACAAAATTTAAATAATTTGGTACAACGCGGCGTATTGAATCCTATTAAGGATTTACCGCGTGACCGATTATTTTATCGAGAGGATATTGTAAAACGTAAAAATGATATGGATAAAAAATAATAAATAACTAAGTCACATTCATTCCGAGTGTGGCTTTTTATTATGAATAAAAAACCGAGCATTTAAGCCCGGTTCAGTCTTTGCTAATAATTCCTAGACGTTCTTTGATAGCGTATGAAAGCAATTGAGAAAAGTTTATATTTTCTTTTTCGCCGGCATCGTTTAGCCATTTAGGAATAGTTAATGTTTTTTTAACTGCTTTATTTTCCATTTCTTCACGAATGTAATCCGTTCTAACTTCGATAATAGAGATAAAAGCACCTTTAGGAAGTGTAGAAGCATCTGGAATTGAAGGGGTAGGAATTGTTTCGTTATCTTCTTCCATTCCGTATAAGTAGCCGGCTAGTGCATCTTTAGCCATTAATAACGCTTCTTCTAGGTCGCTACCTTCGGTAATGCATCCAGGTAAGTCCGGGAATGTTACAGTGAAACCTTCGTTATTGCCTTCGGGTTCAATAATTGAGTGAAAATAGTATTTAGCCATATATATATAACCTCCAAGAGGGAGGGCTATTTCAGCCCTGCCTGTTTTAGTATTTTGTTTTCAGTTTTTGTTAGTAAATCTTTTCTAGGATGGGGAACTGTTACTTTACCTTTCTTAGTAGGATGTTTGAAGTGGTGATGACTTCCTACAATACTATGTAATGTCCATCCGTCTTGCTGTAATAACTTAATGACTTCTCTTGAGGATATAATGTTTCAACTCCTTTCTATACTCTTATTATAACACGTATGATTTATACGTGCAACTATTTTTTTATATTTATTTAAGTCACTTTTTTAAGTGGCTTTTTATTATGTCTTGAAAACTGAATCATACAGCCAATACAAATAACAATGGACTAGTTAACGGGCGAGTAAGTATCTTAGAAACTAGATACCGAAAAGTGCCGGCATGTACTAGTAACCGACAGGGCGGAGTATGGTGCAGTTTTGAAAACATAAATAAACGAGGTGAGAGCATGAAAAGAAGTTGTTCATATTGTGGGCGTATACATGAGCGTTCATATACATGTAGCGCACGTGTGAAGCCTTCTAAGAAGGTAACACATATAGACAAGTTTAGATGGACAAAGGCATGGCAACACAAGCGCAAGTACATAAGAGAACGCGACAACAATCTATGCCAGATATGTTTAAGACTTAGATACAACACAACGCAGCAGTACAATTTTGAAGCGTTAGAAGTACATCATATAGAGCCAGTGGTGAGCGCATGGGATAGACGGCTAGATGATAGCAACTTAATAACCTTATGCAGAGAACACCACGAACAAGCAGAGGGTGGAGAGATACCACGCTATGAGCTAGAAGCAATAGCACATGAGAATAACGAGAAATATAAATTATAAATTACATCCCCCCGGGGTAAAAATTTATTTTTGGGAAAAGTCGGGTACACCGACTGCCCCCATTTATTTAAAAAATTTTCCCGAAATGAAAAATGGAAATGAGGTGAGAAAATGGCTAGACCATCCAAAAGCGTAAATACCATGTCAAAGAATTTAACAAAAGAAGAAATTCAAAAGCGTAAAGAAACCGAGGATAAACTAAAAGGGGCTAGTGACAATATTTCTCCGCCTGCACATTTGAGTTTGTCACAACGGAAAATTTTTAAATACATTGTGGGCGAGTTAGAAGCTAGCGGCATCTTAGGAAATTTAGATATTTATATCCTGGCAACATGTTCGATTGCTATTGACCGTTTACAAGCGATTGAGAAAACAATAAACGAAGATTTTAATATGATTTTCGATAAAACATTATTGTCTGCAAAAGATAAATATACAAAAGACTTATTCCGTTGTACCAATGAATTATCATTGTCTCCACAGGCACGCGCGAAAATCGGAAACATTAATTTCGAGAAGCAAAAAGAGCAAGGCGATCCGTTGCTAAAAGTTTTGAAGGGCGGCGGTAAGTAATGTTATTTGAAAAAGCGATAGAGTACGCCGAGCGAGTAGTCGCCGGGAAAGAAATAACAACGAAAGAGGTTATTATCCAGTGTCATTGGTTTTTGCGAGACTTAGAAAAACAACATGACGATGATTTCAAATATTATTTCGATGCGGCAGAAGTTGAAAAAATCGAAGGTTTATTGCAGCTATTAAATTTTGCAACCGGGTTAGGTGTCATAGGGAAAACAATTGCTGAAGGTTTGGAACTATTCCAAGCCTTTTTTTTAGTGAATATTTTCGGTTGGCGATTTAAAAGCGATTCTGAAAAATACCGTTTTCGTGATGTGACATTGTTCATTCCGCGTAAGAATGCGAAAACTTTTATTTGTGCGTTAATCCTGATTATTTTAATGCTAACAGAGGACGATTATTCCGAGTTTTATTCTATTTGTTTAGATAGAGAGTTAGCCGGCGAAGTAAAAAAAGCTATGACGCAGATTATCGAAGCAAGCCCGCACGTTGCGGATTATTTCACAATCCCGAAAACACTTAGCGGAAAAATTAAATGTAAAATCACAAATAGTTTTTATCAAGCACGTACCGGCGAAGCAAATCGAAACAATGCGATTCGTCCAAGTGCTTTCATAGCCGACGAAGTAGGGGCATTCAAAGATTATAGCAATATTAACGCTATGAAATCCGGGCAATTAAACGTTAAAAATCCGTTGCGTTTTAAATTAACGACGGCTTATGCGGAAGATAAATCTATCATGCTAGAAGAAATCAGTTACATAAAGAAAGTTTTCAACGGCTTTATTGAGGACGACAGAATGTTTGCCCTGCTTTATTACGCTGAAAAGGAAAACTTATGGAATGATACCGGGTTGTATCAAGCAAATCCGTTGCGAATCGAAGCTAACTATAATGAGATTCGCGATAGCCGAAAATCAGCCGTAGAAAAGCCGTTAGAACGTGAAGAATACTTGTGTAAACATATGAATCATTTCTTGCCTAGTGCCAGCGGTGAAGCCTATGTAAACGTCAATGACGTTCGAAAATGTAAAATTGATAGCTTCGATTGGTCCGGGCGTAACGTCTGGATAGGGCTAGACTTAGCCATGACAACGGACAATTGCTCATATTCGATGGTTACAGAAGAAGATCAAAAAATATATGCCGATTCTTTCGCATTCGTGCCAACGGAACGCATACCCGAAAAAAACAGGCTAGAGAAAATTAATTATCATGATTTCATTCAAGCCGGTAAATGTTTTTCTTGTGGAGATATGACCGTCGATTATGGTTTTATCGAAGAAATGATTTTGGCTATCGAAGAAAAGCACAATGTTTTTGTTATGGGTGTGGGCTATGACCGTTATAATTGCCTCTCAACAGCCCAAAAGCTAGAGCGTGCCGGAATGGTAACGGTTGAAGTAAAACAACATTCTAGCGTATTGCATCCTGCTACAAAGCTATTGAAAGAAAAGATATTAAACAAAGAATTTCATTACACTGAAAATGTATTGCTCGAAGAAAACTTTCAAAATGCGAAAGTAACCGAGGACACCAACAAAAATATATATGTCAACAAAAAGAAATCAACCGGGAAAGTCGATATGGTTGTCAGTTTAATAAATGCAATTTATTTATTACAGCAGGACGTATATTTCAACGAGGATAGCGATTGGGGCGCGCAATCATTTTAAGGAGGTGAGAAAAAATGAATTTGTTTAATTGGTTCGGCAAGAAAGAAAATCGAGAAAATGCAGTCGAGCCGGGCGAAGCTGAAACGCTCGAAGATATTTTATTATCTGGCGGCTTGCAAAGTAAGCCAGTCACAAAGCAACAAGCCCTTAACATACCGGCGGTGAGTGCGTGTGTGAATGTTATTTCGGATTGTATCGCTAGTTTACCGATTTATCTTTATAAAGAAGATGGTAAAAAGATTGAAAAGATCCTAAACGATCCACGTATTACATTGTTGAATGATGAAACCGGCGATACGCTAGATGCATTTCAGTTTAAAAAGGCAATCATTACTGATTATCTTTTGTCTGGTGGTGGCTATGCGTTTGTTAATCGACAACGAAACAACGTTAAAAGTTTGCATTATGTAGAAGCCGCGCATATGGGCATCCAACAAAACAACGATCCAATATTCAAAGATTATAGGCTTTTAGTAAACGGTGCTTTTTATGAAGGTTATCAGTTTATTAAAATGACACGTAATACAACGGATGGAATCACCGGCAAGGGCATTATAGCCGAGAATAATAAATTGCTTTCGGTTGTATATAGTTCGTTGGTTTATGAAGATGTCCTATTACAAACAGGCGGCAATAAAAAAGGTTTCTTGAAGTCTGCCGGGCGTCTATCGAAAGAAGCGATCCAAGAATTAAAGGCGGCATGGCGTAAATTGTATTCCAACAATACCGAGAATGTAGTCGTTTTAAATAACGGTCTGGATTTTAAAGAAGCAAGTTCGTCCAGTGTGGAATTACAGTTGAATGAGAATAAGAAAACCAATGCCGACGAAATTTGTAAAATCTTTTTAACGCCGCCGTCAATTCTGAATGGTACAGCGAGCGAAGATACAACAACAAACTGGATAAAAACGTGTATTGTGCCTAAGTTACTGGCGTTACAAACGGCGTTAAACAAAGACCTTTTACTACCAAGTGAAAAAGGGTCTTTTTATTTTGCCTTCGATACTAAGGAATTGTTAAAGGGCGACATAGAAAAACGCTTTAAAGCCTACGAAATCGGCGCGAAAAACGGCATTTTGCAGATTGATGAAATCCGTTATATGGAAGACTTAGATCCATTAGGGCTAGATTTCATAAAACTAGGGTTGCAGGACGTTTTATATGATCCGAAAACAAAAACGATTTACACGCCTAACACTGATAAAACAGCAAAGATGGACAATTCGAAAGATGGTTCGAACGTTAATTCGAATGAAGAATTAAACGTTGACAATCCATCGAAGGGAGGTGAAGAAAATGACAATGAAAATTGAAGTACGCGGCAATCAAGTTTTATTAGATGGCTACGTTAACGCGGTTGGTCGTGAAAGTCGCGTGTTACCGTCACCAAAAGGAAAATTTGTTGAAGTGATTATGCCGCAAACATTCGAAAAGGCATTGCGAAATAATCCCGATGTGGACTTGCTTTTCAATCACGATAAAAGCCGAAAACTAGGCTCAACAACCGACGGAAATCTCGAATTGTACGAGGATGCTATAGGGCTTCGCGCATTAGCTACCGTTACCGATCCAGAAGTTATTGCAAAAGCTGAAAAAGGCGAATTAAAAGGGTGGTCGTTCGGCTTTATCTCAAATGATGATAAATGGGAGCCGCGCGAAAATGCGGTGCAACGTCGGGAAATTAGAGAAATGGACTTACTCGAAGTTTCTATTTTGGACAAAACGCCGGCTTATATTGCTACTTCTATTGAAGCACGCGGGGAAGAAAATGTAATTTCAGAGGTTCGAAACCATGAATTTGATCTACGAAACGCAATTCAGACGAATCGAAATGATGATTCGTGGACAATTGCCCATTCGATTAACGTGAGACAGTTAGAAATTTTAAAATTAAAAGGTGGAAATTAAAAATGAATCTTATTATTGCTAAAAAACGCAAAGCAAAACAAATTGAAACACGTTCAATGCCTACTTTAGTAGAGCAACGAAATAACTTATTAGCTGAAATGGAAACGCTAGTAGATACAGCACAAACAGAAACACGCGCATTTACAGAAACGGAAAATACACGTTTCGATGAAATTAAAAATGAAATTGCTGCTATTGATAAAACAATTAATGCTTTCGAAGAATCACGCGCATTTGAGCCAACAAAGCCAGTTGTTGCGCCAGTGAAAGAAGAACGCGCATTACAAGAAGAACGCGCATTTGCTAACTATATTCGTGGCGTTGTAGAAGAACGCGCAGAGGTGAATTTGACAGTTGGCGAAAATGGCGCAGTAATTCCAAAAACTATTGCGGCAAAAATCATTACGCGAGTTAAGGACATTTGCCCGATTTATCAAATGTCAACACTTTACAACGTTGGCGGTACACTTTCAATTCCGTTTTATGATGAAAGTTCATCGTCTATCAAAATGGCATATGCTACCGAGTTTGCAGAGTTAGAAGGTTCAAGCGCGAAATTCGATAGCGTTCAATTAACAGGATTTTTAGCCGGTGCATTAAGCAAGGTTTCGAAATCCCTTGTAAACAATTCAGATTTTGATTTAACTGCATTTGTGGTTAATGCAATGGCAGAAGCTATTTCTGAATGGATTGAAAACGAATTATTAAATGGTACAACTGGCAAGGTTGAAGGACTTAGCACAGTAAAGCAAGCAGTAACAACAGCTAGCGCAATTGCAGTTACACCGGATGAATTAATCGACTTACAAGAAACAGTACGCGATCAATTCCAAGCCGGTTCAATCTGGATCATGAATCGTGAAACACGAAAAGCGATTCGTAAATTAAAAGACAACGACGGAAACTATATTTTAAATAAAGATGTAACTGCAAAATGGGGATATACGTTATTCGGTAAAGATGTTTTCACATCTGACAATATGCCAACAATGGCGGCAGGAAAAACGGCTATTTACTACGGTGACATGTCCGGTTTAGCCGTAAAATTAACGGAAAAAGTATCAATTGAAATCCTACGCGAAAAATACTCGACACAGCACGCTATTGGCGTTGTTGGTTGGATCGAAATTGACGCGAAGCTAGAAAACACGCAAAAGATCGCAAAATTAGTAATGAAATCAGCTTAAAGAGTACGGCGCGAGCCGTATTCTTTTTTCTTCTTTAAAAAGGCGGTGAACAAACTTGAAATATAAAATTATTGAAAATTTCGCAGGCGTAGTTAGTGGGCGCATGAATGAAATTATAACGATCACTGATAAAGAGATCGCAAATGATTTACTAGCGGCGCGATATATTGAGCCAGTTAAAACAACAGCAGCAAAAGGGCGTTCAAAGGACGTTGAAACGGATGAAAGTTAGTGAATTAACAGTTTCAGATTTAATGAATTATGCACATGAATATTCGGACGATCCAGAGACATTAAAACTTTTTGCAACTCTTTTAATTGTGGCGAAGGGCTATGTAAAAAGTTATACCGGGTTATCAGATGAACAAATCGACGCAATACCAGATTTAATAATTGCGGTAAAAATTGTTGCAAATGAAATGTATGATAATCGAGCATTGACCGTACAAAACGATAAAGTTAATCCGGTTGTGAAAACGATCCTAGATATGCATTCAATCAATTTATTGTAGGGTGTGGGCGTATGAATCCGGGTAAATTACGACATAAAATCGAAGTACATGGCAATATAAAAGGCAAAAACGAAGTAGGGGAAACAACCTATACATTCGGAATGATTGGAAAACCAATACAAGCTGAAATTATCCCACAAACAGGCACATTGCAGAAACAACAAGCTGATACGATTTTGACGAATGTAACGCATAAAATCAAAGTTAGATATTCGGCAGGTAAACACATTACAAAAAATATGCAACTGTTTTTTAGAAAACAGAAATTCGAAATTAAATATATTTTGAATCCGTATTTTAAGGATGAATGGCTAGAAATTTTTTGCGAGGAATTGAGCGAATAATGTCATTTGAAATTAACGGTTTAACTGAAATGCAACGAAGTTTATTAGACGTTGCACAAAGAAAGCTACCAAAGGAAACGAAAAAGGTTATGCGTAAAGCAGGATCAAAAGCGCGCACGACGGTAGCAAGAAAAGCACGTTCAAAAGTAAAAAAGCGTACTGGCAACTATCACAAGAAATTTAAGCGCGGTAAAGTCTTTGTAAATCAACAAGGCGAAACCGTTGTTCGTGTGATAAATTCATCCCCGCACGCCCACTTAATCGAAGATGGACACATACAAACGGACAAAGACGGGCGCGAAATCGGGTTCGTACGAGGTTTTAAAGTCATGGATCAAGGAATGCAAGATTTCGATAATTCCGGTCAATATGAACAAATATTAGGTGACTGGATCGACGAATTATTGAAGGATGGAAAGCTATGATTACCTACAAACAAATAAAAAAGGCGATTAACGAAAAATTAACGACGAAATTCGAAATTGAAATTAATAGCCGCGATATTAAAGAAGGATTTTCACGCCCTTCTTTTTTTGTTGATTTCGAAAACATAGGTAAAACCAGTTTAGAATCACAAATCGAGCGATCATTCACCGTTAGAATTTACTTTTTCCCAACAGATAAAAATTCTCCTTCGATGGAAATTTTAGAGATCCTGGAAGGGCTAGAAGAAATATTCGATTTAAAACTACGAGTCGAAGATCGGCATTTTAATATTTTCGAAACAAAAGGCGAAACAACCGACGGCGTACTACAATTCGAATTTGACATTAATTACGAAGATGGACGCGAGATCGAAGAAGCCGAAACAATGCAAGAATTAGAATATAAAAACGAGGTGCAATAAATGGGATTACCAGAGGTTAAAATTACGTTTACTTCGAAAGCAAATACAGCTATGAAGCGAAGCGAGCAAGGCGTCGTATTATTGGTTTTAGAAGATACAACGTCGAGCGTTGCGGCAACGGTTACAGAATATAAGGGGTTCGAAAATATCGTTGATAAAGATTGGACGCCGGAAAATTACGATTTAATCGAAAAAACGTTTTTAGGTTCTCCAAGTAAAGTAATTATTGTTCGTCGAGGGGTTGCGGCAGAAAATCCAATCGCTGATGTACTGGCAAAAGTGAAAAACAAACGTTTTAACTATTTAGCCGTACCGGGTGCAGATACAGCAGATACAACAGCACTTACAACATGGATTAAGGCGCGACGCGATACGGAAGATAAAACAGTTAAAGCCGTACTAGCGAATCAAAAAGCAGATCATGAAGGCGTTGTTAATTTCACAACTGAAAAAATTATGGTTGGTGAAAAAGAATATACGGCGGCGCAATATACAGGACGTATTGCCGGGATCTTAGCAGGCATTCCGTTTACAGAATCAGCAACGTATTTCGTACTGGATGAAGTAACAGGAATCGAAGAAAAAGAAGATCCGAACGCGGCTATCGACAACGGAGAATTAATTCTTGTGGACGACGGAGAGAAATTCAAGATTGGTCGCGGTGTCAACAGCCTAACAACATTAACAGCCGGAAAAAATAAAGAATGGCAAAAAATCAAGATCGTTGAAATTTTCGACATGGTGAAAGACGATGTGCGCGACACATTCAACAATAAATACGTTGGTAAAGTGCCGAACATTTACGACAATCAACTTTTGTTTGTTATCGAGGTAAACAACTATTTCAAATTGCTACAAGATGAACAAATCTTAGATAACAAAGCCGACAACAAATCATGGATTGACATAGAAGCACTTCGCGCGGCGTGGAAAGAAATTGGATCGCCTTATGCAGATTTAGAGGACGACAAACTAAAAGAAATGTCATTCGGTAGTACCGTTTTCTTATCTGGCGCAATTAAAGCCGTTGACGCAACAGAAGATTTACAATTCAAAATTACAGCGTAAAAGAGGTCGTTCAAAATGGGAAAAAAAATCAAAGCAAATAAAGTAATTAACGGCACATTCGGTAGCGTGTGGGTAAACGGTGAAAAATGGCAAGACATCGAAGCACTAGAGTTAAAAGTTACGCTCGAATATGAAGATGTAACAATGCCAGAAGATTTAGCAACACATAAAAAATTAATCGGTTGGACAGGCGAAGGAAGTATGACAGTAAAACGTGTATATAGTCGCGGATCTCGTTTATTAGCGGCGGCAACAAAAGCCGGTCAAATTCCAGACATTACAATCGTTACAAAATTAGCCGATCCAGATTCGTATGGTACAGAGCGAACAACCGTTTCAGAAGTTACATTTAACGAATTTTTATTATCGGCTTTCGAACAAAAAACATTAGGAAAAGAAGAATTATCATTTAACTTCGCTGAATTCGATTTATTAGAATCAATCGCGGCATAAAAAGAATGGAGAGAGACAACATGACAAAAGCTATCGTAAAACAATTAACAATTCAAGATTTAATTCGAGACAAGGACAAAAACAAAGCAAAAAACGCCGGTGAAACGACTGTTAAAATTGAACGTTTAGGGGCAGCAGTAACATTCGAAAATCCGGATCGTATGCTTTGCATGGATGCTTTGGAAATGGCGCGAAATCCAGAAACAACGGATCAAGCCGACAAATTTCTAGTGTATTCAGTTATGAAGAATCCTAACTTGAAAGATCCAGAATTGCAAAAGGCGTATGAATGCGTAGAGCCTACCGACATTGTTCAAGAAATTTTTGAGTTAGGGGAAATTTCGGAAATCGCAATGTTAGCACTTGAAAAGGGCGGCGTAAAACGCGGTACTATTTCGGTGGTTGAAGATTTAAAAAACTAATTAAGAGTGATGATGAATTATATTTTCTTCATCACTATTTGCAAAAGGGTTTCAAGCTAGATTATTTATTAAATCTAACTATTCACGAAAAGGTTTTTATGATGGCTAGCTTAGATTTTTATTTAGATACTCAAAAGGCTATGACTAACATGTTATAGCCTTTTTGTTATATAAGGCGGTGAGAATATAGTTTATGAGTAGTCGCGTTATATCGGCAGTTTTGACGTTAAAAGATAAAGACTTTACAACCAACATTAAGCGCGCGGCATCACAATCCGACGACTTCGGGCGCGGTGTTGCATATGTAGGAAATCAAATCCAAAGTTTTGGAAAGTCGGCAACGCGAACATTTAAAAATGTGGCTCATAACGTCGCAAATGTAGCCGCAACTATTTCCGGTTTTTCGCTTGTGGGTGTAACGGCAGGCGTCGCGGCACTTTCGGTAAGTGTTGGACAAAGTGCAATAGAAATGGACAAGGCTTTCGGGCGAATTGAAGCCAGAACAGGTACAACCGGGGCAAAATTAGACGGTTTAAAAGAATCGGCAAAAGACGTATTTAAGGCAGGTTTTGGCGAAAGTATTACACAGGTTGCCGATGATGTTTCGTCGCTTGCTTCGATGTTTGATAAATTGAACGGCGCGCAAATCACAGAATTAGCAAAAGGCGCATCGACTATTGGTGAGACATGGGGCTTAGAAGTTAAAGAAGTGGGAAAAGCCGTTTCGACTATGACAAAAACATTCGATGGGTTGAGCGAATCACAAGCGTTGGATTTAATGACAACGGCATTCCAACAAACCGGCGACATGAGCGACGACTTGCTAGACACATTTAACGAATATTCAACACAATTTAAGGCGTTAGGGTACGATGCAGAAGGCTTTACGGCAACGCTTATAGCCGGCGCGAAATCTGGCGTTTTCAATTTTGATAAATTGGCAGATTCGGCAAAGGAAGGGTTTTTAAAACTAGGTGAAGGCTCAAAAGACACAAAAGATGCATTATCGCTTATGGGCTTAGATGCAAATAAAGTCATGTCTGATATTTCACAGGGCGGCGATACTGCAAATCAAGCGTTTATGGCGGTTTCAAGTGCCATTGGAGCAATTGAAGATCCAGCTAAACGAAATGCGGCGGCAATTGCGGCATTCGGTACACCGTTAGAGGATTTAGGACCACAATTCCAAACTTTCTTTAGTGACGTAGACAAAGATATGGGCAACTTCGAAGGGGCGACACAACGCGCCGCAGATGCTTTGCAAAATAACTTCGGATCGCGCATATCGAAAGTATGGAGAACGTTACAAACTGATTTAGCGGATATGGCAGGCGGCGGCGCAGGGAAAGAATTTATGGATGGATTAGCGACAACAGCCGAAAATCTAGTTCCAAAAATAGTTGATTTAGCAGGAAAAGCGCTAGAGTTCGGGAATACAATTCGTGACAATTGGACGCCTATTAAAGAAACTATTATTGGTATCGGAACGGCGGTTGGAACATTCGCGTTTCTTATGGGTGGCTTAAAAGTTATTACGTTCATTTCTAAAGCAATTGAAGGCTTTAGGGCTGCTATGGCATTAGCTACAGCCGGACAATGGGCAATGAATACAGCAATGTTAGCAAGCCCGTTAACATGGGTTGCTTTAGGAATTGCGGCAGTTGTGGCAATAGGTGTTGTGTTATATCGAAATTGGGATACGATAAAAGCAAAAGCCGATCAATTGTGGGAAAAAACGAAAGTTGTTTTCGGAAATATCTTCAATTGGGCATCCCAAAAGATTTCACCTGTTACAAATTTCTTTAAAGGATTGGCTGATAAATTCGGAGAATTTAAGAATGCAATTACTAGCTTTAAAATGCCGAAATGGGTTAGTTCCATTGGTAGCACAATCAGTAGTGCGGCAGGCAAAGTAAAGGACATGTTACCGTCTTTCGATGTGGGTACAAATAATGTAGCTAGCGACATGACGGCAAACATTCACAAAGGCGAAATGATTATCCCGGCACGACAAGCCGAACGATTACGACAACAGGGCGTCAATATTGATAATATCGACAAAGTGAAGTCGGGCGGTTCTGGTGGTTCTGGTGGTTCTGGCGGCAGTACAACAACAGTTACAAACAGTAATTCGAATGCGAAAAACAATGTGGAAATTCACATTCATTCAACAGGCACAACGACGGCACAAGTGTTACAAGAAATTGTGCCGCAATTAAAATTAGTTTTAGCGAATTTATAAAGGGCGGTGAAAGTATGAAAGTTTCTTTTGCTTCGCAGGATCGAAAAATTTTCATTGAATTGCCCATTGTGCCAAAGGATATAATGTGGGGCAATGGGATGAACAACCAAACTTTTGAAACAATACAACATGGGGAAATTAACTTGCCAGGTACAAGGCAGTTAATTTCCTTTTCTATTTCTTCATTTTTCCCCAAAAATGACACAGTAAAAAAGCGTTATAAATTTGCTACAAGTTATATAGAGGGTGAAAGTATTGTGTATCAATTTCAAAAGTGGCGTGATGGTCGCGTTCCGGTTCGTTGCGTTATCACATCGAAAGCCGGGCGATCATTATTAAATATCCTTGTTCTTTTTGAAAAGTTTGAGCGCGGCATGGATACGGCGTCGGACGTTCCCTATAAATTAGATGTGAAAGAATATATAGGGTGATGGAATGCACGAAATTTATGTTAATAACAAAAATATAACTAAGTACGTCGGGGATTTAGGTTGGACGTCGGATAGTGAAACATTAGGCGTTCAATTGAATTTTAAAGTTGCTTATTCGGACGTTAATAATTTTCCTAAAAATTTAGCAACGAATGGCGACATTGTAGCCCTTAAAGCAGACGGAAAAAATATATTCGTTGGGATCGTTTTAGACGTTGACATAGATGGTCGAAATCCGCGCGGAATTACTTGCATGGACTTTGCTTTTTATCTAAACAAGAATGACGCGATCATTCAATATAACAACGTTGCGGCTCATACTGCTATAAAAAGATTGTTAGATAAATTCGGGATTAAATACGTTATTGACGCAATGCCAGTAAATATAACTAAAATTTACAAGGGTCAAAAAGTTAGTGAGATCATAAAAGATATTTTAGAGATCGTAACAACAAAAACTGGCGTGAAATATCGAATGGAAATGCGAAATGATGTTTTATATATTGTGAAACAAAAGGATCTTATTGTAACAGCAAATACAAAATATATAGCAAATCCAAAAAGAAAACTTTCGATCCAAGAAATGAAAAATACTATTCTGGTAGTTTCAGATAATGAAAACGCCGTTAAAATTTCGGCAACAGCAGAAGATAAAAACAGCGTGAAAAAATTCGGACGTTTGCAGATGGTTCACCAAGTAAAAGACGAAGAAATCGCGGCATCGAAGCATATTGCAAATCAGCTTTTAAAACAATACAACAAAATTTTTGAAGAAAATAGCGTCGATTTAATCGGCAGTAACAACGTTAGAGCCGGGCGCATTTTAAAAATTGTTGAGCCGATCACCGGCATGAATGGTAACTATTTAATTAGAAATGTTAGTCATAAAGTGTCCGGCGGCGTGCATTTAATGTCTTTGAATTTAGAGGTGGCATGATGGATGCGGAATTAGTTGAATTAGCGAAGTTGTTTCACGAACGAAATAACAAAACGAAGGAAAGTTTTATTATTGGAAAGGTGGTTTCATCTTACCCAGACTTAAAAATAAACGACGGCGACGAAATCATATTGACGCGCGAAAATTTAATCGTTGCAGGGCATTTGCTACCTCATAGCCGGGATCTTATCACGTCCGGTATTTCTGGCACGATAAACTTCACAGACGGCTTAAAAAAGGGCGATAACGTTATTATGGTTGCGTCGTCGGACGGTCAAAAATATATCGTATTAGCAAGGGCGGTGACATTGTAAGATGTTTCCAGAATTAAACTTAATAGAAGAAGAACAACAAGAGACTTATTCGTTTAACGGTAAGTCTTTTTTATATGATTTCAAAAATGGCGATTTCGTTTATAAAAACGGTGCGCCTGTAATTGTGGAAGGAAAAGCCGCGTTGCTTGTCTGGATTGAAAAAGTGATCCGTACAGAAAAATTTCGATTTAATATCCATCGGGATATTGATTACGGCGTTACTATCGAGGATCTTATTTCCGGTCAATTCCCTAGAGCATTTACAGAATCCGAGTTAGAGCGAGAGATCACCGAAGCATTATTAAAAAATAAATTTATTTTGGATGTTTCAGAATGGGCTTTCGAGTATGAAGGATCAACACTAATTATTAGTTTCGCAGTTACTACAGACGAAGAAAGTTTTAATTTTACGGCGGTGATGGAATGACAACGGCACAAGAAATACAAAAAGAAATGTTAAACGATGTGAGCAACGATTTCGATAAATCGGACGGCAGTTTTGTGTATGACATTTTGAAATCAACAGCAATCCAGTTTGAAAAACGCGATCAAAAAAATGATGATATTTTAGATAAAATCGACGTTGAAAATTTAACAGGCGACGAATTAACACGATTCGTCTTTCAACGTACTGGATTAATACGACGGTTGGCATCCTACGCAACGACGCCAGTAAAAATAACAGGGAATAGAAACGCTGAAATTAAAGCCGGTGATCTTGTGGCGGCGAATGAAATTTTCTATGAAATTATAGAAGATACAACGCTAGATGATACCGGAAAAGGAATTGTGGTTGTTCGTTGTCAGTTGCCCGGAATTGTGGGAAATGTACCGGCGAATCAGATTACTAGCTTTCCAGTTACATTGTACGGCATTACGAGCGTAACAAACGATGAAGCCGTAACAAGTGGATATGAAGAAGAAAGCGACGAATCGTTAAGGGATCGTTATTATGAGAAGTTACAAAAGCCCGGCAAAGCAGGCAATAAAAATCATTATCTTGAATGGGCACGATCCGTTGTAGGCGTTGGGAAAGTGAAAGTGTTTCCTTTATGGAATGGTGCATTGACTGTTAAAGTATCAATTTTAGATACGAATATCGGTGTGGCAGAACAAGGCTTAATTAATAACGTTGCGGCGTATATCGAAACACAACGTCCATTCGGGGCAATTGTAACGGTTGCGACTGGCGTTGAATTGCCTATAAATATTTCGGCACAATTAACACTAGAGCAAAATATCACGCCGGAAGATGTTTCACCACTTTTAGCCGTAAAAATTGCAGATTATTTAAAAAATCTGGCGTATGCTTCGGATTACGTTTCGTATGCACAAATAGGACGTGAGATCCTAAGCGTTCCCGGCGTTATAGATTATCAAAATTTACTTTTGAATAGCGATACGGTAAATGTGCAATTAGAAGCCGAAAGCGTGCCGGTTGTGGGTGAAATTGTATGGACATGATTATCAAAGAACAATTGATAAAAAACCTACCTTCCTATGAAAGAAAATCGGCGTTAATTAATCAAATTTTACACGCGGCTGCTATACAATTTGATTCGTCAAATAGCGTTCAAGAATCGAGCGAATTTGAATTATTCATTGATACCGCAGTAAGGGCATTACAGTTACACGCGCGAGATTTAGGCGTTTCAATCGGTAGTGGTTTAACACTAAAAGAACAACGCGAATTAATAACAGCTTATTACCGGGCAACCTTCGAGCAAACAAACGATGAAACAATAAAGAGCGTCGCGTCCTCTTTTTCTGGCGGCAACGTTGTTATAAATCCAACAACTACCGAGGGTGTTTTCGAATTAAAATTCGTTGACACAATCGGCGTTCCGTCAAATATGGAAGGTTTAAAAAATGCGCTAGATATTATTATCCCGGCGCATTTGCAATTTATTTTTGCGTATTCCTATCTATTAATACGCGACGTTAAAAAAATGACATTGAACGAAATCGAAACAATGACATTAGATAAATTTGCAGGAGGTCAATAAAATGGCATCGAATACAACGCATTTAAAACTATTGAAAAAGAACGTCGTAACCGATGGAAACGAAACGTTTAACATTGAAACGATGTTAAATGAAAATTGGGATAAAGTCGATGCGGCTTTCGGGTTGACAGTGTACGGCAATGAAATTCATGGTTTACGCATTAACGCGAAAAAAAATATTGAGTATTTTAATACGGATTTAAAACAGTGGATCGAAATTAAAAGTGGCGTAGACGGCGCGCCGATCAAATCCCACAACTATAAAATTCCGGCAACAAGCGAAGGGCAAAAGGATTTTCAAATCCCACTAGCAACATTCGATCCTGCTATTGACGTAATGCTAGTTATGCAGAATAGGACGGTTTTAGAATCCGATGAATACACGATCACAAAGCCGGACGCCTACTATAATGTGACGTTAGTTGATCCAGTAAAGGATTACGCAAACACTTCTATTTCCTTATTCATAATCAAAGGAAATGTTATGATTAGCGATCAAATAGTCGAAATTCCAAGCGCGAGCATTACAACGCCCGGCATTGTGGGTTTAACAAACGATTTAGGCAATAGCGAAATATTGGCGGTCACGCAAAAAGCATTGAACAATGTCTCGAATGAAGTTATTAACGTTTCAAACAACGTTGTAAAAATCGAATCTGAAAAGAATCTTTCGAAGTTACGAACGAATAAAGATGCAGAAGGCATTTATACAACCGTAACATATAAACGAAAAGCCGATAATACAACCTATTGCGTATCAACGCTATCTGGCGGCACAACGCCTTTATACACGACTAGAACGGAACAATTTTATGATGCGGCAGGAACAAGCGTGATTGAAACAATTGTTTATACGCTTTCGTATGACGAAGATGGAAATTTAGAAAGTGAGGTGTAAAGATGGATATTAGGGATCATGGCGGCACGTTTGGTGGTGGTGGTAAAGGCGTTAAAATCAATTTCTTTCAAGGGATGGGCGAACCGACTAAAAAGGACGGTATCTGGTTGAAACATGACGGAGAAGTCGAAAGCGTAAAGATGAAATATTACGGAGATATTAAGAACCAACCACGTTGGCAATTGTCGGAGTTGGAATCTATTCCTTTTAAGGCAAAAAACCATACGGCGGTAGTTATCGGAACCGATATTTATGTCATGGGTTACGATGCGCCAAAGTGTGCTAACTACAAATACGATACGTTAACTAACAAATGGACTGAATTAAAAGATGTTCCGTACCCATGCGAATCGCACACAGCGGTGGTCGTTGGAACGAACATTCACGTCATCGGCGCGGTGGGTTCGAGTTATTTTTCATTACATTATAAATATGACACCTTAAACGACACATGGACGCAATTAGTTACAAATCCATATGCTATGACATATCATACAGCCGTGTCAATCGGAACCGACATTCATGTCATGGGTGGTAGTAATAGCACTCAATCCCACTATAAATACAACACCTTGAATGGTACGTGGACAAATATGGGAACTATACCGGGAGCATTTTATAATCACAGCGCTTCGGTTGTGGGAACCGACATTTATGTCATGGGTGGGAATACTTCGGTAAATCTTAATTACAGATATGATACGGTACTCGAAAAATGGACGATATTTTCTAACATACCTAGTAATTATTACGACCATTCTAGTGTGACTATTGGAACCGATATTTATATTATATGTGGTTCGGGTAACACCAAAAAGATTTCAAAATTCGATACCGTTTTGAAACAATGGACGGTTATGCCTGATTTCAATTTCGGCGCTAAGAATCATACCACGGTGATAGTCGGAAATGATGTTTATCTCATGGGTGGCGACACGTACACAACTATGAATTTAATATACAAACCACTTGAAAACCAATGGAACCAATACGCGGAACTATCCGCCAATCTTTACAATCATACATCCACTACAGTTGGAACGGATATTTATGTCATGGGTGGAGCAGTAGCCCCTTTTAGCAATATGAAATATGATACGGTACTCAACAAATGGACGACGTGTGCGAATATGCCGAACTCATCGACTGACCATACGGCAGTAGCAATAGGAACCGATATTTATGTCATGGGCGGAGGTACTACTTATTCTCTTAATCAAAACTATAAATACAACACCTTGACCGATGAATGGACGAGTGAAACAGCTATTCCATTTAAGGCGCAAGGACATAGCGTAGCAGTAGTTGGAACAGATATTTATATTCACGGTGGCGTGCAAGTAACTAACGCATTTTACAAATACGACACCTTAACAAAACAATGGACGGCGTTAACTGGTGCTTATTCAACTTATGCTCACGCGGCTACAGCAGTAGGAACAACAGTATATAGTTTGGGTGGGGTGTCATATAGCACATCACTTCGAGGTTACAATACATTGACAAACACATGGGAAATGCTACCAACCGCACCGATAGCGTATCTCAACCATGCTTTGGTTGCAGTTGGAACAGATATTTATGCCCTAGGTTCGTCCGACACAACCACGTCCGGGAAAGCTACGTATAAATTTGATACTTTAAATAAAGTATGGGTGCAACTCGAACCGCGTGAAACAGACCCGTTATTTAACCATTCTGCAACAGTTGTGGGAACCGACATTTATATACTAGGTGGTTCGTCGGCTCAAACAATGCGTATGGTTATGAAATTCTCAACCGTCAATCTTTCTAATGAGGATAAAGTTGTTAACGGATTGACTTTAGTTACAGCGAACGAAAAGAAATATCCATATACATCGACTCGTTTCGTAGAATTGCCGGAAATTAAATATTTTGACGTGCAAGAATTATTACCCGCAACATTGTCGCTATATTGGTTTTATTACTTTGACGAAAAAGGTATGAAAAAATATATCCCGACTTACTACGGTGACGGCGAAAAATGGAATCTAATAAGGAAAGTTTAAAGGAGACTAACAAAATGAATTTAACATATACAACAACAAAAACAGGCTATTCAATTCTGAATGATGGGGTGATCTGGATCGTGCAAGATGGTTTTATCCCTTATCCTGCCGACACAATGGCAGAAAGCGCGGAAAAACACATTGAGCAGATCTTACAAGACGCCGCAACAGCAACAAATCAAACTGACGAAATCGCGCAAATCAAAGAGGATAACGCGATGATAGCCGAAACGTTAGCTATAACGTTAGTTGAAATCGAACAATTAAAAGCTGAAATGGCGAAAGGAGCATAACGATCATGGTCAATTTATGGTATACGAAAATTAAATTAGGTTTAAGCGAATTAACAGAAGTGCCAGAACGCTATTATAGCGAAGTATTAGCGAAGTTAGTTGTTGCTGGGTTATACGATGAACAAGGAAATAAAATCGAAGTAGCCGCGTAACAAAATATTAAAGGGGTGCATTTATGCATCCCTTTTTAATTTAGGAGGTTAGCACATGGGCAAGATTACACGAAATGAGTTGTCAAAAGTATTAAATGACGAATTAAACGCAACAGCGGCAAATCAGCAAGAAATTTTAGAGGGCGTAAATGGTATTAAAACCGATACAACAGCGATTAAAAATGACGTTGCTGCAATACTGGCGAAGCCGACGACAACAGAGGATGAATATTATAAAAGGGCTTATTTTTACGGCAGTGGCGCAGGAGCGAATTTTCTTGATTATGAAATAGTAAATGTGACAGGCAAAGGAAAGCTAGTACACGCATTCTTTTATACCAATGGTCTTTCCCCAGGTACTGAAATGAACCTTAAAGTGTTTATAGATAGCGAAACGCCTATAACATTGAAGTTGAATGGTACTAATGCAGGCGGTACAACGGACGGCGGAAGGGTTGCTATGACATCCGCAGGATTTATTGGCGGCATTGGCGGCAATGCTAATTATCTTATGGCGAAAGACGGCAGTCTATTAATTTATCCTACTACTAGTATAAAAACATTTGATCCTGGCGTCTTTGACTATAATCATGGCACAACAACTTCGAGACTAGGATTATATTTACTTTCAAAAGATGGTTACACATTTAATAAATCATTGAAAATACTAGCGACATATCAAGGAACGAATACAAAAGAATATTCATGTGTTTACACATTAGACTAAAAAATAGGCGGTGAAACAAATGATTCGTGTATTACGAGAATATAAAACGGAAGAAAATGTGTTAGTTACTGAATATACCAAAGACGGAAAAACGGTATCACATACAGTAAAAACACCGATTCCGACGAATGTAATTGAGCCAACGGAAGAACAACCAACGATGGAAGAACAAATTTTATTTGAAACAAAATATCAAACATTGTTACTAGAAACAATGACATTAGGAGGAAATTAATAATGAGCGCATACGATTTAGCAAAAAAATTTATTCTAGCAAAAACATACACGAAAGAAGTTATTGAAAAACGAGTGAATGCGTTTTACATGTTCGGGCAGATCAACGACGACGAATACGCGGAATTACAAAACTTAATTCAAGAAAAATATGCAGTATAAACCGACGCGACGAAAGTTAGCGTTATTTTTTATGCCTTCTAGCACTTGCTAGAGGGCTATTTTAATTAATGGACGGTGTATGTGTGGAAAATAGATTGGCGTTAATAACAGGTTTTTTCGGATCGTTGGTCGCTTACATGTTTGACCTGGTGGGCGTAGCAGTAACCATTTTAATTTTTTTCATGACTTTAGACTATATAACCGGCTTAATTGCGGCGGCAGTACAAAGGCAGTTAAATAGCCGGATCGGTTTAGAGGGCTTTGCAAGAAAGCTATACATTTTAATTCTCATTAGTGCCGTATATGCACTTGAATTTATGGGATCGCATTATGCGGATTTCGAAATCATGGGCGGGCATATCGGGGATGGTGTCGCTTTTGCTTATGTAGCAATCGAGTTTATTTCTATCACTGAAAACGGCGTAAAAATGAATGCGCCGATCCCCGGCATTTTAAAACAATTACTAAAAATCGTAAAAGAAAAAACAGGAATCGAGGACGAAAAATAATGACTAAAGCAATTACTATTTCAAGTGGACACGCAAAATTTGTTAGTGGGGCACGTTCAATTGTGGACGAGGTAGAGCAAGCAAGAAAGATTACGGATGCAATCGCAAAAGCGTTACAAGGCACTATGCAAGTAAATGTATTCCACGACAACACATCGAAAACACAAACTGAAAACATTAATACCATTGTGAAATACCACAATTCAACACAACGTACTGCCGACTATTCAATTCATCTTAATTCTGCCGCAGGTGTTACGCCAGAAGATAAAGGCATCGAAGTTTTATGTTATTCAGATAAAGAAAGACCGCACGCGCAGCAGTTAGCCGACGCAATTAGTAAAGCAACCGGGTTAAAAAATCGCGGTGTTAAACTTCGCCCGGAATTAGGGTTTTTACGCGGTACGAATAAAGAAGCCTATCTTATCGAATCTTATTTTGTAAATTCACAAGCCGACGTTAAAAAAATGGACGAGGTTTCCGAAATTGAAACATTTGCAAATGCGGTAGCCGATGCAATCGCGACTTATAACGGTCTGACGTTACGCCAGAAGCCGCAAACAACGAAACCGGAGGAAAAACCAATGACACAAGGAAACACGCTTACAACGACGGCAAAAGCCGATTTAAAGGCACTATTAAAAGAAATGCACGCAGAACAAATTTTCACGACGGATCACAGTGCAAGAATTGAAACAATGACGGACGGCGAAGCACTAGGACTATTAATTTCAGTTGTCCAAAGAACAAGAAAATAAAAAAAGAAACCGGGGATTAATTTCCCCGGCTTTTTTTATTTGTTTCCAATTCCTAGTTTGCCGTTTTCCCTAGCATTGCAAGGATTTTAGCGCGTTCGGCTTCGAAATCAATTTCGCCAGTTGTAACAGGTGTTTCAACAGGTGTTTTTGCGGCTTGTTCTTCTTTTTGCTTATAAAACCAATCTGGCACTATTTCTTTATTTTTCCCTTGTGGTATTGCCTTCGATTTTGCGCCGTCGATTAAATCATTAAAATTAAAATCTTTTTCCACAGTGAAACGCATTACAGCCTTTTCCACTTCTTTTATTGCAAAGCCTGCACCTAAATTGCCACTTTCCTCTATGTATGCCGCAAGTCTATTTAATTCCTTAATTACATGATCCTTAATAGATTCGATATTTTCAATACCCATTAAACGTTTAGCAATGTTTGTATAGGCTTCTTTATTAAAATTAAGATGCGAAATAGATTGAGCAATTTCATCATAAATCGTTTCTGGCGTTTTTAGTGGTTCGGGCACTTTTGGTGTTTTTGGTTCGGCTTTTGGTTGTTCTGGTTTCTTTGTTATTTCCACTTTTTTATTTGTTTTTTCAATGTGGAATGTAACAGAAGTAACTTTTTGCCCTTCGATTATTTCGTCATATGAGATATTAAGATCTGTATATTGGTTGATTTCTTCTATCGCAGGCTCCAAAGCGCGTTGTCTTAATTGGTGGAATAAACCTAATTTATAAACACGTTTACCGTCTTTTTCGGTAAATCCGACGCCTAAAATTTTACGAATTTCATCTAATTCCATTGTTTTATTTCCTACTTTTGCCCATTGTTGAAGCAAGAAATATAAACGTGCTGAATACTTAGATTTAAATCCAGTAATTTCGCCTAGAGAGACCGAAGCAAAATTTTCTGTTAAATTTGCCACATATGGCAATAGTCGAGGGTGCAACTCAATTAAAACCGTCCCAGTGCCTTTCATATAGCGCGTATATGTTACCCAGTGAAGTTGTTCGATGTCATCACTATCAACATCTTGAACAGTTATAACTTTTTCCATTAAGCTACCACTTACTTTTGATAGTTTTTTATAATCAACATCTTTCCATCCTAGCAAATTAGCAAATTCTTTTACTGACATCTTGAATTTAGGTAGTTCTGTTACTATATTAGTGATTATTTTCTTTCCCTTTTCATCTAATACAAATTGTCCTTTTTCCTTCAAGAAAATAGGTGCAGGAATATTACTTATTGCCGTATATAAAACTCTTTGCTCTATTAATGTTAGCGATTTAGAAAAATCGGCTTCTATTAAACTTTTATGTAAAGTAACACGATACGTTGCATTCATTTCTAGTTTGTTGTAATCCATAACACAAAACCTCAATTTCTTATGTCGTTCTGATTTTATCTTAAAACATAAATTTTCCATTGTCCACACAATATTTTATTTTTGTGTGCGATAGACGTTTTTCAACGGGTTTTTTGTGTGGGCTAACGGGTTTTTTGTGTGGGCTAGACGGGTTTTTTGTGTGGGCTAACGGGTTTTTTGTGTGAGCTAACGGGTTTTTTGTGTGGGCTAACGGGTTTTTTGTGTGAGCTAACGGGTTTTTTGTGTGAGCTAGACATCACAAAGCCTTATGTATCAACGGTTCGAAAGCTCCGATAACAAGATATAACAAGTAAAACAAATAATTAATAACAAACAAAACAGAAACAAAAAAATACTGTTTTGTTGTTGCTTCTAATACTTTGCATTTCAAATGCAAATATACAAAAACAAACACATGGATTAGAAAGATGTGTTTTTATGCACTAACAGTGCAATTTCAATTTAATTAAATATTGCACTTTAAATGCAACCACAGAAAGCCCGTATAAGCGTTCTAGATACATTCATAATGAAATACTAAACTTTCATATTAAAACCTCTTAGAAACGATTCTGAACAGTTTCAGACATATCTAATAACCTACATTACAAGAATCTATTTTCTTCTACTAATAGCTAATTGTTTTAGACGGTTTTTTTGTGTCTAAATTAGTCTATCAGCACAAAAAACCGGTCTATCAACACAAAAAACCGGTCAAATTATTAAATTATATTTTGCAAAGGTAAACCATTCCACAATGTAGAATTAGAAATAATGAATGCCAAAGCGAACGTTTCAACTTTCATACAAAATAGTAAAAGGTGGGTATGTGTAAATGAAGATTGGTGAAATTCTTGAATTATCTCAAAAACAACGTATGAGCGATATTGCGAAAGAATATTTGAACATAGGTGAGAAGCCAGCCAGAGAAGCACTAAAAAATGCCGGTTGCTATTCCATTAGTGGGAAAAAAGGTTGGCATTTTGACGGATCGCCAGAAGTATTAGAAAAGAGTATTTATGAATTTGCAACGGTTAAAGGTAGAGCAAAAGCAAAGGCGAACGTAACAACTAATGAACAAAAGAATTTAAAAATTAATGAACATATAAACGAAAATACAGATATGCCAAAGAACGAAATAGCAGCTACAGAAGAAAATAACAATACAAGTAATGAACAAATAAATAAACCAACGATAGAAACAAACAACGTTGGTGCAGAGGAAAGAAAACGAGCGTCTTTCGATCTTCGCCCGGCATTAGTTAAGCAGTTAAAAATTAAAGCAGTTACAGAAGATCGTAATTTATATGAATTAGTAGAGGAAGCAATAGAGGAATACTTAAATAAATAAGGGGAAAAACACCGGTACTTAGTAAATATATTTATTGAATACCGGTGTTTTTATGTGTAAATTCACCGGTAACTTTTGATATTACAGTTAATTCACCGGTGTTTTATCCGGTATATATAATAAAGAAACAAATAAACACCGGTATTATTACATGTATAAACACCGGTATTTATTTTAAAAAAGTGTTGACTACCGGTGAGACTACCGGTATACTATGAATATAGCCCGGTAAAAACACCGGTAATACTCAATTTAAAGGGGATCATACATTATGTTATTCGCACTAGATTTAGGAAACAAACAAGCAAAATTAAAATCTGCAAAATTGGAAATCGTGCTGCCGTCACGTTTCGTAATTGCTGATAAAAACGAAGGTGCAAATTTATTAAGTTATGCCATTCAAAAAAGTACAAACAAAAAATATAAATCAAGTAAAAGTGACAAGGTTTACGAGTGGGGCGAAGATTTAAAAGAGGGATCAACAGAGAAAAGAATCGTTGATACAATGGGATTCGGCACAAGCCGGTATAAATCAAATAACTTTGCATTGTTGGTAGATTTCGGACTTGCTGAATTGGCGAAAGATTATGCAGGATCAAAAAAAGGATTTTTAGAAGTGGACGTTGAAACAGGTATTCCCACAGAGGACTACTTCAATATGGAAGCAAGACAAGCATTAGAGGACGTAATAAAAGGCGATCACCACGTTTACATAGATGAAAGCCCGGTAAACATTCGAGTGAATAATGTAAACATATCACCACAACCATTAGGAACAATTGCGAATGAAATTATTGATTATAAGGGCAATCTTAGAGAGAATCCACTTTCGACGGCGAATATTGGCGTTGTGGACATCGGCGGCGGTACTTTCATAGCAGACGCATATATAAATTTGGAACTACAAGAATTAAGAAAAGTACAGTTGCCAAAAGGCGCGTATAAATTGTATCTGAATATAAAAAATGCACTTGCAAAAGAAAAATCATTATATCCTAGCGAACATGAAATCGAAAAAATCTTGCTAATTGGTAGTGAATCGGGTGAATATAGCTATTCGCCAGACGGAAAACAAATAATCGACATTACAAAAATTGTGATGGAAGAAAGAACGGATTTTACAACGGAGATCATTGGCGAAATTATTAGCGCTTATCGTGGTTTCGGACGTATGCAATTAATTTTCGTTACTGGTGGCGGCGCAAATCTGCTTATTAAGGACATGTTAGAAAAAGAATTAGGTATAGTTTATTTCGTTGAAAATAGCCAGACGGCGAACGTTCGCGGCTTTTATAAACAAGGCTTAGTAACTTCAAAACAAGCTAAAGGAGAATAAATAAAATGACGAATAAACCTCTTAGAATCGAATTGACATTCGGAAAAAATGACGAGGATATTTATAACTGGATTTCAGAAAAGGATATAGCAAATGCAACTTTTGTAAAACGATTATTGCGCGAAAGAATGAACGAGGAAAACGGATTAATCGTTGCACGTCCGGTTGTGGAAAGTAAACCGGTAGTAGTTGAGCAGGAGATCGAGCCAGAAATCGAGCAGGAAAAAGAAAAGCCTGCTTTCGCTTTCATGGAAAAGATGCAAGGAAACGACGGCGGTAGAGAATTTTAATGAACGATAAAAGATACGATCCAATAGAAGTCGGTTCACGTATTAGAAAAATACGTCAATGCTTAGGTTGGAGCATGGAAAAATTCGCATCTGAAATTGATGATAAAGCCAAAAGTGGTACGGTGAGTAATTGGGAGACTGGCAAAAACCTACCGAACAATGAGCGTCTGAAAAGGATTGCGGAAATCGGGAAAATAACACTTGAAGATCTTTTAAGTGGGAACGTTCCACAGGTTGAAACCTTAAAACATTGGTCTTTTACAATGGACTATGAAACTGATGAAATTGTTATTAATACCTTTCTAAACGAACAAAAAATTCAATTACGAGCATGTGAAAAAGATATTAAAAGTATGGCTAGTTGGTTTGATTTAGCTAGACATATGAAAGAGAACAACAAAAAAACCCACTCAAATAAATGAGTGGGTTTTCACTTAATTAAAACCTGCCGAGTAGAAATTAAGTTTAGACTATTTATATAACATATAAAATGTTATTCGCAGTAAATAGTCTACGTTATATCTTTCATTAATTCAAGAGAGAGAAGGAAAATTAATGGAGCAAATGACATTAGATTTATTTATTGAGCAATCAACATATGAAGAAGTGAAAGAAAACGATGAAATTCAAGTAGGTGATTCGGTACGCCTTATAACGGATCATTTGAATGAAGAAGGAATAAATTACTATAAATATTATCATCCAGAAGCCCTAACAATGGCAGGGGTGGTTGTGGAAATATTTACATCATCTGCAAACAACTATACTAAAATACTGTACAAAAATGGAGAAACTGTATTAATAGAAGTAAAAAACATGAAAAAAGAGGTACTAGCTAAATATAGCTAATTCCTCTTTTTTTATTACTTATAGGATGGAACTTATGTTCTATTTTGTTCGAAAATCAGTATTTTTGACATAAAATATGGTTTAATAGGATACAATTATTATTAATTAACATATCAACCTGTAGTATAGTGGATATAAAGTATAATTTTATACCCATTAAAAACGGAACAAATGTTTAATTATTGAAAAACTAAAAGGTTTTAAAGTTATTCGCATTTTATAGTAAAGGTAGCGATGTTATGGCAATTATGACACAGGAAGAAATAATGGAAATTTTGTTAAAACTAGTTGAAAATCTTAGTAAAGGGAATAATCCGTAACGATCTTTTTTTATTATTTAACTTTATTAAGTCTGTTGAAGTATGAAATTTAATCGAAATATTATTTTGTTACTTTTAATAGATTTTTTAAAATTTACCCATTTATCTTTTCGTAGTATTCGACTACAAACTGTATATTACCTAAAAAGTTTTCCCTTTCTTGTTCGCTTAGAGAAAGGGTTTTTTCCATTAATTTTTTAAAAAAATATAAATCTTTTGCATCTAAGTCTGGCGTTTCTTTTCTTATGTCCTGTATTAAATCTATGAATGGTTCTAGTTCTATGTCAAAGGGTGGGAAAAGATCATCTGCTTTAATATCAAATATTTTAGCTATCGAAAATATTGTATTTGCATCGAAAGAATTTACACCACGTTCTATTGCTGAAATTGAATTATGTTTTAATCCTAGTAAATCTCCTAATTCACCTTGAGTCATTTTCTTTTTAATTCTATATTCCCTTATTTTTGCACCAATATATTTTTGTAATTCTGCTTTTTGTAAATCTGTTTTATCTGTCATATCCAAGATAAAAACCTCCTTTTTCATTAATAATGAAGTTATTTGCGTTAAAATGCAATAGTTATAGATAAAAAAGTCATAATATTACTTTATAGTGCAAATTTGCTAAAAATCTACTTAAAAATGCATTTTCAGTAGAAAAAGTGTTGAAATTGCATTTTCTATGCAATATAGTTAATAGCATAACGAAAGGAGTGTCAAAAAAATGCAATGGGAAATTATTAAATTACGTAAAGAATTAAACCTTACACAAGAGGATATGGCGAATTTATTAGATATTAGTACAGGCGCATATTCTCGTAAAGAAACAGGTAAATGCGCTTTTAAGGATATTGAAATGTTTAAATTACGCAACCTTTTCAAAAAGCCGATTGATGAAATTTTTTTACCTACGTATTGCACTGAAAATGCAAAAATGATTTTGGCGGTGGCAGAATGAACAACATGAAACCTTTCTTAATTGTAGACGGCGTTAAACGTCCGGTTAGCGGAATTAGTTACGACGACAACGGCAACATTCGAACGATCCAGATTGTGGACGGCTACAAAATTGTAAGTTATTACGACATTGCTTCAAATGTAGAAGGCGCGAAAGAAATTGATTTCGCTACCTGCTATATAGAAGAACAAGGCGAAGTAAAAGAAAAATTAAACGAATTAATTGTTTCAGAAAATGAAGAATTAGACGAAATGGCACATACAGCAATTCCGCCGGTTGGCGCTGAATACACAGAGCATTCACTAGTTACAACATGGTGGGATTACTATTTGAAGAAATCCTATATTGACGGTTTAAAAGATGCGTCAGTAATTTTAGAGGGCAAATAAAAATTCTTTAGAGGTAGGGAAAAATTTAATGATGAAAAAAATCTGGTTACATAATGAAAATTTAAAAATAAGGATGGTTGCACATGGCGAGTTTATACGAGTTGAAAAACTGGCGCGCGTTGATCCTGGAGCAAATCGAGGACGGCGACGAAGGGCTAGAGGAAATTTTAAAAACGGTTGATTGCGCGATAGAAGAAAAGCTAGAAGGTTATGCAATGGTTATGCGAAACCTAGAAGCTGACGCGGCGGCATACGAAACCGAAGAAAAACGTTTCAAGGAAAAGAAACAAAAAGCAAAAAAAGGCATTGAACGAATGAAACAAGCTATTCACGATGCAATGAACGAAAGTGGAAAAGATGAAGTAAAAACAAAGTTGTTTACTTTTAAACTTCGAAACAACGCACCGGCGGTACATATCACCGATGAAAATTTAATTCCAGACGAATATTTCAAGGTAGAGCGTACAGTCAAAAAAACTGATTTAGCAAAAACATTAAAAGAAAAGCCAGTACCGGGCGCAGAATTGCGCGCTAGTCGCTCGCTACAAATTAAGTAGGGGGCGCGCTGATATGGAATTTATGGAAACGTTGGACATGAAGAAAGACGAAAATCTTTGCATGTTCTTATACGCAAAGCCCGGCGGCGGCAAAACTACCACAGTTAAATTTTTAGAGGGAAAAACGTTGCTTGTGGACATTGACGGATCTGGAAAAGTTTTATCCGGTGTGCCTAACATTACGCGCGTTACGATCAATCCAGAAAAGCCCGCCGATGAATTAGTACAATTCTACGCATATGCGAAAGCGAACATTCAAAACTATGACAATATCGTGATTGATAATCTATCACATTATCAAAAGTTGTGGTTTATGGAGAAGGGCAAAACGACGAAATCGGGGCAACCGGAGATCCAACATTACGGCGTATTCGATAATCATTTATTAAATATTGTGGAAACGTTCAAGGCTTTAGACGCAAATATAGTTTTTACAGCGTGGGAAACAACGCGAGAAATTCAACTTGAAAACTCGCAGCTATATCACCAATTTTTGCCGGATATTCGGGATAAAATCGTAAATCATATTATGGGTGTCATTCCGGTGGTTGCGCGTTTAGTTCGAAATCCAGAAACAAAAAAACGCGGCTTTTTACTATCAGAAAGTAATGGCACGTTTGCGAAAAATCAATTAGACAATCGGGAATTTGCTTTACAAGAAGATATTTTTAAAGTCGGTGACGTAGAGAATGACGTTTCGATTACATGATTATCAAAGCAGGCTAGTAAATAAGGCAAGAAACGCCTTTTCTGATGGCTACAAATCGCCCTGCATCGTCGCGCCTTGTGGTGCTGGCAAATCCGTTATGATTTCCGAAATCGCGCGTATGACGACGGAAAAGGGCAATAGAGTTCTATTCCTTGTGCATCGTAAAGAATTGATTGAACAAATCGAAAATTCATTTCGAATAAATGCGGTAAATCTGGATCTTGTGCAATTCGGAATGGTTCAAACCATTGTTAGGCGACTGGATAAAACGGAACGTCCACAATTGATTATTACCGACGAATCGCATCATGGACTAGCGAAAAGCTACCGCAATATATACGAGTATTTCAACGATGCATTGCGGCTTAGTTTTACAGCGACGCCCATTCGCTTAAATGGCGAGGGATTAGGAGATGTAAACGACATTTTGCTCGAAGAAGTAAATGCCGAGTGGTTGATCGAGAATGGTTTTTTATCGCCGTATAAATATTACGCGCCTAAATTAATTGAAGAAGATTATTTAAAACTAAGTAGCATGAAAGAATTTACAAGCAAATCCATCGACGATGCACTGGGGAACGTTATTTATGGCGACGTGATCGCCCATTATAAGAAACTGGCAGACGGTGAGCAAGCTATCGCCTATTGCCATAGTGTGGCGGCTAGTGAGGAATTAGCGGAAACGTTTAATTCGTTAGGCATCCCGGCGGCACATATTGACGGTAAAACGGACAAGCAAAAGCGCGGCGCGATCATTGAACAATTCAGGAAACGCGAGATCCGAGTTTTAACAAACGTCGATTTAATCGGAGAGGGTTTCGACGTGCCAGATTGTAGCACAGTTATTATGCTTCGCCCGACAAAATCGCTTTCTTTATACATTCAACAATCAATGCGCGGCATGAGATTTAAAGCCGGCAAAACGTCGATAATTATTGACCATGTGGGCAACGTGCAACGCTTCGGATTGCCAGATGAAAAAAGAGAGTGGAGTTTGACCGGCAAGAAAAAACAATCCAGTGAAGCAACTATAAAAATAAAGCAATGTGAAAATTGCTTCGCGGTGTATTCAATCAATGAAAAAGCATGTCCAATGTGTGGGCATGTGGTCGAGGTAGTACGAACGAATGAGAAAGAGCATGACGAAACAGCAGAATTGCAGGAGGTCCAAAAAGGTGACATATCTATAAAAATGGATTTCCGAGAGCCGAGGGATTGCAAAAACATTCAAGAATTATATGATCTCGCTAAAAATCGAGGTTACAAAAAAGGTTGGGCTTATCACCAAGCAAAAATGATGGGCTTTATGTGAGAGGTTGGGTTTTATGAAAAAAGGCGAATTAATTAAAAAATATGCAACGGTTGTCAAAGTGAAAAATGAGCGCGCAACCGTTATTGAAATAGACGGTTTCCGGTACAATCTGGATCTGAAAAATTCGGTGAAAGGACGATGACAATGCCAGTTGCAAAAGATGTTAGAAACGATGCTTCGCACGAAAACGCGCGCTTAATCGTGGAGAATGCGAAGCTACGCGAAATTATTAAATATCAGCAAGAAAACATTCAATCTATTGAAGAAATTGCGCTGAATGAAAACTATAAAAAAATATTAGATGTTATTTACGTTATGCGGAATAACCGAAAAGGAGAAAAATATCATGGCATTTACACTTGACACAAACGACGTTTTCGAGGGCGGCATTACAGACGGAATTTACGAGGTTGTTATTGATAAAGTAATTCCAAAAACAACGCCTGGCGGCACAGATCACATTCAATTCGATATGATCGTTCGAAATGACGTCGATCAAAAATTCAAAAACGTTCATATTTTCCATTCAGTGTGGAAAGCAAAAGCAACAGGGAAATATAATCCGAAATCATTTAACACAATCGGGAAAGCGTGCCAGATGCAAAACGGCAAAGTCTATAACAGTATGGATGAAATGTTAGCGGATTTCGAAAAGCGCGTTTGCAAAGTGAAAATTAAAAACGAAAATTCAACGCATGACGGCAAAAATTACGAAAATGTCAACGTGAAAGATTGGGGTACAACGCTATTAACGCAATGTAACCACAAATATAAATCAACGGACAATATGAGCGTATCGCAACAGCAGGCGGCAGGCATTCAAGTTACAGATGAAAATTTGCCGTTTTAAGAGGTGACGCGTATGTATGAAGCAATTCCAGAAGAATTAAAAGAATTGCGCCAGTGGTGTTGTTTCAAGTTACAGGCACGCGGCGAGAAAATGACGAAAATTCCAGTCGATGCGAACACAGGCGACTTAGGAAAGTCAAACGATGAAAGCACATGGGCAACGTTCGACGTTGCTTATGCGGCTATCGAAAAATACGGTTTGGATGGATTGGGCTTTTATTTTAAAGCGCCATATTTCGGAATTGACATAGACGGCGTGAAAGACGATATTGACCGTTATTTGTCCGGGATCGAAAAAGAGCAAGAAAATAATATTGTCGCTGAATTTATAGAAATGATGGGCAGTTATTCCGAGATTTCAGTCAGTGGCACAGGTATTCACATCATAGCAAAAGGTGAGTTGCCAGAGGGCGCGCGACGAAAAGGCAATGTGGAAATGTATGATTCGGGTCGATTCTTTGTAATGACCGGGAAACAAATTGGATCATATTCACGCGTCGAGGACGACGACTACGGAAAAGTTAACTATTTGCATCATAAGTATTTAGCGAAATCAGAGGTTTCCGAAACATACAAGCCAGAAAAACAAATTGCCATTACACCTGCAGGCGCGTCACTGGATGAAAAACAAATAATCGAGATAGCGCTAAAAAGTAAAAACGGTGCAAGGTTCAATATATTTTTAAATGGTGGATGGGAGCAATTTTTCAATTCACAATCAGAAGCCGACATGTCATTTTGTAACGATCTGGCTTTTTGGACCAATCGCGATTATGCCATGATGGATAACATTTTCAGAAGTTCGGCATTGATGCGCGAGAAATGGGATCGTGAGCAAAACGGCACAACCTACGGTGACGAAACGTTACGAAAAGCTATTGACGAATGTACAAATACTTTCGTGCCGCGTGAAAAAGGCGAAGATTTTAATTTATATGTCCTAGAAGATAACGTAAAGCCGGTTGAGCGCAAATATTACAGCTATGACGATACCGGGAACGCGCAACGGTTCTACGATGCATTCGGTGAAGTTGTCCGTTATTCATACGTTCGTAAAGGATGGTTTTTCTATGATGGGCGCATGTGGGTATTTGACCAACAAGGCATGGCAAAAACGTTAGCGGATCGCACAATAGCAGCAATGAAAAATGAAAAAATATATATTCCAGAGGGCGAAGATGAAGAAAAGGCGAAAAAGGCTTTTTCGAAGCATTTGAAATCCACAAGGAATAGCACCGGGAAAACAAACATGCTAAAAGAAACGCAACATTTATTACCGATACAGCCGGAAGATTTCGACAGCGATATTTTTCTTTTTAATGTTCAAAACGGCTACTTAAATTTAAAAGATGGCAAGTTATACGAGCATGACAAAGAGAAGTATTTCACGAAAATTTCGCCGGTTGAATATACGGAAAAAATTGATTGTCCATTGTGGCTAGATTTCTTAGATACCATTTTCGGCGGCGACAATGAATTAATCGAATACATGCAACGTGCGGTGGGCTATTCATTGTGTGGGAGTACAGAGGAACAAGTGATGTTCATTCTTTACGGAAATGGGCGAAACGGTAAATCTGTA
>Ga0213825_1000286_pt1 | contig 38234 bp, 33 predicted proteins | sample MC6MC0900MG_FD_179896 | JGI IMG/M metagenome (GOLD analysis project Ga0213825, IMG submission 179896) | Enriched soil aggregate microbial communities from Iowa State University, Ames, United States - MC6-MC0900-MG | ecosystem: Environmental > Terrestrial > Soil > Unclassified | place: USA: Iowa...
TGCAATAGATGACAAAGATAGTTTAGCTATGTTTAGACTATTTAATGAACCAGCTGGTCAAGAATATTTAAGATCCATAGGAGTAACAGAAGAAATTATTGAAAAACTTACTTGGGTAGGTGTTTCTGGAGCAGCCAATATAATATCTGCAATAAAATTTGCTAAGTATTATGAGCTTGACGAAAATGATATAGTATTAACTGTTCTTACAGACTCATCAGAAATGTATCAATCTAGACTTATTGAAATGAAGGAAGAAAGAGAACATGAGTATGAAGAGAAAGATGCCATGGTTGATCATAATAAAAGTGTTTTAGGTATAAGAACAGATTCTATGGAAGAACTAACTTATACGGCTAAGAAGAGAATCCATAATTTAAAATATTATACTTGGATAGAACAGCAACAATATGAGTTAGATGAATTAAATGCTCAATGGTATGATTATGATAATTATTGGGGAAGACTTCATGAAATGGCACCAGAGTTAGACAAATTAATAGAAGCGTTTAACCATAAAGTTGAAAGTTTGTAAAAATAAATGTGGTATTTATAGATACGTAATTAGATATACATTATAATAAAAATATACTAGGACCCTGAGTTTACATTAAACTTTAGGGGTCCTATTCAACTATATAATGTATTAGAAAACTTAGATATTAATAAATTATTAGGGAGGAAATCATGTATGAGTTTGTGCTAAATGGAAAAAATATTTCATTCATTGAAAATATGAACTTACTTGAATACTTAAGGGAAGAAGCAAATCTGACATCAGTTAAAAATGGGTGTGGAGAAGGTGCTTGTGGAGCTTGTATGGTCCTAATAAACGGTGTTCAAAGCAGAGCTTGCATAAATACTCTTGAAAAAATCAATGGAAAAGAAGTGCAAACTGTTGAGGGTTTATCAGAATTTGAAAAACAAGTATTTTCATGGTCTTTTTCAAAGGCTGGTGCAGTTCAATGTGGATTTTGTATTCCAGGCATGGTGATTAGTGCTAAGGGATTACTTAATAGAACTTTAACTCCTTCTAAGGATGAGATAAAAGCTGCGATTAAAGGAAATGTATGCAGATGCACAGGCTATGTAAAGATAATAGAAGCAATAGAATTAGTAGCACAAATTTTTAGGTATGGAAAACTAAATTTAGATTTAGAGAGAAATGGCTCTATAGGGAAATCATTGACAAGAATTGATGCTATGGATAAAATTCTGGGAACTGCTATTTATGTTGATGATATGAAGGTAGATGGACTTGTGTATGGATCTGCATTAAGAGCAAAATATCCAAGAGCACTGGTGAAAAAAATAAATATAGATAAAGCACTAAACCATCCTAATGTTATAACAATATTAGTAGCAAAGGATATACCAGGTAATAGATATATTGGACATATTTCAAAGGATTGGCCAGCATTAATAGCAGTGGGAGAAGAAACTAGATACGTAGGAGATGCTATAGCACTAGTAGCTGCAAAATCAAAAAAAGCTTTAAAGGAAATTTTAGAGCTTATAGAAGTAGAATATGAAGAACTTGTACCTCTAACGAAGCCTGAAATGGCTATGAGTTATGATGCTCCTAGAATTCATCCTGAAGGAAATATATATAGAAGTGAAAGGGTTAGAAGAGGTAAAGTTGAAGAGGTTTTAAAAAACTCAAAATATGTAGTTACTAATACTTATTCAACTCCATTTACAGAGCATGCTTTTTTGGAACCCGAAAGTGCTCTGGCTATGCCAGATGGAGACGGAGTACTTGTTTATACTGGTTCTCAAGGAATTTACGATGATCAAAGAGAAATATCAGAACTCTTAGGACTTCCTAAGGAAAAAGTAAGGTGTATTAGTAAGTATGTGGGAGGTGGCTTTGGCGGAAAAGAGGATATGAGTGTTCAACATCATGCAGCTTTATTATCATACATTATAAAAATGCCAGTGAAAGTCACTTTAAGTAGAAAAGAAAGTATAATGACTCATCCTAAAAGACATGCCATGGAGATTAAAGTAACTACAGCATGTGATGATGAAGGAAATTTAACAGCTTTTATAGCTAATATAGTTTCTGATACAGGAGCATATGCATCTTTAGGAGGACCAGTGCTACAAAGGGCATGTACCCATGCAGCAGGACCATATAGATGTGAGAATGTTGATATTACTGGCGCTGCAGTATACACTAATAATCCACCAGCAGGAGCTTTTAGAGGATTTGGAGTAACTCAATCTGTATTTGCAGGAGAATGTAATTTAAATCTTTTAGCTGAAAAGGTTGGTATATCAAGCTGGGAAATTAGATATAGAAATGCTGTAGAACCAGGAGATATACTTCCTAATGGGCAGATAGCTGATTCAGGTACAGCAATTAAAGAAACACTATTGGCAGTAAAAGATAAATATGATAGCAATGAAATTGTAGGAATTGCTTGTTGTATGAAAAATAGTGGAATAGGAGTTGGACTTCCTGATATAGGTAGGTGTAACCTAATCATAAAAGATGGAGTTATAAATGTAAGAACTAGTGCAGCTTGTATAGGGCAAGGCATAGGAACTGTAATGACACAGATAATTTGTGAAGTTAGTGGATTATCACCAAATAGAATTAAAATAGGTTTTCCAGATACCTTTGACTCACCTAACTCAGGAACAACTACAGCTTCAAGACAAACTGTGTTTACAGGAGAGGCTGTTAGGATTGCTACATTGAAGTTTATGGAAGAAGTGATGAAGCTATATAGTGAAGAAAAATTAATAGACCATGCAATAGAAAATCACATAGAGTGTAGTACAATTAGAAAATGGCTATTAAACAATATAGATAAGGTTATGAATTCATTAAATGATAGAGAATTTTATGGAGAATACAAGGGAATCACAGATCCTATAAATTATCCAAAGGAAAACCCTGTTAGTCATGTAGCTTATGGGTATGCAACACAACTTGCAATACTTGAAAAAGATGGTAAACTTAAAGAGATAGTTGCTGCTCATGATGTAGGAAGATCAATTAATCCTATAAATGTAGAAGGACAAATTGAGGGTGGAGTTGTTATGAGCTTAGGATATGCTTTAACAGAGGATTATCCACTTAATAACTGCATACCAACAGCTAAATTTGGAACTTTAGGTTTATTTAGAGCTCCAGCAGTTCCTAAGATATTACCTATAATAATAGAAAAGAATACTAATGATTTAGCCTATGGGGCAAAGGGAATAGGCGAAATAACATCTATCCCAACAGCTCCAGCAATTCAAGGAGCTTACTATATGCTAGATCATAAATTTAGAACTACTTTACCTCTACAAGATACATTTTATAAGAAGCAAGAAGGGAAAAAAAACTCACTAGGTAGAAAGATTAAGTTATAGTTTGAATATATTAATTTAATTAAGGAGGAATGTGATGAAAGAGCTTCAAGCAATAAAAGGAAATGTTATTTTTACCAAGAACTTTGGGAAATATGAAATAATAAAAAATGGGTATGTGGTACTATTGAATAATGTAATAAAGGGAGTATATGAAGTATTGCCAGAAGAACTTAATAATGCATCAGTAATAGATTATGGAGATAAATTAATTATTCCTGGTTTTGTTGATATACATCTTCACGGACCTCAATTTCCTAATTTAGGGTTAGGATTAGATAAGGAATTAATGCCATGGTTAGAGTCATATACGTTCCCAGAGGAGGAAAAGTATTGGGATATAACCTATGCAAAAGAGGTATACACTAGTTTAGTAAGAGAACTTTGGAAAAATGGAACAACTAGAAGTTGTATATTCGCTACAGTACATCTTGATTCAACAAAGCTCTTAATGGATATCTTAAACCATTCAGGACTCGGTGCTTATGTAGGGAAGGTAAATATGGATAGAAATTGTCCAGAATTTTTAAGAGAAGATACAGAGAAATCCATTGAAGATACAGAAAATTTTATAATTGAATATGGAAATAAGTATGAACTGGTAAAACCAATTATAACTCCTAGATTTGTGCCTACCTGTACTACAAAATTATTAAGAACATTAGGTGACTTAGCTGAAAAATATAAAGCACCAGTGCAGTCACACTTAAGTGAAAATAAAGATGAGATAGAATTTGTAAAATTATTACATCCGGAGTTTGAAAATTACGCTAGCGTTTATGAAGATGCAGGACTTCTTGGAAAGCAACCAACAATTATGGCTCACTGCGTATTACTTGAAGATGAAGAAATAGAAATGCTTAAGAAAAATCAAGTATTTGTAGCTCATAGTCCAAATTCTAACTCGAATTTAGCAAGTGGTATAGCCCCAATTAGGAAATTAATAAATAAGGGGATACCGATTGGACTTGCTTCTGACATATCAGGAGGACATAGCTTATCTATGTGTAATATAATAGTAGACAGTGCACAGGCATCGAAGATTAAATGGCTTGAAAGTGGTAAAAAAGAAGCACCGCTAAATACAGCTGAGTTGTTTTATTTAGCAACCAAGGGAAGTGGAAGTTTCTTTGGAAAGGTTGGTAGCTTTGAAGAAGGTTACGAATTTGATGCTTTAGTTATAGATGATAGCTCATTAAACAGTTTCAAAAAGCTATCAATAGAAGAAAGATTACAAAAATTTATTTACACAGGAAATCCTAAAAATATCATAAAAAGATATGTGGCTGGAAAAGTTATAGAAGAGCCATATAGGTAATTTATAAAACTATAAACTTTTAGATGAAATTAGGGTTAAGTGAGAAAGAAGGTTAATCATGGAAAAAGATGTGGATAAGAGGATACTTAAAGCGGCACTTGAAGTAGTATCAAAGGAGAAAATTAGTGGTACTCGTATGCATATAATTGCTAAGGAGGCTAATATGAGCCAAGCTAACCTACATTATCACTTCTCTACTAAGAATGATATTATGGTAGCATTACTTAATAGTATACAAGAGGAATTTTCTAATGGGCGTAAGAATTATATAGATACTGAACGTAAAACTGTTACTGAAAATATTCAAGGTTTCTTTGAGCAGAAAAAAGATGATATTTTAATAAATAAAAAGATGGAGTATGCTCAAATTGATTATTGGGTTCAAGGAACGGTAAATGAAGAGATAAGGACTATCTTTCAAAACACCTTTAATATCTGGAGAGAGAGTATTGAAGATACTCTATCTAAAGAAGATCAAGAAGGACTATATGAGAAAACTATGAGAAATCTTCCTTTTGTGATGGTATCATTAATGCTAGGAGCGTCGTTACAGTACTTAATTGATGAAGGAAAATTTGATTTAGATGAGTATTTTCAAGTTGCAGAGGAGATGATCTTAATGGCATGCAATAAAAGAAAATAATTCGTGTCTTTATATATGAAGCTATTTAAATAGTTGTTTTATTTATGGGACATTGAGGGACTCATTTTTTAAATAATAATATAGATTAATTAATTTGTATAGTTAAAAATACAATAATAGCATTAGAGCAAAATAAGTCTTCTATATATTAGGTATAGAAGATTTTTTTCAAATTCATATGTAATAAAATTGAAAAAAATGAAATAAATTCATTGGAATAGGGGTATAGTGTGGAAGTACTAAAAATTTATAATCCTAAAACTATAGAAGAAGTTAAAGAATATATGAAAAATCATTCTAATCTTAAACTTTTAGCTGGAGGAACAGATTTAGTTCTGGACATTAAAAGAAATAAAGTAAATTGTGAGTCCATAGTTTCTTTAAGGAAAATATCGGAATTAAAAAAAATAGTAGAGGATGAAGATGAAATATATATTGGTGCTATGGTGACTTTTAGTAATTTAATTGAAAGTAATATTATAAAGAAATACTGTAATTTACTTTTGAATTGTAGTAAAGCTATGGGATCACCACAAATTAGAAATGTAGCTACAGTAGGAGGAAATATTGCGAATGGTGGATCTGCAGCTGATATAATACCTTGCATAATTAGTTTAGGAGGAATATTACTTATAGATTCTGAAGAAAGAATAAGAAGAGTAAGTTGTGAAGAATATTTCAAAAATTATAAAGAAGAGAAATTAAAGGAAAAGGAAATATTAACTCAAATTATTATACCTAAAACACAAGAAATAAGCGGCTATTACAAGCTAGGTAAAAGGAATTCTCTAGCCATTGCAAGAGTAAGTGCTGCTGTAAATTTAGAAATAAAAGAGGATAGGATTTGTGATATAAATATATGTCTTGGAGCAGTTGGAAGATACCCTTTTAGGGTTAAAGAGTTAGAAGAAAAGTCTTTAGAAAAAGATATTAAATGGCTATATTCTGAAGAGGCTTTAGAATACTTGGAAAGGACTGTAGAGAAAAGCATTGGTGGTAGGAAAACTATGCCTTTTAAAAGGGAAGCAATTAAAGGGGTATTTAAAAGAGCCTTAGATAATTCTTTAGAGAAATAAATATAAATTTATATTATAGAAAAGAGGTGCATTATGATAGAAGTAACTATGAAAATAAATGGAACTAAATATAAAAGAAATATAAATCCCATGATGAGACTAATAGATTTTTTAAGAGATGAAATAAAGTTAAAAGGAATAAAAGAAGGTTGTGGAGAGGGTGAGTGCGGTGCTTGTACTGTTATTCTAGATGGTAAGACTGTGAATTCTTGTCTTTTACTAGCAGCAACTTTAGATGATAGTGAAATAATTACTATAGAAGGTATTAGCAATGACGGGATACATCCTATTCAAGAAGCTTTTATGGAAGTTGGAGCAGTTCAATGTGGATATTGTACTCCAGGAATGATACTAAGTGCTAAAGCTATACTAGATAACGACATAGATGCAACTGAAGTGGAAATAAGGGAAAGTATTTCAGGAAACCTATGTAGGTGTACGGGTTATGAGAAAATAGTCCAAGGTATAATTTTAGCACAAAGTAAGTTGAAAAATAATTAGAGGAGAGGATGATATGGAGGTTGTTGGACGAGGACTAATAAGACCGGACGTTTACGATAAGGTTCTAGGTAAATCAATTTATCCTGACGATTTAGAATTTGAAGGTATGTTATATGCTGGAGTAAAAAGAAGTACAATACCCTATGGAAAAGTTAAAAATATAAATATTGAAGAGATAAGAGCCATAGAAGGTGTGGAAATGGTCATAGATTACACTATGATACCAGGAGCTATAAGTCATGGTGTGATATTTAAAGACATTCCTACTCTTGTGAAAGATACTATTAAAAGAGTAGGGGATGCTATAATTTTAATAGTTGCCGAGGATAAGGAAACTTTAAAAAAAGCTTTAAATAGGGTAGAAATAGAGTATGAGGAGTATAAGGGAGTTTTTACTATTGATGATGCTTTAAAAGAAGATGCTCCAATTTTAGGTGAAGGAAGTAATATACTTTATGATTTAAAGATAAAAAAAGGTAATATTGAGGATGGATTTAAGGAAGCTAAATATGTAGTAGAAAGTTGGTATAATACTCCTATGGTAGAACATGCATTTCTACAGCCTGAGGCAGCTGTAAGTAGAATTGATGAAGATGGAGTAGTAGAAGTATATGTTGCAACTCAATATCCACACTATGATAGAGAAGAGGTAGCTAGATGTTTAAATATTGAGGAAGAGCGTGTTAGAATTAGAAATATGACTATTGGTGGAGCCTTTGGAGGTAGAGAAGATATTAACCCACAATGTCATGCAGCAATTGCAGCTTATTTAAGTAAAAAACCAGTTAAAGTAGTTTATGATAGAGAAGAATCTACTATATCTCATAGTAAAAGGCACCCTATGAAAATTTTTTTCAAAACAGGGGTAAGAGAAGATGGTAAGCTTTGTGCATTAAAAGCTAGAATCTATGGAGATACTGGAGCCTATGCTTCATGGGGAATGAATGTGTTAAGAAAGGCTGCAGTACATGCTACAGGACCATATAATATAGAAAATGTTGATATAAGAGCTATGGCTATATATACCAATAATCCATATAGTGGAGCTATGAGAGGATTTGGAGCAACACAATGTCCTATTGCTACAGAAACTCAGATGGATATGTTAGCTGAAAAGCTTGGAATTCACCCATTAAAATTTAGATATATGAATTCTTTTAAAGTAGGAGATAAAACTGCTACAGGTCAAGTATTAAAATCGAGTGTAGGTATTAAAAAATGTATAGAAAAACTTGCAGAACTTGATGGAGTAGAAATTTAAAAGAAGGGGTGAATTTATATGAAGAATCGAGGAGTAGGTTATGCTACTATATTTTATGGTACAGGTTATGGAAATGGATTTCCAGATGAATCAAGAGCAACAGCTGAACTTATGGAAAATGGCGAAATTGTAGTATATGTTGAGGTTTCAGATGTAGGCTCTGGTGGTATAAGTGTAATGTGGCAAATTGCTACAGAAACATTAAATATAGATAGAAATTTAATTAAGGTAATATACAATGATACTAGTTTGATAAGAGATAGTGGTACTGCAGCAGCTAGTAGACAAACTTATAATACAGGAAATGCAGTTTATGATGTTTGTAAAAAACTTAGAAATAATTTAGATAGTGGTGTAAATAAATCAAAGATTAAATTTGTTAGTAAAGAGGATTTAAAGAATATTTATAAGTATATGATAGAAAATGAAATTTCAACAAAGACAGAAGGATATTTTAAAGCAGAGACCTCACAAATTGATATGGAAACTGGTGAAGGAAATCCTTATTGGCCTTATACCTTTGGTGCACAAAAAGTTACTGTTGAAGTAGATGATGAAACTGGTAAGGTGGACGTAATTGAAGTTATAGCTGTAAATGATGCAGGAAAAATAATAAATCCATCTTCGGCAGAGGGGCAGGCGCAAGGTGGAGTTGCTATGGGAATAGGTTATGCCCTTATGGAGGAAATAGAAATAGAAAAAGGTTCTATAAAAAATAAAAATTTTTCTAATTATATAATACCTACCAGTAAAGATGTACCACATATAGATACTTATTTTGTGGAGGAGCTAGAAGAATCAGGTCCTTATGGAGCTAAAGGAATAGGAGAACCTGTAATGATACCAACAGCTCCAGCTATATTAAATGCCATCTATGATGCTGTAGGAATTAGGATGTATAGCATACCTGTAACCTGCGATAAGTTATTATTAGCATTAAAAGAAAAAAATAATTAAATTTATAATTGATTTAAATAGAAAGTATCCATTATAAAAAAATAATGGATACTTTCTATTTACAACTGTATCTTAATAATATATACTGGTGTATATACAGATATGCAAGGGGGATAAAAATGAAAACAAATTTGAAAAAGATGGTAATAAGTTCATTATTAATAGCTATGTCTATTATAATACCAGTAATATTTGGGCCTTTTTTTAAGGTATATATACCGCCATTCTCTGCAACTTTGGCAGCACACGTACCTATGTTTATTGCTATGTTCTTAGGACCTTTTGAGGCTGCTGTAGTTGGAATTGGTTCAGTGGTAGGTTTTTTCTTTGCTATACCAGACCCAATTGTGGCAATCAGGGCTTCATCTCATATAATAGTAGGATATATTGGAGCTAAAATGATTATGAAAAAAATGTCTTATGGTAAAGTAGTAGCTTTTACAGCACCAATACATGGAATTCTTGAAGGATTAGTAGTACTTATATTTACAGGTAATATAATTTTATCACTTGTTATTACAGGAATAGGAACTATAATTCATCATATTGTAGATGGTGTAATTTCTCTTCCAATTATTAGAATAATACAAAGAGGATTAGGAATTAATTTATCTACTATAGGTGAAAAAAAGAAAGAAGATCATAAAGATGTAGCGGTATAAATAAATTTTTTATAGACTTGATTTTGTTAAAGGGATATTCTTTAGGACAAATTTCATTAGCGATATAGTATATAGTCTCTATAAATATTAAATATTAAATAAAAACCTTTAGATAATAATAGTATCTAAAGGTTTTTATTTCTTTCTCAATTAGGTATAATGTCCATAGGAAAAGTTTTAGAAATAAAAAATATTACAAATGAAGTTATAAAAATTAAACATAGTTAAGAATTGAGGATGATACATATGAATTTAATTACACTTGAAAATATATATAAGAGTTTTAGTGAAAAACCATTATTAACAGATGTGAAACTAACCATAACATCAGAAGATAAAATTGGAATAATTGGTGTAAATGGAGCTGGAAAGTCTACATTACTAAAAATCATTGCAGGGATAGAACAAGAGGATTCAGGGACAATTACAAAGATGAATGGACTTAATATTTCTTATTTATCTCAACATATTGAGTTCAATCCAGAAGATAGAGTTATTGATCATGTTTTTAATGGTGCGGGAGAAATAATGGAAGTGCTAAGAGAGTATGAACATGTATTAGAAGAACTAAAAACCAATAGTGATAACTCTCAGCTACAACAACAGTTATTTAAGCTTACTAGCAAAATTGATGCATTAGGAGGTTGGCAAATAGAAAGTGAAGCTAAAGCATTACTAACAAAGTTAGGAATAACGGATTTCGATGCTAAAATGGGAAAGCTTTCTGGAGGGCAAAGAAAGAGAGTAGGACTTTGTAATGTGTTAATAACTCCTTGTGATCTTTTAATATTGGATGAACCTACTAACCACATGGATAATGAAATAATTGATTATATGGAAGAACTATTACAGAAAAGAAAAGGTGGGGTTATAATGATAACCCACGATAGATATTTCTTAGATAGAATTACTAATAGAATCTTTGAAATAGATAGGGGAGAGCTTTATTCCTATCAAGGAAATTATTCTGTATTTTTAGAGAAGAAAGCAGAGAGAATGCAGCTTTTTGAGGCGCTTGAGAGTAAAAGACAAAATCTTTACAGAAAAGAGTTAGCGTGGATAAAAAGAGGAGCTAAGGCTAGATCTACTAAGCAAAAGGCAAGAATTGATAGATTTGAAGAGTTAAAAGAAACATCCTACAAGATAGATGAAGAAAAAATGGAACTAAATACAGCTGGTTCAAGGTTAGGAAAGAAGATATTAGAGCTTGATAATATAAGCAAGGACTTTGGAGACAAGGTAATTATAAAGGATTTTAGTCATATCTTTACTAGGGAAGAGAGAGTAGGAGTTATAGGGAATAATGGTATGGGTAAATCTACTTTATTGAATATTATAAGTGGAAGATTAAACCCTGATAAGGGAGAAGTTACACAGGGTGAAACTGTTAAGATAGGATATTTTACTCAAGAAAATATAGAATTAGATGGAACTATGAGAGTTATTGAGTATATTAAAGAAATAGCTGAGTATATAACTACAAATGATGGAAGTAAAATTACTGCTTCTCAAATGTTAGAGAACTTTTTATTTGATGGAACCATGCAGCATAGTTTTATATCTAAATTGTCTGGTGGAGAGAAGAGAAGATTATATCTTTTAAGAATACTAATGGAAGCACCTAATGTATTATTTTTAGATGAGCCAACCAATGATTTAGATATTCAGACTTTAACAATTTTAGAAGACTATTTGGATAGATTTAATGGTACAGTAATAGCCATATCCCACGATAGATACTTCTTAGATAGAATTGCCAATAGAATTTTTAGCTTTGAAGGAAAAGGAAAGATTTTAGAACTTGTAGGGAATTATAGTGATTATAAAGAGTATAGGGATATAAAAGCAGAAGAAGTGGCTACATCAAGTGTTAATAAAGAAAAAAAATATGAAGAAAATAAAAATCGTAAGGAAAAACCAACTAAAGTTAAGTTTACATTTAAAGAGCAAAAAGAATTTGATACCATTGATGAGGATATTGAAAAAAAAGAAGAAAATATTACATTAATTGAGACTGAGATAAATCAGTGTGGAAGTGATTTCGTAAAGTTACAACAGTTGTTAGAAGATCAAAATAGATTAAAAGAGGAATTGAACTTTCTATTAGAAAGATGGGAATATTTAAATGAAATTTTTGAAGACATGGAAAGACAGAAACAAAACAAGTAATTCCTAAAGTTTAATCATGGATCTTCTTATTAGGAGAAGAATATGATAGAAAATAATATGAGAATATCTGTTAGAAATTTAATAGAGTTTATTTATAGACAAGGGGATATTGATGATAGAATAGGTGGTATTGCATCAGCTCAAGAGGGAACTAGACTTCACAAAGTCATACAAAAGGAACTTAAAGAGCAATGTGATGAATCTGAAGAGAAGATCTATATTAATGAGATGTATCTATCAAAAAAGTTATCCTATAAGGAAATAAACATTATTTTAGAAGGGAGAGCTGATGGTGTTATTATTACTAGTTCACAGGAAGATAATAATACTAGAGTAAAAATAATAGAGATAAAGACTACAATGAAGGATTTACTTACCCTTGAAGAAAATGAAAACTTTCTTCACTGGGCTCAAGGAAAACTATATGGATATATCTATTGTGAAGAAGAAAACTTAAGTGAAATAGATATAGATCTTATATATTGCCATAGAGAAAGTTTGCATACAAAAACCTTTACCAAAACTTTTTCAAGGGAAGAACTACAAGGATTTTTCAATGAAGTGATGGATAGATATACGAGATGGATTCAGCTTCAAAGTAGTTGGATAGTGTTAAGAGATAAATCTATTGAGACGTTAGACTTTCCTTTTAAAAATTATAGGAAGGGTCAAAGGGAACTAGCTGTAAATATATATAGGACTATAAAGGAGAAAAAAGATATTTACATTGAAGCACCTACAGGGACAGGGAAGACTATTTCAACAATTTTCCCTGCAATAAAGACTTTCACTATAAATAACTCAGCTAAGATTATATATCTTACAGCAAAAAATATTACTAAAGGAGTAGCTGAAAATACCCTAGACATATTAAGAAGCTCTGGTATGAGGCTTAGAACTTTAACTATTACTGCAAAAGACAAGATTTGTTTTCTTGAGGAAAGAATATGTAATGGGGACGCCTGTGAATATGCAAAGGGACATTTTAATCGAGTTAATGACGCTATATTAGCTATGATAGAGAATAATGAAATTTTTAATCAACAGGTTATAGAGGAGTATAGCAGGCAATATAGAGTATGCCCTTTTGAACTTTCCTTAGATTTAATTGCTTGGTGTGATTTTATAATAGGGGATTATAATTATTTTTTTGATCCAAAGGCTATGATAAAGAGAATGGCCTTTGATGATACCCCGTACATATTTCTTATAGATGAGGCTCATAATCTAGTAGATCGTGGAAGAAATATGTATTCTGCAGAGATAAAAGTAAGTGATTTGAAAGAATTAAAAAAAGAATTTAAATATAAAAATAAAAAACTAATAGGCATTATAAATAAAATAATTAAGCTTTTAAAGGAATATATAATAGGTGAAAAGGGCAATGTGATAATAGATGAAGGACCGGGAGAAATGCTAGTTCTTTTGAGACTTTTTGTAACAGAAGGTGAAAATTATCTAAAAGAGCATAGTGGTGAAACCATAGATGAAATATTTTTAAATATATATTTTTACTTCTTGGATTTTATTAGAATTGGAGAATTATTTTCAGAGGATTTTGTTTTCTACTGTAATAATGAAGATAAGGATATAGTTATGAAAATATTCTGCTTAAATCCAAGCAATGTAATAAAACAGTGTATTAAAGGAAACATAAGCAATATATTTTTTTCAGCCACTCTTTCTCCAATGAATTATTTTAAAAAGCTACTAGGTGGAGATGATAAAAGTTACAGCATAAAACTTCAGTCTCCATTTCCATCAGAAAATAGAAAATTGATTCTAAAATATGATATTGATACTAGGTACAAGTACAGAGAGCGAAGTTATTACCCAATCTGTAAGTATATCAATGAAACTCTTGATAATCATGAAGGAAACTTTTTAGTATTTTTTCCATCCTATGAATATATGTCTAAAGTATATGAAGTTTACTGTGAGAATTATAGTAAAGATAATATATATTTACAAGATAGTATTATGACAGAGGAAGAAAGAGGAGAATTTTTAGAAAGATTCTCGTTAAAGGATGAAGAGATAAATAGTAAGGATAGAACTATAGGTTTTGTAGTTCTAGGAGGAGTGTTTTCAGAAGGTATAGATTTAATTGGGGATAGACTTAAAGGAGCTATTATAGTTGGAGTTGGTTTACCTAAAATATCCTTTGAAAGAAAATTAATAGAAGAATATTTTAACGAAATAGGAGAGCCAGGATTTCACTATGCATTTACATTTCCAGGAATGAATAAAGTTATACAGGCTATGGGAAGAGTTATTAGAACAGAAGAAGATAAGGGAACAATAATGCTTCTAGATAAAAGATATAAAAATGAAATATACCAAAGGTTAATGCCTATAAAATAAGGGTATTGATTCTAGAGTTATTCTAGAATTAATACCCTTGTTATTTTAACATTAATAGTTTTTAGATAATATTTGGAAGTAGCTTTGAGGATGTGCACATACAGGACATGCCTTAGGTGATTTTTCTCCTTCATAGATGAATCCACAGTTAGCACATTGCCATACTACTTTTTCTTCTTTTTCAAAGACTTTTCCTTCTTCAATATTTTTTAATAAAGCTAAATATCTTTCTTCATGTTCTTTTTCAATTTTACCTACGCCTTCAAATAAGTTGGCAATTTTATCAAAGCCTTCTTCTCTAGCTTCTTTTGCAAAAGTAGCATACATATCTGTCCACTCATAGTTTTCTCCAGCAGCTGCATCTTTAAGGTTTTCCATAGTATCACCTATGCCATCATGAAGAAGTTTGAACCATATCTTTGCATGTTCTTTTTCGTTATTTGCAGTTTCAGTGAAAAGAGCGGCAATTTGCTCATATCCTTCTTTTTTAGCCTTTGAAGCATAAAATGTATATTTATTTCTAGCTTGAGATTCTCCTGCGAATGCTGTTGCTAAATTAGCTTCTGTTTTAGTTCCTTTTAGATTTCCCATTTTTATTCCCCGCTTTCTTCTTTTTAATAACATTACCATTAAAAGTAATTTATTATTTAATAATAATTATTATTTAGTAATTTAAATATAGTGTATCATATAAAAATTGGATTGTAAATAATTATAAATAAACATTAACATTTATTTATAATTTCAGTAATATTTATACTTATATATAAGTATTACTGAATTACAAAAAATAAAAAGAAGTTAATCTCCTATAGATTTTATCTTTATATCAAAAAATAAAATGTATTTCAACGCAAATGGGTGTAAAAATTACATATAAATGCAATAATATAGAAATATAATAAAGGGGAAATTTCAACTTATTAAAAATTTCTGAAAAATGAAAATTTATTATAGATAAATAATTATGAAAACGTTATAATATTTATAAAACTACAAATTTTAAAAGATACAGTAGAAAAGGGGAGAATAATCGAATGAAATTAGGGGATTACTTATGGGGAGGTTTATTACTGTTATGGGCTGTGGTTTTAGTGATGCCATCTACTAGAGAAGTATTCATGATCATGACACAAGCATATCCATATATTAGTGGTTTTTTTAAATTTTTTGTTTTAGCTACCATGGGAGATATGTTAGGAGTAAGAATTTTACATGGACAGTGGCAAAAAACAAAAGGATTAATTTTTAAAGCAATTATATGGGGAATCATTGGAATGATGATAACTTTAGCCTTTACATTATATTCAGAAGGAGTGTTAGCAGCACAAGATATAGGCAGATTACCTTTCCAAGGCTCAAAGTTTGGGCATGCATTTTTAACAAGTACCATGATGAATGTTACTTTTGCACCATTTATGTTTTTATTTCATAAATTTAGTGATTTATATATTGATGCTAAATACAGAGGGAGGAAAAAGGTAACTATAAATGAATTAATTGAGGAAGTAGATTTTAATATGCTTATAGGGTTTAGCATGTTAAAAACCATTCCATTTTTCTGGATACCATGTCATACCGTTGTATTTTTAATGCCACCACAGTATAGAGTAATAGCGTCAGCTTTCTTATCAATAGCTCTAGGACTTATGATGGCTATAGCAAAAAAGTCTAAAGGAACTACATTGAAAGAACAAGAGGTGTTAAGCCAGTAAATATTAGTATATGACTATAAGGAGGATTTTTATGGCAACTTGGATAGCTCATCTTAGAATTGCGGAAAATATATTAAAGAATGTGGATGATTTAGATTCTACAGCTTTTATTCTTGGTAACGTGGGACCAGATTCAGGAGTTCCTAACGAAGATTGGAGTAGTTTCAATCCACCAAAAACAATTACTCATTGGGTTAATGAAGAAAATAATATAGATGCAGAAAAGTTTTTTAATAAGTATATAAAAAATAATTCAATGGAATATCCCAAATATTCTTATGTGCTTGGATATTATATACATTTGCTTACTGATATAGAATGGTCTCAGTTTTTCAATGAAAAGAAGAAGAATGCCTTATATAATAAAAAACTAAAGGAAGATGCAAGTTTTATTTGGACGATAAAAAAAGATTGGTATGGATTAGATTTTTTATATTTAGAAAAAAATCCTAACTTTATTTTCCATACTATTTTTAAAGATATAGACCAGGTACCGGATTATTTAGACTATTTTCCTAAGGGAGCTTTAATGAAGCAAGTTAAATATATAACAGGATATTATTTAGGAGATAATGAAGAGACTAAAGATAATTTCATATATCTTAATGAAGAAGAAATGGATAAGTTTATTGATGAGACTTCTAAGAAGATATTTAGTAATTTAAAAAGAAAAATAGAATATAATTAAAGTGAAAAATATAAAGAATAAGGAACTATACATATGATTTTGTGTTATAGTTCTTTTATTTTTGAATCTTTTTATATACTTAAAATCAATTTTTTTATGAAGGATAAGTTAATTATATATATTCAGCAAGGATACTTATTGCATCAATTATTAAAATGGCTTATAATAAAATAAACTTTGATTATCAAAGTATTTGAAAATCAAAGTAAAATATTTAAATTTGAAAGGTAGTGTTTTTATGGATATAAAAGGCCTAAAGATAGGAAATATATTAGTACCTATGCCTATAATTCAAGGTGGAATGGGAATAGGAGTTTCAAGATCAAAACTTGCATCAGCAGTGACTAATGAAGGAGGAATTGGAGTTATATCTGCAGCACAAGTAGGATATGATGAAGAGGATTTTGAAAGTAATAATTTAGCAGCTAACATTAGGGCTTTAAAAAATCAAATTTTCTTAGCGAAAAAGGCTACTAATGGAGGAGTTATTGGGGTTAATATAATGGTTGCCATGAATAATTATAAAGAACATGTTAAGGCTGCCATAGAAGGTGGTGCAGATATTATAATTTCTGGAGCTGGAATACCAATGGAATTACCTAAATTAATCAAAGATTTTTCAATAAAAATCGCACCAATAGTATCTTCTTTGAAGTCAGCAAAAGTAATTTTGAAGCTTTGGGATAGACATGATAAGGTAGCTCCTGATATGGTTATAGTTGAAGGTCCAAGAGCTGGAGGACATTTAGGATTCAAAAAAGAAAATATAAATATGTCTGTAGAAGCCTTTGATAAAGAGGTAGTAGATATAATTAATGAAACTAAAATTTATGGTGAAAAGTATAATAAGGAAATTCCAGTAGTAGTTGCTGGAGGTATATATGATGGAAAAGACATAGCTAAATACTTAAAATTAGGTGCAGATGGAGTTCAAATGGCTACTAGGTTTGTAGCAACGGTTGAATGTGATGCATCAGAAAATTTTAAGAAGGCTTATGTTGATTCAAATGAAGAAGATATAGTTATAGTAGATAGTCCTGTAGGTTTACCAGGAAGAGCTATATGTAATTCCTTTGTAGAGAAAACTTTTAAAGGGAAATTAAATGTGGAAAAATGCTATAGATGTATATCCCACTGTAACCCCAAAATAACTCCATATTGCATTAGTGAAGCATTAATAAATGGTGTTAAGGGAAATATGGATAAAGCTTTAGTATTTTGCGGAGATAATGCCCATAGGATTAAAAGTATAGTCTCAGTAAAGGAATTAATGGAGGAGTTAAAAGCAGAAATTTTAAAAGCATAAAATCCAGAAATAAATAATAAAGATCAAATTTAGAATTGACAAAAAAATTAAAAATTTTTAATTTAGGTTTTACTAAAGAGGAAAATATGTAATAATAATATGTATGTTTTATTATTATGATGAGGTGTAAAGATGAAAATTGGATTTGATCACGAAAAATATCTGGAAGAACAATCAAAATATATTTTAGAGAGAGTTAATAATTATGATAAACTTTATCTAGAGTTTGGCGGAAAACTTTTATTTGATATGCATGCTAAAAGAGTTTTGCCAGGCTTTGATGAAAATGCAAAAATAAAGTTACTTCATAAACTTAAAGAAAAGGCAGAAATAATTATTTGTGTATATGCAGGTGATATTGAAAGAAATAAGATAAGAGGCGATTTTGGAATTACATATGATATGGATGTACTAAGATTAATTGATGATCTTAGAGGATATGATTTACAGGTAAACAGTGTAGTTATAACTCGATATAGTGGTCAACCAGCTACTAATATCTTTATAAATAAATTGGAACGTAGAGGTATTAAAGTTTATAAGCATGAAGCTATTAAAGGATATCCTACAGAGGTTGATACTATCGTAAGTGATGAGGGTTATGGAAGAAATCCATATATAGAAACTACTAAGCCAATAGTAGTAATAACAGCACCGGGACCAGGAAGTGGAAAGTTGGCTACTTGTCTTAATCAATTATACCATGAGAATAAAAGAGGAAATGCTGTTGGGTATTCTAAATTTGAAACTTTCCCTGTATGGAATGTACCTTTAAAACATCCTTTAAATATTGCCTATGAAGCAGCTACAGTAGACCTTAAAGATGTAAATATGATAGACTCTTTTCATTTTGATGCATATAATGAGGTTGCAGTAAACTATAATAGAGACATTGAGATGTTCCCAGTTATAAAGAGAATTATTGAGAAGATAACTGGAAAAGAATCTATATATAAATCTCCAACAGACATGGGAGTTAATAGAGTAGGATTTGGAATTACTGATGATGAAGTTGTTAAGGAAGCTTCTATACAGGAGATAATTAGAAGATACTTTAAAACTAGCGTTGAATATAAAAAAGGTTATGTAGATGCAGAGGTTTTCCAAAGAATTAAAATAATTATGGAAAGCTTAAATCTTAAGCCAGAGGATAGAAAAGTAGTTATTCCTGCTAGAGAATATTCTAGTAAGCTTAAATTAGAGGCAAACAAAAATGATGCTTGTCCTGTAGTGGCGCTAGAACTTGAAGATGGAACTATTTTAACAGGTAGAAGTTCAGAACTTATGGATGCATCTTCAGCTGCTATTTTAAATGCAGTTAAGCATTTGGCTAATATATCTGATGATATTCATTTAATTTCACCAGTGGTATTAGAACCTATAAAAAGCTTGAAAGCTAATGCTTTAGGAAGCAATAATACATCTTTAAATTCAGAAGAAATATTAATTGCTCTTAGTATTTGTGCAGCTACTAATCCTATGGCTCAAGTAGCTTTAGAAAAGCTTATAAAGCTTAAAGGATGTCAGGCTCACTCTACTACTATTCTTAGTACTGGTGACGAGCAAATATTTAGAAAACTAGGTATAGATGTTACTTGCGATGATGAGTATCCTTCACAAAATTTATTTTATAATATGTAATAAAATTTAAAGTAAAAATAAATAGAACAGTGTATATGATTATGAATTTTAAATCATATACACTGTTTTATTTCGAAAAAAATATATTTCGACATCCTAAGTTTTTATAGAAATTTATAGTATATATGGTATATAATATATAGTGTAGTAATGGAAATTTAAAAGTAATTTAGGAGGGGACATGGTTAAGAATAAAAGAAGTTTTATTTTAAAGGGTAATTTATACAAAGTAATAGGAGTACTAGCAATTCCTATTATGATAAATAATTTAATACAAACACTATATAATTTGGTGGATGGATTATGGGTAAGTAAAATTGGATCAGTAGAATTTGCAGCTACAGGATTTGTTTGGCCAGTAAATTTTTTATTTATATCTATTGGAATTGGTTTATCTATAGCAGGTACATCTATAATTTCTCAGCTCATAGGAGCTGACAAATATGAAGAGGCTAATAAGTACGCAAGTCAACTTATAGTAGTATCGTTTTTATCTTCTATTCTATTTGCCATAATAGGATATATATTATCGCCCTTTATTGTAAGAATAATGGGGGGAACAGGTGAATTAGCAAGAAATAGTATAATATATTTAAGAATTACCTTCTTAGATATGCCTTTTATGTTTTTATTTTTTAACTTTAACTCCATAATGAATGCAGAAGGAAATACAGTATTTCCAACTGTACTTAGTGCAATTAGTGCAGTTCTTAATATGATTTTAGATCCAATATTTATATTTACATTTAACATGGGAATTGCAGGAGCAGCTATAGCAACTTTATTGTCAAAGGCGGTATTAGCAATAGCTGGGGTTTACGTATTAATGAGAAGATCATCTAAGGTAAGACCTTCTTTTAAGAAGTTTAAATTTGATGTAGAAATAATTAAGAAAATCATATCAGTTGCGCTTCCATCATCTATTGGACAATCTGGTTCTGCTTTAGGATTTATGGCTTTAAATGTTTTTATAGTATCTTATGGTACGGCTACACTAGCAGCTTTTGCTATGGTAAATAGAATTACATCTCTTGTAAGTCAACCAGCTATGGGAATTGGTGCAGCCCTTACATCTATTATAGGGCAAAATTTAGGATGTAGCCAACTGGAAAGAGCTAAGGAGGCCTTTGTAAAAGCTATCAAGCTTACCATCGGTTTTTCAGCCTTAGGATTAATTATCTTACTAGCTTTTGATAAAGAAATTATAGGTTTCTTCATGCAATCAAAGGACGATATGATGGTAATTTCAGAGGGAATAACATATCTTCAATATATAGCATGGTCCATGCCACTAATGGGTATATTTAGTGTGCTTCAAGGCGTATTTCAGGGATCAGGTCATACTAGATATTCTATGGAGATGGAAGTGGGAAGACTTTGGCTTGTAAGACTTCCAATGATATTACTATTTAAAAACTTTACTAATATAGGGTCTGTAGGTATATGGTTTTCTATGAGTTTTAGTAATCTTATAATATGTATCTTTGGATATATAATGTATCGAAAAGGAGACTGGGAGAAAAATATAATTCATAATGAGGATTGTAGAGAAATGAAAGAGGTAAATTAAAGGAAATCTATGGGATAGAATCAGAAATAATGTTAAAATATACACATGGGATAAATGCTTATCCTATGTGTATTTAATTTATATATTACTTTTATATATGTATCAATAATTATAGCGTATAAAATAGTTAATAGAAAGGGTGTTACCATGGATGAGATTTTAGTTGAAGAATATAGGGGAGAACTTTTAGAATGTGTACATAGAGGATATATATGTTGTGTAAACGAAGATGGCGAAGTTGTTTACTCAATCGGCGATCCTGAATTTGTAACTTATATGAGATCATCAGCAAAACCAATACAAGCTATTCCATTAATAAAGAGAGGCCTTGACACAAAGTATAATCTTAGTGATAAAGAAATTACAGTTATGACAGGATCCCATAGGGCGGAACCTTTTCATATTAAGGCATTAGAATCTATAATGGACAAAGTTCGAGTAGAGGAAGAAGAACTTATATGCTTACCTACATATCCATTATCCATGAACGCTAAAGAAAAGATATTGAGATGTCAAGAGAACAAGAGACGTATTTATCACAATTGCTCAGGAAAACATATGGGAATTTTAACTTTATGCACTGATATGAACTGTGATAAAAAAGAATATTGGAATATTAACAGTCCAGCTCAGCAGGAAATTCTTTCTCATATTTCATTGATATCTGGTTATCCAATAGATCAAATAAAAATTGGTACAGATGGATGTGGAGTTCCTGTATTTGCAATGCCTATGAAAAATTTGGCTATGACTTATATGACCATGGTATGTCCAGATACTATTAAGGATGAGTTAACAAGAAATGCAGTAATAAAGCTTACTAAATTAATGAATGAAAATTATGAGATGGTTTCAGGCACTGATTTAATATGCTCATTACTTTTACAGGATAATAATATTGTTGCAAAGGGTGGAGCTAAAGGTGTATATTGTTTTGGACTTAAAAAGGAAAGACTTGGATTTTCAATTAAGGTAATTGATGGTTCAGAGGAAGAATGGCCTTTAATAGTAGCATCTATTTTAGAGCAGATCAATTATAAAAATAGAGATACAATAGATAGATTAAAAAAGGTATTTCCAAGGGTTATTGTTAATGATAATAATAAAATAGTAGGAGAAAGCATTGTAAAATTTAAGCTAAAATAGATAAACCTATTTTTAATATTAAGTTTACTTAAAGAAGTTATATATTTTAATATGTAATTTTTAGTAGGAGGTAAATTACAAAATAAAAGGTATGAGATGGAGGTAATTAATAATGAAAGAAAAGGTGTTAGTGGAGATATGTTGTGGTTCACTAGAAGATGTTATAATAGCTAAAAAAGCAGGAGCTCATAGAGTTGAGTTGAATTCTAATATGTTTTTAGGGGGTATAACTCCATCTATAGGAACTATTGAGGAAGCTAAAAAAATAGTGAATATTCCTATTATGGTAATGATTAGACCAAGAGGTGCTGGATTTTGTTATTCTGAATATGAAATTAAAACCATGGAGCGAGATATGAAAGCAGCTGTTAAAGCAGGTGCTGATGGTATAGTATTTGGTGCATTAAAGGAAGATGGTACTCTTGATGTAGAGTTATGCAAAAGATTTATGGATATTATTGGAGATAGAGAAGCTGTATTCCATCGCGCCTTTGATGTAGTGAAAGATCCTTTTAAAGTCTTAGATACCTTAGTTGATCTAGGTGTAAAAAGAATTCTTACTAAGGGACAAAAGAATACCATAGAAGATGGGGCTGAACTTTTAAAAGAGCTGATGAAGTGTGGTAAGGGAAAAATTGAAATACTTCCAGGAGGGGTAAGACCACATAACGTAAAATGGATGATTGAAAACATGAAGTTTAATCAACTTCATGTAGCTTCCTTTATTAAAAGAAAAGACTATTCAACCCAAAGCAATCCAGAGGTTTACTTTGGAAGTCCTCTGAATCCAAAAGAGCTTGACTATGATATAGCTAATTATGATTATTTAAGGGAAATATGTGATAATATAAAAATTATTACTAAAGCTAATTGCATAAAATAGATAAAAAATAATTTTAAAGAGGTTGTCTCAAAATAAGTTTGAGACAACCTCTTTTTGTTAATTTAACCTTAAAAATAATAGTATACATTTATAATTAAGAACACAATATATATTAAGATAATTTACTATTTATATAAGGAGGGTTAATAATGAAGAAACTAAAAAAATCTTCTGTGGTTGTGATTATACTTATATGTATATTTTGTACTTTCAATTTAGCTTTAGCTGAAGATGATAAGGAATCTACTGACAAGGAAGATGTAAAAAAGGTAGTATATTTAACTTTTGATGATGGACCTACCAATAATACTTTAAAAATACTAAAGATTTTAGAAGAAGAAAATGTTAAAGCTACATTTTTTGTTATAGGAGAACTAGCTAAAGAAAATTCTGATGTATTAAAGAAGGCTGAAGAGCAAGGTCATGAAATATGTATACATACTTATAACCATAAGAACTGCATTTATTCAAGTAAAGAGGAATATTTAGAAGACTATAACAAAGCGCTTAAATCTATCACAGATGTCCTTGGTCATGAACCTTCAAGATTCATGAGAATGCCTGGAGGGTCTAGCACTACCATAGGAGATAAAGGAACTGTAAGAGCTATTAGAAATGAGTTGTGTGATGAGGGATTGTACTATGTGGATTGGAATATATCTATTGAGGATGCTCTATCTACAAATGTACCTGTAGAAAAACTTTTATCCACTTTTAGAAAAGAGCTTAAAAAAACTTTTATAGATCCTAACACTGCCGTAGTACTCATGCATGATGGGGCTTCAAACTCTACTACACCTAAGGCACTTCCTTCTATAATTAAGTATTTTAAAGACAATGACTATGAGTTTAAAAATTTTGGAGATATATCTGAAGAAGAACTAACTCACCTTTTGAATCAAAGACAGATAAATAAATATAACCAACCAAAGCAAACAGATGCTTCAAAGTAAGAATCTAATCCTTTAAAATTTTAATTACTTTTATATACATAAGTATTATGCATCATTAAATTTGACAAAGAGTTAAAGGTATGCAATATTTATGTATAGGATTAATATTTTTAATTAGATAAAATATTAAATGAATGACTTTATTTGTAATGAAAATTAACAACTAAAATAAAGTATGTCTGTTATAGTCACAAATTATTTTTTAAGGATGTAGATATTTATGAGTAGTGTTTTAAAGAATTTAGATGAAGGTAAAGAAAAATCTATAAGAGAAATAGTTCTTAAAGAACTTCGAACGGCTATATTTACAGGAAATATAAATCCAGGAGATAGATTGGTAGAAAATAATATAGCTACAGCTATGGGAGTTAGTAGAACCCCTGTTAGAGAAGCCTTAAGACAGTTAGAAAGTGAAGGTTTGGCTGTGAATATTCCTAGAAAAGGAACTATAGTTAAGGGGATTTGCATTGAGGATGCTATAGAGATTTATGATATACGCGAAGTTTTAGAGGGACTTGCAGTAAGAGGAGCATGTATGCATATTTCTAGAATTGAGATAAGAGAGTTGAAAGAAATCATAGAAAATATGAAAAAACTTATTGAGACTAATGAAGAAAAGGAATATGTAGAAGTTCACAATAGATTTAATAGAATAATTTTGGATGCTTGTCATAATAAAAGATTAATATCACAAATGGAATATATATATGAATACTTACAAAGCCTAAGAAAAATTAGTTTAATGACTAAAGAAAGAAAACTAGATGCGCTTAAGGAGCATATAGAAATTGTAGATGCTATAGAAGTAGGAGATGAACAACTTGCTGAAGAAAGAGCAAGGGTTCATGTTACACGTGCTAAAAAATCTTTTCAAAATGCAGTGGTTAAGTAATAGCTTATAATGGATTACCTATAATATAAAAAGAATTGTTAATACTAAGTGTATTAACAATTCTTTTTGTTTTATAAGAAATATGATATCTAATATATCTGCAATAAATTATTTAAAAAAAATTAAAAAAATATTCAAAATTCTATTGATTTTCATAAATAAATTGTATACACTATAAACAAGATGTATACAAAACGTATTTAAAGTATGAAAAGGGATACAAACCCAGTGAATATTTTTTAATCAGGAGGCGTAAATATGGAACTTAAAACAGTAGCTAGTGCTGGTACATTGGAGTCCAGTGATATTCAAATTATAATTGAACCCTCAACTGCTGGAATAGAAATTACTCTAGAAAGTACTGTTAAAGCACAATTTGGAGAGGAAATAGAAGCAGTTATCAAAGAAACTCTTAACTCCTTAGGGGTAGAAAATGCAAAAGTATTTGCTAATGATAAAGGTGCAATCAACCCTGTAATTAAAAGTAGAGTGCAGACTGCAGTTCATAGATCAGCTGAGAACAAGGAATATAAATGGATGTAAGGGGAGATTAAGATGAAATTAAGACGTTCAATGTTATTTGTTCCTGGAAATAATCCAGGAATTATAAGAGATGTACACATATACAAACCGGATTCAGTAATGTTTGACTTAGAAGATGCCATTGCTATAACAGAAAAGGATTCTGCCAGATTTTTAGTTCACAATATGTTAAAAAATCTGGGAGATTACTATAAGGAACTAGGCATAGAAACAGTGGTTCGTATCAATGGTTTAGATACAGAATTTTGGAAAGAGGATTTAGCAGCAATAGTAACAGGTGGAGTTGAAGTTGTTAGAATACCTAAAACTGAAACTGTAGAAGATGTCATGACTGTAGATAGAGAAATAGAAAAAATAGAGAAGGCTTGTGGAAGAGAAATTGGATCTACAAAGATAATGGTAGCCATTGAATCTGCGTTAGGAGTTATGCATTCCTTTGACATAGCAAAGTCGCCTACTAAAAGATTAATAGGTATGGCTTTAAGTGGTGAGGATTTTGTAACAAGCATGAAAACAACAAGAACTCCAGAAGGGGACGAGCTTTATGTAGCTAGAGGAATGATTGCTATGGCAGGTAGAGCTTGTGGTCTTGAAGTATTAGATACAGTTTATTCTGATGTAAATAATGATGAAGGATTCTTAAAAGAAGCGAATCTTATTAAGAGAATGGGATATGGTGGTAAGTCACTAATTCACCCAAGACAAGTTGAACTTATACACAGTGTTTATACTCCAAGTGAAAAAGAGATAGTTAAAGCTAAAAAGATAGTAGATGCTACAGCAGAAGCACTACGTGAAAATAAAGGAGTATTTACTGTAGATGGTAAAATGGTAGATAAACCAATTATAGAGAGAGCTCAAAGAGTTCTAGAACTTGCCAAAGCAGCAGGGGTTTTAGTTGGAGGTGAAGATGATGAATAATAGAGTAAGTAAAGAATTATTAAATACTATACCAGGCTATGAGAAAAGAAAGGTTTATGAAACTCCATTTATTAATCAACCAAAGGGAACCATGGTTGAAAGTGATAGTGAAAACTTAAAAGAACAAGTAAAGAGAACTAAAGTTGTAGAATCTTTAAAAGTTGCTATAGAAAAATGTGAAATTAAAGATGGAATGACTATTTCTTTCCATCATCATTTTAGAGCTGGAGATAAGCTTTTAATGATGGTGGTAGACACATTAGCAGAAATGGGTATCAAAAATTTAAGAGTAGCATCAAGTTCTCTAACTAGTGCTCATGATGGACTTGTAGCACATATAGAAAATGGTGTTGTAAACAGAATTGAAAGTAGTGGACTTAGAGGAAAGCTTGCTGCAGCAATATCAGAAGGAATTTTAGGAGATCATCCGGCAGTTATTCGTTCTCATGGTGGAAGAGCTAGAGCTATTGTAGAGGGAGATTTAAAAATAGATGTAGCATTTATAGCAGCTCCATCTGCAGATTGTATGGGAAATGCCAACGGTGTAAAAGGAAAATCTATATGTGGATCGTTAGGATATGCAAAGGTAGATGCAGAGTATGCTAATAAAGTAGTTGTAGTTACAGATACTTTAGTTGATTATCCTAACGTTCCACAAAGTATTCCTCAAACTAAAGTTGACTATGTAGTTGTAGTTGATGAAATAGGTGATTCCAAGGGAATAATGTCTGGAGCAACTAGATTTACATCAAATCCAAAAGAACTTTTAATGGCAAAAAGAGTACTTGATGTAATGCTTGCATCAGGAAGATTTGTAGATGGATTCTCTATGCAAACAGGTAGTGGTGGAGCATCTCTAGCAGTTACTCGTTTTGTTAAAGAAGAATTAAAGAAAAGAGATATTAAATTAAGTTATGCCCTAGGTGGAATTACAGGACCTATGGTAGACCTTTTAGAAGAGGGGCTTTGTGATACATTATTTGATGTTCAATGCTTTGATTTAAAGGCTGCAGAGTCCATTGGAAAAAATGAAAAACATATAGAAGTTAGTGCAGATTTTTATGCTAATCCATTTAATAAATCTGCAGCAGTTAACAAATTAGATTTTGTTATCCTAAGTGCATTAGAAATAGATACTGATTTTAATGTTAATGTTATATCTGGTTCTGATGGAGTTATTAGGGCAGCATCGGGTGGACATAGTGACACAGCAGCTAATGCTGAAATATCAATCCTAGTAGCACCTCTTACTAGAGGAAGAATTGCAACCATAATTGATAAGGTAACTACTATTGTTACTCCAGGAAGTACAGTAGATGTAGTTGTTACAGATTATGGTGTAACTGTAAATCCACGAAGACAAGACTTAATTACAAAGTTTAAGAAGGCAGGTCTTCCATTAATAACTATGGAAGAATTGAGAAAAATTGCTATTAAACTAATAGGAATTCCTAAAGAATTAGAGTTTACTGATGAGGTAGTAGCAGTAATAGAATACAGAGATGGAAGTATTATAGACGTAGTTAAAAAGCTTAAAAAGTAAACTGAACATTATCTTTGATTTGAAAATTTTAAACACATAACTTGTTAACCCTACTAAGCTTTACAAAACTTAGTAAAGCTTAGTAATGAAATTATACAATTTAATTTTAGGAGGATTAATTATGCCAGAAAATCTTATTGAAGAAAAAAAAGGTCCCTTTAAAGTATACGGCATGCCGTGGTACATTTTTGCAGGAGTTGCAGTAGTAGTTTTCTTTGCAGCAATCAAAGGTTTTTTACCTAAAAACTCTGTAGGTGCCTTTGCACTATTATACTCAGTAGGTATACTGTTTGCCATGATTGGAGACAGAATTCCAATATGGAAAGAATATGTTGGAGGAGGTCCTATCCTTGCATTCCTTGGTTCAGCAGCATTAGTTTACTGGGGAATAATACCAGAAGCTAGCGTTGAAACTGTAAAAATATTCATGGATACAGCAGACTTTTTAGACTTATTTATAGCAGTACTTATAACAGGATCAATATTATCAGTTAATAGAAAATTACTTATGAAAGCTTTCCTTGGATATATTCCAGCAATATTAGGAGGAGTAATTGTAGCTTTCTGTCTTGGATCTCTAGGTGGATTTATATTTGGAATTCCTATGTCAGACATAGCTACTAAGTATGTATTACCAATAATGGGTGGTGGTACTGGAGCAGGAGCAATTCCTATGAGTGAAATTTACTCAAGTGTTACTGGTGGAGATCCAGCAGCTTGGTTATCATTTGCTCTTTCAATTCTTACAATAGCTAACATTATAGCTATCATAGCAGCTTCTATATTAAATAAATTTGGTGAAACTAAGGCAGGCGCTAAATTTAACGGACATGGTGAATTAATAAGAAAAGCAGAAGATATATCTAAATTAGAAGAAACAAGAGTAGTTAAAGTTACAGCTAGAGAAGTTGCAGCAGGATTAATTCTTGCATGTGCATTCTATGTACTTGGAAATATATTATCAAAAACTTTGATTATACCAGAATTCACATTAATGGGTACAAATGTTAAAATTGATATACATAGATTTGCTTGGATGGTTATTTTAGTAGCAATAGCTAACGTGGCTAATATAATTCCATTAGAATTAAAAGAAGGAGCTAAGAAGCTTCAAGGATTCTTCTCTAAACAATTCTTACTAGTAGTAATGGTTGGAGTTGGTATAGCTATGACAGATCTTGGAGAACTTATAGCAGCATTTAATTTAGCTAACGTTGTTATAGCAGGTTTGATAGTTTTAGGGGCAATCATTGGATCAGCACTTGTAGGCTGGTTAGTAGGATTCTATCCAATAGAAACAGCAATTTCCGCTGGATTATGCATGGCAAACCGTGGAGGTTCAGGAGACGTTGCCGTTCTTACAGCAGCAAAACGTATGGATTTAATGTCCTTTGCACAAATTTCTTCTCGTCTTGGCGGAGGAATAATGCTGATATTAGCAAGTATAGTCTTTGGTATGTTCTTTTAAAATCGGCCTTTGAAAATAAATATAAAAAGAGTGTTGATGTCAACACTCTTTTTATATTATGGTACAATGTAAGTATCCTAATAGTTATAAACTTATAATGGAGTGATAAATGTGAGTAAAAAGAAAAATAGAAAAACCAATAAAGAAATTCTACAAGAAGCTCATGCAGAAGGAATGTTTAGTGAAGCAGAAGAAATATCTAAAGGAAAAAAGAAATATGAATTTAAAAGTGGATTTGATGCCATGTTATCAGTAATTATAGTAATTATTGCATTACTAATAATATCCTTTGTAAGAAAATATTTTAACTTATAGAATTAATATAAGATATAACTTATTAAATGAGGTGGAAAAATGTATTTTAATACTCAAAAAATAAATCTTAATTCTAAAATAGAAGTAAATAGGGTTGAGGAATTTTTAAAAGGGTTTGCACTTAAATATGAGGATGTAGATTATACTTTAATCATTGAAGAAGATGGAGAAATAATAGCTACCTGTTCTAAAAAAAATAATATAGTTAAATGTTTTGCTATAAGTGAAGATTATCAAGGTCAAGGTATATCTAATATACTTATTACCGATATCACTAATAAACTCTTTGAAGAAGGTATATATCATAACTTTATTTTTACTAAGCCTTCTAATAATTTTCTATTTGAAGGACTTGGATATAAGGTAATTGTTGATACAGATAAGGTAAGTTTATTGGAAGTAGGGAATAAAAATATCCATAGTGAGCTGGAAAATCTAAAGAAGAATTATGAAATAAAGGAAAATGAGAAATATGCTGCATTGATTATGAACTGTAATCCTTTCACATTAGGGCATAAATATATAGTTGAAAAAGCAGCTAAGGAAAATAGCAATGTAATAATTTTTGTAGTAGAAGAAGATAAATCCTCTTTTCCATTCCAAATTAGGTTTCAACTTATAAAAGAGGGAGTAAAGGAATTAAAAAATGTCACTGTAATACCAGGTGGAAATTATATCATATCATCAGCTACTTTTCCAAATTATTTTTTAAGAAAAGATGACGACATTCTAAAGGAATACACTAAAATAGATGGAAATGTCTTTGGGAGATACTTTTGTAAGGAGCTAAATATAACTAAAAGATATGTAGGTAGTGAACCTTACTGCAATGTTACAAATACTTATAATGAAACTTTAAAAGAAGTATTGCCTAAGTACGGTGTGGAAGTTGAAGTTATAGAGAGATGTGAGATAGAAAATAAAGCTATAAGTGCATCTAGAGTAAGAGAATTACTTAAAGAAGATAAACTAGAAGAAGTAAGGGCGCTAGTACCCCAAACTACCTATGAATTCCTAGAAAGTAGCGTAGGAAAAGACATTGTTGAAAAGCTTAAACTTAGAGATTTACCCCATTAAAATTTAAATAATAAGTATTAGTTATTATGTAAGTTAAAAACTAATTGGTATATAATAAAAACCTATGAATTTAATTTTATCATAGTAAGGAAGGGGAAAAGTGATAGGATAATATTGCCTATCCTTACATTAATATGGACTATACAGAAATAGATAAATTTTTAAACCATAGAGAAAAAAGAGTATTACATCAAGAACAGCTTCTTAGAAATACCTCAGGTGGAGTTACTCTTGTAACTGTAAGAGTAAACTATCCTGGTATAGAAAAATCTAATTACATTACAGATAGTATCGCAAAGATAGTTTGTGAAGATATATTTTTATTTCACAATAAAAATATAATTTATAAAGAAGTATATAAGAATAGAGAAGGAATTATAGGTCACTTTATATTTAATACAGATAACATTGAAGTAAAAAGAAAACTTATATATATGGAAGAAAATCATATATTAGGCAGATGTGTAGATATAGATGTGTACTATCTTGAGGATAGTGATCCAATGATGCCAGCATTGCATGGAGTATCCAGACGTGACATAGGTTTAGAACCTAGAAAATGTTTTTTATGTGAAGAAGAAGCTAGAGTATGTTCTAGAAGTCAAAAACATAATATAGAGGAAATAAAAGAATACTTTGTTAAAAAGTATGAAGAATATATGTGTTATGTAGATAGAAGAAATAAATTATCCTATGATATATCTCAACTAGCCCTTAAAGCAATGATTACAGAGGTATCCACTATGCCTTCTTTTGGGTTAGTTTCACCTATTACAAAGGGGTCACATATAGATATGGACTACTATACATTTTTAGATAGTAGTTTTGCTATAGTACCCTTTATAAAAGAAATGGTAGAAGTAGGATATAGCTATGAAAGTCCTAAAAATATTTTTATAGCTATAAGAGCTATTGGAATAAAATGCGAAAAAGCTATGTTTAATGTTACCAAAGGAGTAAATACACATAAAGGCATGATATTTTTAATAGGAGTAGTAGCTGCTGCTCTAGGCAAAGTTCTTTATGAGAAATTATCCTATAATAAAATTGAAAATATACTAAAAGATATGTGTGAAAACATATTAGATGATTTTAAAGACTTACATAAAAAGAAAGAATTAACTCATGGAGAAACTTTATATTTAAAACATGGTTTCGCTGGAATTAGAGGAGAAGTTAAAAAGGGACTAGAAAATATTTTCCAGGAAATAATACCCAATTACCAAAATTCTAAGCTAAAAGGGAATGATTTATATTCTCAAACATTGCTTATGCTAATGAGTAAAGTCGAAGATAGTACCATTGTACATAGACAAAATATAGAGAAACTTCGTGAAGTTCAAAGACACGCCTATGAAATTTTAAACTTAGGGGGCTTCAAAAGTGAAGAAGGAATTAAAGCAGCCTATGATTTTGAAAAGCAGTGTATAGATGAAAATGTCAGTCCAGGAGGGGCGGCAGATTTATTAGCACTAGTTATATTTTTGACAGACTCTAAAAAGTTTTTTTCATAAACTTTACCTCATTACAGATGTAAACTTTTAAAGTAGATGTATTTAATATACAAATAAAATTAAATATATCTACTTTAATTTATAAGTTTCTTAAAAAATCCATATTATACAAAGAATTTATTATAATTATATATAGATTAATGACAAAAATAATTATTAATTCATATTGAAATATTTGAAAATTCAGTATAGAATGTAATGGTGATAATAATTTAACAAGCATTGTAGGGGGGAAAACAATGAATACATCCTTTAATTATGAAGAACTAGATGTTATATTAAAAAATCATGGGTATAGCTCTAGTAATATAATTGCTATATTACAAGATACTCAGGAGATATACAGATATCTTCCAGAGGAAATATTCCCATATTTCTCTAAAAAATTAGGTGTAAGTGAAGCTAAAATTTATAGTGTAGCTACATTCTATGAAAACTTTTCTCTAGAACCTAAAGGAAAATATGTAATAAAAATATGTGATGGAACAGCATGTCACGTGAGAAAATCTATACCTATATTACAAAAACTAAGAAGTGAATTGAGTCTTTCAGAGAATAAGGTTACTACTAATGATTTAATGTTTACTGTGGAAACGGTTTCATGCCTTGGAGCTTGTGGTTTAGCACCAGCAATAACAGTTAATGATAAGGTTTATGGAGCTATGACTCCTGAAAAGGCAGTAGAAATTCTAAAAACGCTTAAGGAGGACAAATAGTATGCTTCTTAATAGAGAGGATTTAATTAATATAAGAAATACCTATAAAGAGAGTTTTCAAAATGAAAAAGTAAAAATTCTTGTATGTTCAGGTACTGGTTGCATAGCGGGTGGTGCATTAGATATATATGATGAGTTTGTAAGAATAATGAAGGAAAAGGATATAAAATGTGAGGTTAGATTAGAGAAAGAACCTCATGATAAATCTGTAGGAATTAAAAAAAGTGGTTGTCACGGATTCTGTGAAATGGGACCTCTTGTAAGAATAGAACCATGGGGATACTTATACATAAAGGTTATGCCACAGGATTGTGAAGAAATAATAAATAAAACAATTCTTTATGGTGAATGTGTAGAAAGATTAGCTTATAAAAAGGATGATAAAGTTTATAAAACTCAAGAAGAAATACCTTTCTATAAAAAGCAAACTAGATTAGCATTAGAACACTGTGGTCATATTGATTCTACATCTATAGAAGAATACTTTGCTATAGGTGGATATTCTGCTTTAGAAAAAAGTTTATTTGATATGACAGCAGATGAAATTATAAAAGAAATTGATGAATCCAACTTAAGAGGCCGTGGAGGTGGGGGATTCCCAACAGGTCGTAAGTGGTCTCAAGTAAAACGTCAACCTGAAGGTGAAAAGTATATTGTATGTAATGGAGATGAGGGAGACCCCGGGGCTTTCATGGATAGAAGTATAATGGAGGGAGATCCACATAGAGTTATAGAAGGAATGATGATTGCAGCAGTAGCTTGTGGAGCACAGGAAGGATATATTTATGTGCGTGCAGAATATCCTCTTGCTGTAAGTAGGTTAAAAAATGCTATAGAAGAAGCTAAAAAGCATGGAATACTAGGTGAGAATATCCTTGGTACAGGCTTTAATATGGATATTAAAATTAATAAAGGAGCAGGTGCATTTGTGTGTGGAGAAGGAAGTGCCCTTACTGCTTCTATTGAAGGTAAAAGAGGTATGCCTAGAGTTAAGCCACCTAGAACTGTAGAACAAGGCCTATTTGGTAAACCAACAGTACTTAATAATGTAGAAACCTTTGCTAATGTACCTATAGTAATTGAAAATGGCTTTGCATGGTATAAAGCAATTGGACCAGAAAAGAATAATGGAACAAAAGCCTTTGCTTTAACAGGAAATATTGAAAATACAGGACTTATCGAAGTCCCAATGGGTACAACCTTAAGAGAAATAATATTTGATATTGGTGGAGGAATAAGAGACGGAAGAGAATTTAAAGCTGTTCAAATAGGAGGTCCTTCTGGTGGATGTTTAACAAAAGAGCATTTAGATTTACCATTAGATTTTGATTCCTTAAAAAAGGCAGGAGCTATGATTGGTTCTGGTGGACTTGTTGTTATGGACGAAAATACTTGTATGGTAGAAGTGGCTAGATTCTTTATGAATTTTACTCAAAATGAGTCTTGTGGTAAGTGTATACCATGCCGTGAAGGTACTAAGAGAATGCTTGAAATTTTAGAAAGAATTGTGGCTGGTAAAGGTGAGATTGAAGATATTGATCTATTATTAGAACTTGCAGATACTATATCTTCTACTGCTTTATGTGGATTAGGAAAGACAGCAGCCTTCCCAGTAGTAAGTACTATTAATAATTTCCGTAGTGAGTATGAAGCTCATATTGTTGATAAAAAATGCCCAACAAAGACATGTCAAAAACTAAAAACTATCTTTATAGAAGCAGATCTTTGTAAAGGTTGTTCAAAATGTTCAAGAATTTGTCCAGTAGGTGCCATTTCAGGTAAGGTAAAGGAACCTTTTGTAATTGACAAGAACAAATGCATTAAATGTGGTGCCTGTATTGAAGCTTGTGCCTTTAAAGCTATAAAGGAGGATTAATAGAATGAATGAACAATTTATGATTATAGATAATATACCGGTAGAAATAAAGGGAGAGAAAAATATTTTAGAACTTATTAGAAAAGCAGGCATAGATTTACCTACTTTCTGTTATTACTCAGAGCTTTCTGTATATGGAGCTTGCCGTATGTGTATGGTGGAAAATAAGTGGGGAGGTATTGAAGCTGCATGCTCTACCCCACCAAAGGCTGGTATGGAAGTATACACTAATACTCCTAGATTAAGAAAATATAGAAAAAATATATTAGAGTTATTACTTTCAAATCACTGTAGAGATTGTACTACTTGTGAGAAAAATACACATTGTAAGTTACAAGATCTAGCTCAACGTTTTGGAATCAAAGATATAAGATTTAATAATACAGCAGAAAAAAGTGAATTAGACAAATCCTCTTTATGTATAGTAAGAGATAAGAGTAAATGTATTCTATGTGGTGACTGTGTTAGAATGTGTAATGAAGTTCAAAATGTAGGTGCTATTGACTTCTTAAAAAGAGGAGCAGAAATGACTGTAGGCACAGTATTTGATAAACCAATTGGAGAATCAAATTGTGTAGGCTGTGGTCAATGTGCAGCAGTATGTCCTACAGGTGCCATAGTAGTAAAAAATGATACACAAAAATTATGGAAAGAATTAAGTGACAAAAACACTAAAGTAGTGGTTCAAATAGCTCCAGCTGTAAGAGTAGGAATTAGTGAAGAGCTTGGACAAAAAGATGGCGAAAATGTAATGGGCAAAATTGTTGGGGCTTTAAAGAGAATGGGCTTTGACGAAGTATTTGACACATCCACTGGAGCCGATCTTACAGTATTAGAAGAGACAGGGGAATTCCTTTCAAGATTAGAGAATAATGAAAAGCTTCCTCTATTTACTTCATGCTGTCCAGCTTGGGTCAATTATGTAGAAAGAAATTATCCAGAGCTAATGAGTAATGTTTCTTCATGTAAATCTCCTATGCAGATGTTTGGTTCTGTTTTAAAGGAGCACTATAAACATTCTAGTAAAAGAATAGTAAGTGTTGCTATAATGCCTTGTACAGCTAAGAAATTTGAAGCTAATAGGGATGAATTTGAAGTTGAAGGAATAAAAGATGTAGACTATGTTATAACTACTCAAGAGCTTATATCTATGATAAAAGAATCTGGAATTGTATTTTCAGAGATAGAGCCAGAAGCTGTAGACATGCCTTTTGGTGTTAGTAGTGGTGCAGGAGTTATATTTGGTGTTACTGGTGGAGTTACAGAGGCAGTTTTAAGAAGAGTTCTAGATGACAAATCTGTATCTACATTGCGTTCTATAGCTTTTAATGGAGTAAGAGGAATGTCAGGAGTAAAGGAAACTAGTATAACTGTAAATGATAAGGAATTAAAGATTGCTATAGTTAGTGGTCTTAAGAATGCTGATGACCTTGTAAGAAAGATAAAATCAAAAGAAGTACATTATGACTTTATTGAAGTGATGGCTTGCCCAGGTGGATGTGTAGGTGGAGCTGGTCAACCATTTACCATGTCAGAAGGAAAACAAAAACGTGGAGCAGGATTATATGCAGCAGATAAGATGAGTAGCCTTAAACGCTCAGAAGAAAATCCAGTAATGATATCACTCTATTCAGGATTATTAAATGGAAAAGTTCATAAGTTATTACATGTGAATTACAATAGAAGGGAGTAAGAGCTGTGATAAACGTGAGTGTTTGTATAGGTAGTGCCTGTCATGTGAAGGGTTCTTATAATGTTATAAATGCATTCCAGCAAATTATTGAAGAATATGACCTATCTAACAAAGTAGAATTAAAGGCAGTATTTTGTTTAGGTCACTGTTCTGATGCTGTATCTGTGAAAATTGATGATGGAGAAGTCTTCAGTGTATCAGGCTTAACAGCAAAGAGTTTCTTCAAAAAAGAAGTATTACCAAGAGTAAAATAAGGTTTATCTTAAAATAAGCTAAATCTTAAATTAATATTGAACCTACACTTATATTAAAGTGTAGGTTTAATATTTTATAAAATTTAGTGAATTATTTTTTAGGGAGACCCTTTTATCCGTAGGTAAATAAATAGGACTGCTGAAAAATACATATAGTTGTTAATTTAAATTTATATATGTGATATAATGATGTGCATGAAAAACTTAAGAATTAATTAACAGGAGCTGATAAAAATGTATGTATTATTTGGTGAAAATGTAATTCATAATGATGAGATGAAAGAAATAATAGAAAGTAAATCTGATTTTAAAGTAATTAAGGATATGACAAAGGGAACTAAAAGAGAAGATGTTCATGCCTTTTGTTTAAGTGTGAAAATTTCAACATTAAATGAGATTATAGAAGAAGAGTATGATGATTTTAATTTAAGTGAAATGGAAGAGGATGACCTTTTTGATGAATATCTTAGCTTAGCAGAAGAGATGGCTTTAGATATGGAGGAGTTTATTCCAGAAGAAGCGATTATAGATGCAAAGGCTTATAAATGGGATCAATCCGATAACGATATAAAAGTAATTGTTATCATTGGAAACGATGAATTAGAAGAAAGAAAACTGAGAGATATAATGAAAAAATTACTAACTCAAGCAGAGTAAATGTGATATTTTACAAAAAGTTTACAATGTATTCTTTATTTTATGCGAAATTGGGTATAAAATATTTTATACAATGAGTATAATGATTTAATATTTTATGTTTGGAGGAGATATATATGCTTAAAGAGAATGGAAACATTTCAATTCACACTGAAAATATAATGCCGATTATAAAAAAATGGCTATACTCTGATAAGGATATATTTGTAAGGGAACTTATCAGTAATGGTTGTGATGCCATTAGTAAATTAGAGAGACTAGTGACCTTTGGAGAGGCTACTGTGAAGGAGTCTAACTACGAAGTTACTGTATCCTTAAATAAAGATGAAAAAACCATAAAATTTATAGATAACGGTATAGGAATGACTTCAGAGGAAGTAAAAAAATATATTAATCAAGTAGCGTTCTCAGGAGCTGAGGAGTTTTTATCTAAATATAAAGATAAAATTGATGAAGGAAAAGGAATAATTGGTCATTTTGGATTAGGATTTTATTCAGCCTTTATGGTATCAGAAAAGGTTGAAATTGACACCTTATCCTATAAAG
>Ga0213825_1000287_pt1 | contig 38221 bp, 29 predicted proteins | sample MC6MC0900MG_FD_179896 | JGI IMG/M metagenome (GOLD analysis project Ga0213825, IMG submission 179896) | Enriched soil aggregate microbial communities from Iowa State University, Ames, United States - MC6-MC0900-MG | ecosystem: Environmental > Terrestrial > Soil > Unclassified | place: USA: Iowa...
CAACATTGCAGCGATAAGGAAATCTCATATCGTTTGCTATAATACCGCCTAATGTTCTTAATGGTGCTTGCTCGATCGCATTCACAAAAACTACAGTATTCGGATTGCCCAAAAACAAAGCAGTTACCAAAAGAGATTGTTGGGGTAAAGGAAATATCTCATTGATGACAAGCTCATTTGGGTTTCCTAACATCGGAATGTCTTTGCGCAATAAGAGAGGTTTGCCCATATCGACAATCACTTCTATTACACGATTGTCTTGCACCACTACCTGTGCCAGCATAATCCCGGATTTCGTTTCAATCGTAATTAGCTCTTGTCGTACAATATGACGTTCAAAAATATACTTAGCAACACAGCGAAGACCGTTACCACAATTTGTCCCCTCAGATCCATCTTTATTAAATACACGCATACCACAGTCAGCAATTTTAGAGGGTTGGATAATAATCAATCCATCTGAGCCAATACCAGTATGGATATTGGCCATTTTTTGAGCCAATTCACAAAAGATATCTTCCTTGTAATCATGTTGGAAAAGATCAAGGTAGATATAGCTGTTACCAATACCATGCATTTTCGTAAAGGCTATTTGCATACAGTCACTCCTTAAAGGATGTTTTATGTATCTAATAGAAGATGACACTTTTCTATATTTGGCTAAACCCCTTCGTGAACTGTTCAGGAACATATGTAAGATACGGCTTCCCTGTCATTGGATGTATTTGAATATCCGCAAAAACACCAAATACATCTTGCAGCACTGTTGGCGTAAGTACTTCCTCTGGTGTACCATGACAAACTATTCGCCCTTGCTGTAAAACGTAAATTTGATCGCAATACATAGCAGCAATATTCAAATCATGTAAAGCTGCTACTACGGTTAAATGCAAAGTCTGAATTAAATCCATAAGTTGAAGTTGATGTTGAATATCTAAATGATTCGTCGGCTCATCTAATATTAATATCTGTGCTTGTTGAGCGAGTGCCCTTGCAACCATGACACGTTTTTTCTCGCCACCAGAAAGCGAACTAAAGCTTCGTTTCTCTAAATGCGATATGCCCGTTTGCCTAAGAGCCTCTTTAACAATTTGAAAATCTTTCTCTTGATCAAGCTCTAACAGCTTTTTATGTGGGGTTCTTCCCATACTGACTAAATCATGCACAGTGAAATCAAATAATACGGGTGTCTCTTGGCTTACAACAGCCAAATTTTTCGCAATTGCTTTACTTGATTGCTTTAATATATCTTGCTCATTTAATACTACCGATCCACTTTCAGGTTTTAGGAGACGATACATATTTTTTAACAATGTTGATTTTCCGCTCCCATTAGGACCAATTAATCCAACAAATTGCTTTTCTTTTATTTGAATGCTTACATCATGCAGTATACGCTGATCGTAAATGGAGAATGATACTTTTTTCGCTTCTAATGTCATGGAAGTTAATCTCCTTCACCGAAAGAATAGTTGTTACGACGGAGAAGCCAAATGAAAAATGGTCCTCCACAAAAAGCTGTAATAATACCAATTGGCATTTCCTGAGGAGCAATAATAATTCGAGCAAAGGCATCTGCCCACACTAAGAATATTCCACCTATTAAAGCACTGATAGGTATTACGTATTTATAGTTTGAGCCCACAATTAAACGCACAATATGGGGAATAATCAATCCCACAAATCCTATAGAACCACTAACTGCGACAAGCACACCTGTTAATAGAGATACTAGTAGTATTAACTGAATACGGAATTGCTGAAGATTAACGCCTAATGTCACTGCCGCCTCTTCTCCTAGTAATAATAAATTTAAATTGCGATAGTGTAGCCACAGTAGCCCAAATACAACCAAGAATACGAAAGCTGGAATCACAATATTATTCCATTTGGCTCCAGCTAAACTACCTAGCATCCAAAACATAACAGCCTTTAAGGCCCCTTCTTGCTTTGACATCATTAAAATAAAGTTAGAGATAGCCGTTAAGATAAAGGACACAGCCATGCCTGCCAATAGCAAGCGGAAAATAGAGACACGTCCCCCAACACGTGATAAGAAAAAGACAAGTGCAATGGCAAGTAATGAACCAAGGAATGCGGATACTGAAAGAGCGTAAATACCTAAAAATGAAAAGGCTCCTAAAATAATCACAGAAGTAGCTCCGACAGCTGCCCCTGAAGAAATCCCTAGAATATACGGGTCTGCAATAGAATTACGTACTAGTGCCTGAATGGCTGCCCCTGCAATAGCTAACCCCGCTCCTACTATCGCAGCTAGCAAAACACGAGGTGCTCTTATTTGCCAGATGATGATTTCCTGAGAGCGACTCCAATCTTGCTCGATCGAATTTTGTATAAAAGGAATTTTAGAAAGAATAACTTTCCATACATATAACGGTGTAACTGAAACTGAGCCAACCATTACAGCAAAGGTCATTGAAACAATTAATACCATGAAAAGTACGAAGGAAAATAACATAAATTTTTTATTCATCTGTTTTAAACTCCTACTGAATATTGATGAATGAAGCAATAAAAAAAGGTATCCCATGCGAAAATGCGCATAGAAATACCCAAGATTAAACAAAGTCAGAAAAATATCCAGCTATTGTCCGTAATTGCTTGCATCCTCGTGGGCATTACAGGTATTACTAAATGGCAGGTCTCCTGGCTTCGATTCACTATCCTATAATTGCCTTCCCATTCTTAAACAGTGGCAAATCATATTATAGGATTCCTCGTTACAGTTGCGGGACAGCGTCGGACTTCCACCGACTTCCCTTTTAAGTGACATTCAAAATGTCACACCAATAGTATTTGAAGTTATAAAATTGTGACGGTTCTATCATACATTTTTATAGATAGATAGTCTACTTCAATTTAATTCAACAATTGAGTTAACTTATATAAATAATAAGGTTGACACAAATACATTCGTTTTTTACACTAGCAGTAATAACTTATAAAACGAGGTGAAATCATGGCAACTGTTACACAACATAGTCACCATAAGTTAAGAACTGTTGACATTACCTACATTGGATTATTTACAACGTTAATGATGGTGGGTGCTAATATCACTTCCTTTGCACCTTTTATGGTAGTTGGTGGTGTACCCATTACGCTTCAAACCTTCTTTGCAATTTTAGCAGGGCTTATTCTTGGTAGTAGAAAAGGTGCGCTCGCCTGCACAATTTATATGTGCGTAGGATTGGCAGGAGCTCCTGTCTTTGCTCGTTTCGGTGGTGGAATTGGCCAAATTTTAAGCCCTACCTTTGGGTTTATTATTACATTTATATTTGCGGCATTTGTTGCGGGGTTAATCGTAGAACGAAGCGGAACAAAGAAAAGTTTTATCGTAGCTGCTTTGGTAGCAACGGCTATAAATTATTTGATAGGAACAAATTGGATGTTTTTTGCTTATAAGCTATGGGCAAGTGCGCCAGAGAATTTTTCATATAAGCTCGCTTGGCTTTGGATGATTCCTCCACTACCAAAAGATATTATGTTAGCTATTTTTGCTGGTATCTTCGCCCATAGATTACAAAAAACATTGAAGATCATGCCCATTCAATAGCATATCTCCCCGCCAGACTAAAGAAATGTTTTTCATAGGTTATATCCATCGTTTCTGCACATTTATTTGCTACATTAGGAGCACATAGTGAGGAGGATATCATATGAAATTCAATAAAAGATGGTCAGTCGGACTATTATCAGTAGTCGCTCTAATTAGTTTATCGGCTTGTACAGAGGATCAAACAAAACCTGCGTCCACTTCTAATGAAGCTGCTGAAGAAATGGATCATTCTACAATGAACCATTCAAGTTCTGGCGAAGTACCAGTAACGTTAAAAAAAGCTGAAAATCCGAAATTTCCTATAGGAAGCACAGCCATTATTACAGATGGACATATGGAAGGTATGAAAGGGGCCGAAGCAACAATAGTAGGTGCCTATACTACAACTGCCTATGTTATTTCCTATGAGCCTACATCTGGTGGAAAGCGAATAGAAAAGCATAAGTGGGTAATTCATGAAGAATTAATTGACCCACAAGAAGCACCACTGGCTCCTGGAACAGAAGTAAAAACGGACGCAACACATATGGAAGGTATGGAAAATGCAACTGTCATTATTGACGAGGCTGTGAAAACAACTGTATATATGGTTGATTATACTTCCACTACAAGTGGTGAAGCTGTAACAAATCATAAATGGGTAACAGAAGAAGAGCTTAGTCCAAAAAAATAGAAATAACCTCTACCTTCAATTCTGGTAGAGGTTAATTTCTAGCTTTTATGTTCCATTTGCTTTCTCTTTGCAGACTTATGCCATTTATAGCCGATGCCCCAAACGGTTTGCAAGTAATCATCCGCCGGAAAACCACTTTTTCTTAATTTTTCTCGTAAATTACGTACATGTGAATCAATGGTACGATCTTCAATCGTTACATCATATCCCCAAACGGCATGTATAAGGTGTTCTCTAGAAAATGCTCTATTTTGATAATCTAAAAATAGGGCGAGCATGGCAAATTCCTTTGGTGTTAATGGAATTGCCTTATGTTGAAAATATACTTCAAAGGACTCTCTATCTAAACAAAGCCCTTCAAAGTTAATCACTTTTTCTTCAGATATCGTTCTTCTTAATACAGCATGTATGCGTGCTAACAATTCTTCCTCATCAAAAGGCTTTAAAACGTAGTCATCAGCACCAAGATTTAAACCTTTTACAATATCAGCGTGTTCTCCTTTTGCAGTAAGCATAATGATAGGAACATCCCAAAACTTCCTAATTTCCTGGCAAACCTGCCACCCATCCATCTCTGGCATCATAATATCCAAAAGAACTAAATCCACATGCTCTTCTTCTAAAAAATCCAATGCCTCTTGTATAGAAGACATTGCTCTACAATTAAATAGTGGTTCCAAATAAAGGGTTAATAAATCTAACATTCTTGGTTCATCATCAATGCATAAAATCGTTTTCATTCGTTTCTACTCCTTTAAATGATAATTCAAAAGTAGTCCCTTTATTTATTTCACTTCTAACCTTTATTTCTCCCCCATGTGCTTGTACAAGCTCCTTGACAATAGCAAGCCCAAGTCCAGATCCACCTAAAGCACGACTACGTGATTTTTCCACTCGATAAAACCGATCAAAAATATACGGTAAATCCTTCTTTGGAATTCCTTTCCCTGTGTCTTCAACGATGATGCTTAAAATTCCACTGTCTTGTTTTACAGTGACTGTAGTCATATCTCCTGGTGCACAATAGATTAATGCATTATTTAATAGATTAATCAGAATTTGCTCAAGTCTTGCTTCATCTGCACATAGTGTTAAGCCATTATCACAACGTACAACTAAATAGATACCTTTATCTTGAAAAGCGGGACTTAATTTTTCTTCAATGCTTGTAAAAAACGGCTCTAAATGTAAGCAATGTTTTTCAATTACAAATGAGTTTTCATCCATTTTCGCTAAATCAAATAAATCTTTGATTAATCTAGAAAGTCTATTTGTTTCTTCTATTATAATAGCTAAATACTTTTGACGATCTTGCCCTGTTAAATCCCGTTTAGCAAGAATGTCTGTATAGCCTTTAATAAAAGTTAGCGGTGTACGAAGCTCATGTGCAATACTCGATAAAAACTCCTTACGCTCTTGCCTTAGATGATTTAAATCATTGGATAAAAGCTGGATAGCATTTGATAAATCCCCAAGCTCATCTTTTCCATTCGTAGAAAGAGCAACTGTAAAATCACCCTTACTCATTTTCAATGTAGCCTCTTTCATTTGAATAAGTGGCTTAGCCAGCTTACGAGATAGAACAACAATGACTGCAATACTGACTAGACCAGATACAATACCCACGATGAGAAAATGCTTATTCAGCCGTTTCATTAATGCATGGATGGAATCGGTATTTTGAAACATAAATACATAGCCAATCGTTCCTTGCTGATTTTGAATAGGGCTTATAGTCGCAATTGCTTTAACTTCTTGCCAATTGTCTTGTAAAACCCTTCCTTCATAAGGTATTTCCCCCTCTATTTCACGAATCAGATCACTGATTTCTTGATGTGGCTGTGAGGATGCAAGGATTGTCCCGAAATGGTCAGTCACCACGACATCTGTACTTGCTTCTGATTCCATAAGAACGACATGTGCTAGTGTTTCATTATTGAAGTTCTGTTCTAATATAGTACGATGTGAATTTCCTCTCGCTTGTAAACGCTCTAGTTCCTCTTCCACTCTAGAATTCGTCAGGGAAACATGCAAAAAAAACATCATAAAGGTTTCAATACAAAACAATGTGATGAAGAAGATAATGCCCAGCTTTAATGATAATTTTCTCATCCGTAACCACCATTTTAGAATTTCTTAAAAGTATATCTTGAAAGTGTGAAGATTTCATGCAGAAGTAGCATCTTTCCAAACAAAAAATGCCCATAAGTATATTGTATACCTATGGGTCATACTATTGAACATTCATTAGAATTTGTATGAAAAAGGCTTGCTGTTTCACAAGAATTACCATCTTAGCAAAGATTTTATGGGTAACTAATCACTTCTCCAAGTGCCTATCCTTTCTCTAATGGGCTATTTTATCCGTTACTGCTAATATGAAAAATAATCTCTTGATGTATGGTTGATTAGAGAGGAGCTAGCGTCACAGAGTAGATCCTAGAGGAACGGAATTGAGGGAAGCGCTCATCGGACGCTAGCGGAACCGAAATCAACCATTCGCCTTAACAAAAGGGCTTTTTTCGCTAGTGACATCCTCTTTTTTCCAACAACATAACCCATAAGTATATTGTATACTTATGGGTTAGATTTTAATTAAACGTATTTTTTTGCCCAACTTAAGAAATTATCAATAACTACGTCAAGGAATTTCACTGTACCTTCATCAGTTAAATTGCCTTCTTCATCAAATTTAGTGTGAACAGCACCAATATAAACGTCATTACCGCTAAGTAATGGTGAGTTAATGCCTGGAGAGAATAAAATATCACGTAAATGTAATTGTGCTTTTACAGTACCTAAATTCCCCATTGATGCACCCATAATGATAGATGGTTTGCCAATCATTACTTTATCTACACGAGATAGCCAATCAATAGCATTTACCATAACCCCAGGAACTGTACCATTATATTCTGGTGTAACCCAAAGTACAGCGTCTGCAGCTTTTACTTTTGCTTTAAAATCAAGAACTGCTTGTGGAGCCTCATTTTCAATATCTTGATTATACATTGGTAGGTCCTTTAAGCTTAATACTTCAAGATCTAACTTTTCTGTATAACGTTTTTGAATAAATTGAGCTAATTGCATATTATAAGATTCTTTACGGATACTACCTACGATTGCTACTACTTTCATGATGTTTCCTCCTAAATGTACATTATTCATAGTATTTGTATAGCTATTGTATTTTATACCATTTCAATAATAAATGGCAAATTCTTCAACTGGCTTGCGATACCCACGTAATCGACGACTGCTTTCTTTTTCTTTTCCAATAGTAATCATTAAGGCTATTTCATGTGTTTCTGGCACATTGAAAAGCTCACGCATTTTCTGATTATCAAAGCCAATCATTGGGCAAGTGTCCCAACCACGATTTTTCGCAGCTAGCATGAATAACATTGCAGACAGAGAAGCATTACGAATGGCTTCATCTTTCATGAATCCTTCACCGCGATCCTCATAAAATCTTGTATTCTCTGCTACAATATCCTCTAGTTCACCCGCTGTAATTATGCCTAAATCCACCATGCCCTGACTTAACTCAGCAGTATTTTTATATGCTTCCTTGTCACCTAGTACAAGAATTACACCTGAAGCTGAATGTACTTTATATTGACCATATGCTGCCTCTCTCACCTTTTCTTTCATATCCTCATCCAGCACAACAATATAATTAGCATGCTGTAAGTTAAATGCTGAAGGGGCAAGCTTAACATCCTCCAAAATAGGGCGTATATCTTCTTCAGTCATTTTAACGTCCTTGATAAAATTATTAGCAGAGCGACGCTTATCAATCAGCTTGGAAAATTCCATTTTTTTTATCCCCCAATACAGTTATGTATACATCCAGTGGGGCTTTGCTTTCCCAACTGGATGAAAATGTGTTACTCATATTCTTTATCGAACATAATGGAACTTCTTACAGTGTCAATCGGACGAACAAGACTTTCAATCTGTTCACGTTTTGGTTCTAAAAATGGTGGTAATGACAGTTTTTCTCCTAATGTTTCATATGGCTCATCGCCCATAAATCCTGGACCATCTGTAGCCAATTCAAATAAAATCTGCGGAGCTACTCGTGCATACAATGATTCAAAGAAATGACGATTTACATAGCCAGAAGTGTGGAAACCAAAACTTTCGAAACGTGCAGTCCATTCATCTAATACCGAACGATCCTCTACACGAAAGGCAGCATGGTGAACAGTACCAAAACCTTGACGAGCAACGGGTAACACTGTGTTGTGCTCGACAATAATCTGGGCGCCATTTCCTCCCTCGCCTACTTCAAATAAATGGAAGTCCCCTTCATCTGCAATCTCTGTAAAAAGCATTACCTTTTCTAAAACATCCTTAAAGTATTTAAAATTAGCGACACGGACAAAAACTGGTCCTAAACCTGTAATGGCATACTCAAGTGGGATGGGGCCATTCTGCCAAGGCGTACCTGCCGCCACACCTGTATTGTGCTCATCAGAAATTAACTGATAGTGCTGATCATCAAAATCTACGAAAGATAGTGTTTTTTTACCAAACTGTTCTTTCATACCTGTATGCTTCACATTTAAACGGTCAAAGCGCTTTATCCAATAATCTAAAGCAGCATCCGTTGGTACACGGAAAGAAGTCTTTGAAATTTCATTTGTACCATGTACACCTTTTGGGATATTAGGGAAATCAAAGAACGTCATATCTGTACCCGCACTACCCTTATCATCTGCAAAGAATAAATGGTATGTTTGAATGTCATCCTGATTCACTGTTTTCTTTATTAAGCGCATTCCTAAAACATAGGTAAAGAATTTATAATTTTCTTCAGCACTACTTGTGATAGCCGTTACATGGTGTACACCTTTTAAATGATTCATAGTATGCTCCTCCTATATATCTCGATATCGAGATATATATTTAAATTTTTTTATTGGTTAGTGGCGTTCTTGCCAACTTTTTTAAGTGATAAAATCATGTTGTCCAGCTCCTGGGCTTCCAATACTTCAAATATCTCATTTATTTTCTGTTCATGCTTAGGGAATATTTCCTCCATCAAAACCTGTCCCTCAAGCGTTAGTAATACGTACGTAACACGACGATCTCTTGGACATGCCTTACGGTACACATAGCCCTTTTGCTCGAGCTTATCAATCACATAAGTAATACTACTGCTTGCAATTAATATTTTTTTACCAATCATTTGAACTGGTTGTTCTCCATGGTGATACAAAAATTCAAGAACCGAAAATTCAGTTTGATTTAAATCGAATTGAAGTAAATCTCTTCTAGTTGCATCTTGAATCGTTTGATATGCTCGGAACAAGACCGTAAATGCTTTTAAGTTACGATTGTTTTGCTTCATACGACTCCCTCTTTTTACTTCGAATTTAATTATCTCTAATTCGAGATAATAATAACATATACATTTTTAAACAGCAAACAATTTGTTTCTTTATGTTTGCCATCTTTTCGTTCGGGTAGAAGGTAGTTGTAACTTATAAAGGAGGATTCTAAATGAAAAAAGATGTCAATCAAAAACAACAACAGCTAGAAGCATTCCGAGTAAGTGATAAAGATCAACCTCTCACAACCAATCAAGGATTAAAAATATCGGAAGATGAACATTCACTAAAAGCAGGTGAGCGAGGACCCACTTTACTAGAGGATTTTCATTTCCGTGAAAAAATGACTCACTTTGACCATGAACGAATTCCTGAACGAGTAGTACACGCACGTGGCTCAGCCGCTCATGGAATTTTTGAAACATATGAATGCGCAAGTGATATTACAAAGGCTCAATTTTTAAATGGAAAAGGCACTAAAACCCCTGTTTTTGTCCGCTTCTCTACCGTTGCCGGGTCTAAAGGCTCTGCAGATACTGTTCGTGATGCACGCGGCTTTGCTACTAAGTTTTATACACAAGAGGGCAATTATGATTTAGTTGGAAATAACATACCAGTATTTTTTATTCAAGATGCTATTAAATTCCCCGATTTTGTACACGCTGTAAAGCCCGAACCAAATAACGAAATACCACAAGCACAAAGTGCCCATGATACTTTTTGGGATTTCATTGCAAATAATCAGGAGTCTGCTCATATGGTTATGTGGCATATGTCAGATAGATCGATTCCACGAAGCTATCGAATGATGGAGGGCTTTGGTGTTAATACTTATCGCTTTATCAATGCCGAAGGAAAAGCCCACTTTGTTAAATTTCATTGGAAACCTGTACTTGGGGTAAAATCATTAGTATGGGATGAAGCACAAATCATTGCTGGAAAAGATCCCGATTTTCACCGCAGAGATTTATGGGAATCCATTGAACGTGGGTATTTCCCAGAGTGGGAGCTTGGTGTGCAACTTATTCCCGTTGAAGATGAATTCAAATTTAGCTTCGATATTCTTGATGCCACGAAAATATGGCCTGAAGAAGAAATTCCAGTACGCATTCTTGGGAAAATGACCTTGAATAAAAATGTGGATAATTTTTTTGCAGAAACGGAACAAGCCGCATTCCATGTCGGGCATGTTGTGCCTGGCATTGATTTTTCAAATGATCCTTTATTACAAGGTCGTTTATTCTCCTACACCGATACACAGTTAATACGACTGGGAGGACCTAATTTCCATGAGCTTCCTATTAATAAACCAATTTGTCCATTTCATAATAACCAACGAGATGGCTATGGCCGACAAACCATTAATGTGGGACAAGTTAGCTACCATAAAAATTCCTTAGCCAATAATACACCACATCCTGTTTCTGAAGCAGATGGTGGATATAAGCATTATGAAGAAAAAGTTGAAGGGCATAAAGTACGTGCACGTAGTGAGAGCTTCAAAGACCATTTTTCTCAAGCAAGATTATTCTGGCTTAGTATGACAGATATTGAGAAAAAGCATATTATCGATGCCTTTAGCTTTGAACTTGGCAAAGTAAAAAATAAAGCGATTCGAAAACAAGTTGTAGACATGTATGCTCATGTCAGTTACTCACTTGCTTCAGCTATCGCTGAGCGTATTGGTATAGTTCCACCTGTAGAAGTGGAAGTACCACATATTCAACAAACTTCTCCTGCTGTTAGCCAAGTAATCAATGCAAAGGAAAGTGTCAAATCTAATAAAGTAGCTGTAATTGTTACAGAAAATAGTAGTGAAAAATTAAATGAACTTATTGCTACATTTTTAAGTGAAGATATCGTAGTTGAACTAGTAAGTAATAAACAAGGCATAGTAAGCGGTTATGAAATTCACGAAACATTTGCTACTACCTCCTCAGTTCTTTATGATGGGGTTTATGTTACAGGAGCCTTTCAGAATTCCTATGAACAAGCAAAAGCAGAACAGTTTATTGAACAAGCCTATCAGCACTGTAAAACAATAGGTTATACGGAAAATGTTTTATTTTTACAGCATATAGCCAATAAACATGGGGTTGCAACCGATCCAAAATCTTTTGTTCATGCCCTTGCTAAACATCGACATTGGGTACGAGAATGTAAATGAATGTAAAGCCAGCTAACTGATTAAATCAGCTAGCTGGCTTGTTTTTATTATTTAATTCGTTTAAATTCCTTTTCATTGCCGTCTACAAATTCGACATCCACTTCAATGGATTGATAGTTATCTTCAATATTAAATACTTTGATTACTTGATCAATCACTTCATCATTAGATGTTGTAGAATCAAAATTCAACTGCTTAAATAACGGCTCTAATTTAGTATAAGCTTCATCGCCCTGCAGTTTTTCATTTTTTCGATCATCTTCTAATTTTGCTTCTATTCCTGTTTTTTTATCCTCATATTCTACCTCATAAGACTCCGTTGCAGAGTAATCAACATCTAAAGAAAACTCTAAAAAATTAAATGTCACTTGGTCAGTTGGCGTCTCACCCGTCTGTTGAGTAGCATTCTGATCTGCTGGAGCATTTGCAGGCACATCTTTTACCTCATCCTTATTACAGCCGTAAAGAATAACAGTCATTAAAGAAATCACTAAAATAAATTTCAATTTCAATTTATTCACTCCTTTCTTTACATATTATTTCCCCATTCTTCTACAAACTAACCTAAAAAGGGCATCTCCTACAAATAAGGAGATACCCTTTTCATGGAATGCGACTTAATAATAGAAGTTACGATCCACTTTATTTTCTTGAATAGCTTTTGCTAAACGAACTGTTGACACAGCCAAATCGGCATATGACACACTCTTGGTAGCATTAAAGTTATTTTGCTGTGTATCAATCAGCCCCATCCCATTTGCTATTGCTATATAGCCTGTATACGCTGGATCAATAGAAGCTGCATCCGCAAAGTTTAATTTGTAAATATCCTTATACTTTGCAACATTCTCCAATTGCATTGCTTTAACAGCCCATACTGCTAGCTCTTGACGAGTCAATGTTTCATCCAAAGCGAATTGGTTTGCTGGCTGTAAAATTCCCATTCTTACAGCTTGTTCAACCACTCCATATAATGGATGGTTTTTATCGATATTGCTGAAGGTTTGCTTTTCACCATCGCCACTACCAAAATGGCCATATGTTAAAGATTTTAGTAGAATCTTTAATGCTTCTCCCTTTGTCACAGCAGCATCAGCATTAAAGTTTGCTATATCTTTTATCTCTAATACATTTTGATGTAGAAGATAATTTAATTCATTGGCTGCTGTTGGGTGTGAAATAGATTGCTTTTCTTTTGAGCCATCTACCTCATACAACCATTCACCAGTAATTGCATCAATTTGATTAACTAAGCTACCGTTGTAAGTTGGAGCATAGACTAGATCATAATGTTGTTTACCTTCAGTATCCTGCTTTACATATTGTAGTTGTAATGTAAGGGCCTTACTATAGGCTTCTTTTGCTTTATCAGCAGAGATTACTTGACTAAGAGAAGGCCAGTTATTAATCTTTTGTTTATTAACATTCAAAGAACGTAATGATCCATCAGAGCCAATACCTACGTTTATTTCATCTCCAACAACCGCAATCCCGTTTACGATGCGTGGGAAGGAGAAGTAATAATCTTTACTATAATCATCATGTACAGGATTATCAATTGGCATCGAATACTCATGTAAATAGGATGGAGCCCATTGCTTTAAGTATTCAACAGCCTTTGCTAATGCCGCATCCTTAGAGAGGGTAGTTGTTTTGTCAGTGTTGATAAAATCTCTCATAATATCGTGATACTGCACGATATCGCCTGTTGCCTTATTAATTTCTAAAGAGGTACCAGACCCGCCATTATTGTACATATACATGTAATTTACTGTATAAACCGTTTCACCATTGTCATTTTCTCTTTCGTCAACCATATCAATAGTGAGCTTTGCCTTGTCTTCATCGACTTTTAATAAATTTTTAGCGAATTCCTCAACCTCTGCTACTGTCATACCGCTTTTTCTTGGTGGTAATTGCTGTGAGGATATTTTCTCAGCGCTTTTCGTCTTTGGAACTTGTGTAGAGAAGCCATTCGTTGTTTGCCATTGACCTGTTAAAGCATGTACACCATTAAATCCTGTTGCTGGCATATAGACAAGCTTCACATTACGTTGATCGCTAAAATAGTCAACGTAATAACGAAGTTCAACTGCTAAGTTATCACGTACTTGTGCAACAATTTCTTCCTCATTTTTTTTCTGGCTTGAGCTATCAAAGGTTGCTTTACCAATTGATTCTGTATTTTTATACATTCCTGTTATTTGACCATTAGCAAGAACATCTATAGTGATACTTTGATCGCCAATAAGCACTCCATTATAGGTTGGTGAATAAACAAATGAGTAGGTAATAGGTTGTGATAATGGACGATTAATGTCATTGTAATAACCGAAGCCATCTTCACGGAGTTTATAGTTCTCTATTTTCGCAAATTTTCTTAGGAAGTCATCTGCAATTTTTTTTGCTTCAGTCTCTGAATATTTTGCGGGATATACTGCTTCAGCGATATTAGCTGGCTGATAATAGAAATGTTCTAACTCTAAATCTTCACCTTTAAATGTAAAACCACCATATACATCTTTACCATTTACAGTTTTATGGAAGTTCAAATCATAACGGACCGTTGTATCATCTCTAAAGAAATGACCGCCTCCAGAATTAAACTCATTATCAGCTACAAATTTGAACTCTTCAGGGAATAGTGCACGTAATTTGTTAATTAGCATACCTTTTGTCACTTTCGTCTCTGAGGCAGCCAACTGTATTGCAATACGCTCTGAAGGTTCTTTCACATTTGCAGAAGCTTGTGAAACGGGTGCTAGAATACCAACAGAAAATGCAGTAGTTGTTAAAATAATACCTAACTTTTTAAATTTACCCAAAATATACCTCCTAAAATACTATTTACCATAATTATAATATATTTACCCATAATTAGAAATGAATTTTACAGATAATTTCCTCTTCGAAGAAAATACATTGGGCAATCCGTCCTTTTTTCTTCATTTTCTCATTTCTTTACCACATCAAAATTGGCACCAATTAACACCCAGTTCTGAGGGAATGGTAGTCCTAATTTCCAATAACCAATACCACGAAGGTTATATTGTTTAATGAGATTGAATTTAGCTTGAATAGATCTAGCATCTTCAAACCATACCATATGCGCCCTACCTTGCTCATCATAGTATTCAAAAAATGGTGCTTGGGCTCTCCAATCATACTGAATTGCTGCATTATAACGTTTAGCAATTTCAATGGCTCGCTGTGGACTAAGCGCTTCTGCATACGGTCCCCCCTGAACAAAAGGTAACGTCCAATCGTAGCCATATAAATTTTGCCCTAACATAATTTTGCTTGCAGGTATTTCACTCACCGCATATTTTACAACTGCTTCTACCTCTGGGAGAGGTGAAACGGCCATTGGTGGGCCAGCTGAATATCCCCATTCATAAGTCATGAGTAAAACAAAGTCCACGATTTCCCCATGTGCTCTATAATCATGTGCCGCTGTCCATGGTCCTCGTTCACTATCACTTGTTTTAGGAGCTAATGCTGTAGACACTGTATATCCTTGAGCGTGAAATTTTTCTACAGCTCTTCTTAAAAAATTGTTATAGGCTTGTCGTTGATCTGCTGGCAAATTTTCGAAGTCAAAGTGGATATCTTTAACATCCCCAAGTCGCTTTGCTTCTGCAAGAATATTATCAAATAATAAATCTTGAACAGCTGTACTTTGAAAAATATCTCTCGCTAATTCACCACTAAAACTAAAATTCTCCAAATTAGAAATAACCATTGCCATTGATGCTCCCGTATCATTTGCAATTTGTGTCACACCTTGGCTTGGTGGCCTCTGTAAAGTACCATCACGCCTAGCCTCATAGCTAAATAAAGCTAAATATGTTAAATTAGGACCCGCTTCCCTCGCTTGATTCAAGAGTGCTTCACTAACTGATGTTCCTCTCGGCTCTAAATAGGCTAATGTTTCTGCCCTTGTTTTTGGTGGCTGTGGGATATATAATCTCGTTCCAACTGCTAATGGTTGATTTGGATTAATGCCATTTACTTGTGCAAGTGTTACATAATTAATACCGAAACGTTGGCCAATTGACCATAGGCTATCACCTGGCTGTACATAATAAAAGCTTCCGACAATCGGGATTACAAGAGCTTGCCCCACAACTAAACGATTTGGCTCTGGAATTTGATTGGCATCTATAATGCTCTGAACCGTAGCCCCATACGCCTGTGCAATTCCCCATAAAGACTCGCCAGCCCGTACAACGTGTATTTGAATGATTTTGCCTCCTTCTAGCTTTATAAAATCATACCTATAAAGCTTATGAAATCAGAGATGAAAAGATGTCTCTTAACAACTCCACAAAAGTACACCACTATTTTATAGCAAATAAATAGTAGGCTGTATTATGTCACCTATTTAATACTAATGAGAATAATCTTCGTTTACGAGATTTCATGAAAGAATGTTCTTTTAAATACGTATGTCTAAAAAGTTACCTGAGTAATATATTCTGCTTCTTCACCGTTATTAGAATAAAAAAACGCAAAATGATACTTATCTTGATAACAATAATCGTACAAATGTTCTATTTTCCGCATAATCTTCAGTAAATTTTTACCCACTTTCTACCCTACAAATCAGTTGTAGCAGGCTACTTTTGATAACACTTTTCCCAAATTTTTTTACGCAACTAGCGTCATATGCCTTATTCTTTTCCCTGTTCTCACTCTTGTATAATGAAATTATTGTAAGGAGGTGTTAGATTGCGTTTATTTTACCAGCAAAAAGTAATCGGTAAGAAGTCTCGTAAACTTGAAAAAATTTCATTTTCAATTGAAGAGCCTGTCATAACGTTACAAGATTTACTTGTTCAGCTTGTTACACAGCAGGTTCAACAATTTAATGAGAAAATGGTAGATACACCACTTCATGTTTATTTATCGGATCAGCAACTAGAAGAAGCTGCTCAATATGGCAAAGTACATTTTGGAGAAAAGAAAAAGGATACTGTACAGTCATTGGATCAAGCTATTTCCACAATGCTTCAAGCCTTTCAGGACGAGCTGTTTTTAGTCCTTCATAATGAAGAATCTTTAGATTCTCTTTCTACACCATTAAACATACAGGAAGACGATGTCTTTACATTTATTAAACTTACTATGCTTGCAGGACGAATTTGGTAAGGAGGGATTTATATGACACTTTCACATGAACAAAAAATACATTTTCAAAGTATAGTTGATTCTGCACCTATAGCAATACAGCCTTTAGCAGCTGCATTGTTAAAATACATGGACAATAGAGATTATGACATTGAAACGCTTATAGCTGCTCAGCAATATTCATCACTTGAAGAACTATTTAGTGGACCATTATTTGAAGTGCTTACCATGTTTTCTTCACAAGAACGTGCACTTAAGATCAAGAAACTAGCATTACGCTTTGATGCTACAATGTTCCAAAGAGGTGTTTTACGTCGATCTTTTCGTTCTTCTCAACCAGTGCAAGACCATCTGTTTCAATGTTTACAGTTAATAGAAGAAATGCTGACATTTGAGGAAATTACTTTGCAGGAGTTGTTAACGAATCATCGTCAATATGAGCATGGAACCTATCCAAACTATAGCTCCTATGTCTTAAAGAATGAAAATACAAAAGTAATGGGTTTTAATGTCTTTGAGCAGTTGCTTGCTGAAGAACTATCATTAGAAAACCCGTCAATTGAAGAAGCAGTAGAAGGTATTTTATTTGATGAACATCAAAGTAGCTTTTTCGGCCATCCATTCATTCGAGGTATTTTTAAATCAAGTAATCATCGGATGCATGATGCACTTGGCAAACTCTTATTAGCAGCTGCACGACAAGAAGGTTTACGACAGGCAATAGTAGAAAATATTGACCATGGCAATCTTGATGCACAACTCAACATGATGAAGCTTATTCAGGAACATCGCCTAACACGCTTCTCCTCTGTAATTCGAGCAGTCGATACTTGGATGGGACTTGGCTATAATAGTTTCGAAAATCAAAAAATAACAGAGGAAGTTCTTGCATTAGCCATCCAAGCAATCGAAGAAGACAGCTTTGTTGAGCAACTGTTAACGAGTGAACGTACAATTGATATCTATGTTGCATTATGGGCAACTGCTACAAAGGACTATACGAAGTTAAATGACCTTGTAACAATACTCTTAAAGCGTGACAAGCATATCCAACTTACAACGCTTGCCTTTTTGAAAAACTTATCGAAAATTTCCTTCACTGCGCCATTTGTAAAGGATTTAATCTTATCAACAAAAGATATCGAGTTGTTTGCCTTTGCATGGGGCAATTTTCTTTATGCTAATCACCATATTAATAGTGAGTATGCAAGAGACAATGAATGGGCGCAAATCCTTCAAACCTTCATGCAAGAAAACACACAGTTACAAGGGATTGAATACCTTTTATTTGAACAGCTTGAGTGGGCAAAAAATGAAATTACGAAAGATGGACTTAACATTACAGGTAAACCTCTATCCTTTGTCCATGTCCATTTGTCATTAGAAGATTTAATTTCAACACAAATTATTTTAGCCCATCATGTACAAGACGAGGCATTATTCCAACGAATTATTGAGCATGCAGATTCTTACTCACCATCTAGCAGAATCGGCCTACTGAATATTTATTGTCTTGACCCTGTCACAGAAGGTCAACGTGAATTTTTATTTAATTCATTACGGGATCGCAGTTCCATCAATCGTTCTCTTGCGTTAAAGAAAATACATGCTCTAACACCAACAGAAGAAGAAATAGCAAAAATTGAAGATCTTTTAGCTAATAAATCAGGTGCACTTCGTAAAGAGGCTATTTCACTCTTAAAAGTTCAGGCACAGAATAATCTGTTACAAAGTGCTGAAAGGCTGATAAAAGATAGTAAGCAGTTAAAGAGACTTGGAGGGCTTGAATTACTACTAGTAGCCTCTAAGCAATACAACTTAGCAAGCGAGCAAATTACAGCTTTATGCTCCTTATTACCAAAAGTAACTAAAAACGAGCAAGTTTTGTTAGAGCAATTAATTACAAGGGATGTCCCTGAGTATAACGAGAGTAATGGCTTTGGCTTGTATACACCACATCCCCCTATTCAATATGGCTGTATTTCGGATGGAGCCATTCAAATGAATGGTGTAGAGCCTTGGCAACAGCTTGCTCCACTTTATGTACAGGCACCTACACCTTTTGAAAAATTCTTTCAATATGATGTTGATAAGTTATTATCTAAGCTTGAACAGCTTATTCAGGTTTTAGATCAACATGCTGAACTAGAATATGAAACATACCAATGGAATGACACTCCCATTAGCACTACATTAGGACAAAGATATAGTGTAATGGCAACTAAATCGGATAATCAACGACATGCTAGTCTTGATGCTTATCCTATCCCCGAAGAAATTGTTCAATGGATGAAGACAGCATTATTTAGTAATGAGGACCTAGCCTATTTTAATTTTTACCATAATCTATCAGAATACCCTGCTGCTCATGATCTTTCCGAAGCAGCTCATACACTAATCAAACCGTTCTTCCAATACAAAGATTTAAAAGTACGTGTTGCGCAATTTAATTCCTTGAAATATGACGATACAATTCAACAGATTTTCTCAGTGCTATCCCAAGACATCGACAAAATCTCAGGTGATACAGTGCTACATCAGGAAGCACTTTCATTACTCGAAAAGCATGCACCCGAATTTAATCGCTTCGAACAGGCAGTAGGCATAATGTTACAGCTATTCAAACAAATCCCTGTTGATCAGTGGCAACTTGATGTTCGAGAGAAGGGTTATTATTACTATCGTTCCACTTCTACTATTATCGATTTAGATGTCGTTGAGTCATTCGTTGATCGATGCTGGTCTGATTACTCAACCTATGGTGAATATGTCAAAATGCTAGCTGTTAATGAAGAGCTAACAAAGCGTATGAAAAATGCAAGCTATAGCCCAAACGTCTACAATTTATCTTTGTTCCAATATTTAGACGCCATGAAAGTTGGTTTATTTACGCAAGATCACTTATTTGAAGCCATATTTACCAACACGCTCGCTTCAGAAATATTTAATGAGCCAACTAAGTTACAAGAACGCTATCAACAATCGTTTGAAGATTTAACAGATTTCTTTACTATTCGTGAACAAGCGATTGATCGTATTTTAGCCATAGAGCTAAAACGTGGTGATACGCCTACTGCTGTAACAAAGCTTGCTAGTAGCATTTCTTATTTTGAGGGTATTGATTATTTCTTACAGATTCTACAGGCACTTGACGGAGAAAAGCTTGCGAGAGGATATATTTGGCAGGCAGAAACGAAAAAGGATGTATTCTCCCGATTGCTAACTAACTGTTACCCCAAAAAAGAAGAAACAGCGCAGCAATTAAAAGAAGCTTGGCAGAAAACAGACATTTCTAAAGAACGATTAATTGAAGCAATGATGTATAACCAGCATTGGATAGACCTTGTAAGTGAAGTGATTGGCTGGGATGGACTAAAAGAATCAGCCTGGTATTTTATCGCTCACACCACAGATTCTTTATCCGACTTTGCCAAAGATCAGATTGCCCTTTTCTCTAGCATCACTGCTGAGGATTTCCGTGATGGTGCATTCGATTTAGCTTGGTTCCAAAGCGCCTATCAAACACTTGGAGCTAAGAAATTCAAACTTGTTTATGATGCTGCAAAATATGCTTCTGAAGGAGCCAACCATCGTCGGGCACAGCTTTATGCCGATACAGCCATCGGTAAACTCAGTCCAAAAACGTTAATGCAAGAAATTCAAGATAAACGCAATAAAGATAAACTGCGCGCACTTGGTCTTATCCCTTTCATAAAATCAGATGACAAAGACGCCCTGACACGCTATCAATTTATTCAACAGTTTTTGAAGGAAAGTAAGCAATTTGGTGCTCAACGCCGCGCAAGTGAGGCTCGAGCAGCAAGTATCGCTCTAGAAAATTTAGCGCGCAATGCAGGGGATGGAGAAGCCACTCGCTTCACATGGCGTATGGAGTTATCTGCCTTTAACGATATGAAGCATTTATTTAAAGCACAACAAATCGAGCAAATTACAGCCCATCTACAAATAGAGGATGATGCCTCTGTAGCTATTATTGTTGAAAAGGATGGTAAACGTCTAAAGAACGTTCCTGCTGCATTAAAAAAGCATGCTGATATTGTAACCTTGCAGGAAGCCCGAAAAGACTTACAAGAACAATATAAACGAGCACGCCCAGCGCTTGAGCAAGCAATGGAATTAGAAACAGTATTTTCGGTCGAGGAGCTCATTCATTTATTAGCTCATCCGATTCTAGCTCCGCTGTTACAAAAACTACTATTTATTAGCGATAATTACGTTGGAATGCTGACATCAGAAGGTTTACAGCTTTTATCGGCTGACATTGTGAACCTTGCTCCTACGTCCTCTATAAAGATTGCTCATCCTTACCATCTTCTAGAGAGCGGTCAATGGAGACAGTGGCAATCCTATATGTTCGAGCACAACATTAAACAGCCATTTAAGCAAGTGTTCCGTGAGTTATATCTCATCAATGCTGATGAAAAAGCACAGAAACATTCATTGCGCTATGCAGGGCATCAAGTAAATCCTTCACAAACAGTAGCCCTGTTGAAAACACGTGGCTGGCAAATCAGCTATGAAACAGGACCACGTAAAGTATATTATAAGGAAAATATTGTGGCATCCTTGTATGCACAGGCAGATTGGTTTACGCCAGCAGAAATTGAAGCACCTGCAATCGAAGGTGTTTACTTCTATGATCGACTAACAGGCAAAGATATCGTTTTAGATGATATTCCAGCTGCGATATTCTCTGAGGTTATGCGAGATATTGATCTTGTTGTCAGCGTAGCTCATGTTGGTGGTGTAGACCCTGAGGCAAGTCATTCTACTGTTGAAATGCGCAGTATTATCGTAGAAGAATTGGCTAAATTATTGAAGCTAAACAATGTGGAAGTGAAAAAGCAACATGCCCTCATAGAAGGTAAGCTAGCAAGTTACTCCTTACATTTAGGAAGTGGTGTGGTGCATCAAATAGGCGGTTCCATGATCCCAATTATTGCTGTCCCATCTCAGCATCGTGGACGAATTTTCTTACCGATGGTGGATGATGATCCACGGACGGCTGAGATCATGACCAAGCTCTTATTACTATGTGAAGATACAAAAATTAAAGATCCAGCTATATTAACTCATATTCGAAGCTATGAGCAAATGCACTAACGTACTCTAGATAAAAACAGGTGACTCCATTCGTCACCTGTTTTTACTTTACATCTGTTTTAATCATTTCAAACAATAGCGGTACATTCGTGCCACGATGCAATGAATGACAGCCTTCCATTAAAAATGACCAACTTTTCTTTATTTTTTCCCTATAAGACAACTCTGAACTAACTGGGAGATAGGTGCTTAAATATTCCTCAATCGTGCATGTCAGATTGTCCATAAATTCATCTGCTTTTTGTATTTTTTCTGTTGGGATTTCATTGCGCTCATTCCATAAGACATGTTCTAAATTCGTAGAAAAATAAAATAATTGATAAGGTACTTTCATACGGTTAATGCTAAAGTGGTCATTGGCAATCAAAATTCTAGCATTCTTAGCCTTCATATCATTGCGTTGTTCTATTTGTTCTTTGCGTTTATCCGACTTCACTAAAATAGCATCCTCTGTATAAAATAAGTTTTGCTCGATACGCTCATCTACCTTGACGCACTCTGGTGAGATAAAGCATCCATCTGCATCTGTAATATGAACAACCGCTGTTAAATCATTGGCTAAAAATTTATATTTTTCAAGATAGCTTTGAATCACTCGTACAACACTGTTTTTAATATTCGGTATTCGTTTGTGCGCATCCCACTTTGTTAAGATATCTTCTCGTTGTACATCAAAACGTATTGTGGAGTTCGCAAAATGAGCATCTAAATAATCCTCTAAAATAATTTGCTCCGTCTGCCCTTCCACAATAATCAAAAGTACTTTTTTAGTCATGTTGAACACCTGCTTTACGAAAAGCCCGCTTTATTTTAAATGTTTTAGTTTCCTTATATATCTCTTCCTCTTGCCCGCCAAGCTGGATAGCACGTAAATAGACATCTCTAGCGTTATTCACTTCTTTGATACCTTTTAGCTGCATATAACGGTGATGTTCATTTGTTGTCGTAAACCATAAATTTTTAATAGCTAGCACCTCTAACACACGTAGATTATGGGAAGTAAAAATAAGTTGCCCTTTTCCATCCTCATCTATCACTGTTAACAACTCACCTAACAAATATTCAAATACACCTGAATCTAATTCATCAATAACCACGCATGCATTCGGATTATTGTATACAGCAATTAATACACTAAGAATAGAAATGATCTTTAAAATTCCCTCTGACTCTGTTCGTAGCGGTAATTCCTGCTCCCCGCGCTGAGACAAAAATTCAAAACGAATTCCTTGCTCGCCACTGTCCATCATTTGCTTTGTAATGATATTAATTTTAATCGTCAGACCAGGAATAATTGCTGAGAGCACTTGATTACTTTGTTCAATAACTTCACATAATGCATAGAATGCATCCTCTGGTAATAAAGCTGGTCCATTTAAATCATAAGGAATAAGACCTCTTGTTTTCTCTAAATGAATACTGAATGGCATCATCCGTTCTTCAAATAGTGGGGCAATATTTTGAGTATTAACAACATGTAAGTCTCGACTAAAATCAACAGCAATATTTTGTAGCAACTGCATTTCTAGCTCAGAAAGCCGTTCCTGTAATAATGTCTTTATATCTTTATGGAATAGAAATGACATATATTGTTTTCTTGCTAACTGTTGAATAACCAGTAATTGAATTCGTGCTTGTTCACTCAAATCATCCAGTTTCGATTGACGAATTTGTACATCCCTCTCCGTCACAGCCACTAAAATCTTTGATCGCTTCCCTTTCGTGTTTTCTCGATAGGTAAGGCGCTCCAACGTAGTATATAGTCGCTGTTGATCCTCCTGTAGCTCCACATAGTAATTCACAAAAAATGTACCGAATTGATTCTGAACTAGAAATTCTACATCCATGCTAGCTGTTTGCTCTCCTGCCAATATAAGTCGCTTCTTTTGAGAGGGCAACTTCACTTCAGCAAGCCATCCTGATAGAAGTGTCTTCAATAAACTAAATGCATCTACAATGGTTGTCTTTCCAGAGCCATTTTGTCCATATAGGCCAACAACATTCGCTTGTAGAAATGTCTCAAAATTTACTGCGAGAACAATTTCACCCTGTCGTACATTTCGTAAATTTTGTATGTTTATTTTTTTTATCTTAATAATTGCCATGTGCTAAACATCCTTTTAGCTTTTTCCCTTATTATAATGAAAATCGTTTTATTTTATAACAAATTCGAACTTAAGCATCCTTAGCCTATAGCCTATGACAAAAATCGTAATAGGCATATGTTAGAAAAAATGAAGAAAGGTGTGTTTCATTGGTTTATCCTAGATTAGCCCCTGATGATTTTAACAGTCAATTTCGCCCAGGTATGAAAATATGGGTAACACTCCCTACTGGTACTTATTCAGGTACATTAATTCGGACATTCGGAACTGGAGGAAGAACTGCTGAAATTCAGTTAGATAATGGTCAAATAGTGACTGTGGATGTTAGTCAAATCACTGCTGCAGGTACAGGAACACCTCCTGGTAGTTCCTATCCGCCGCCATACCCACCACCATATCCACCATATCCGCCTCAACCTTATCCACCGCGTCCATACCCACCACAGCCTTATCCACCGCAACCTTATCCGCCACGTCCTTATCCACCACAGCCTTATCCACCGCAACCTTATCCACCGCAACCTTATCCGCCACGTCCAGGTGGGCAATATCCTGGTTTCCCACCACCATTAATACCAGGACTCCCTAATATTTTACCGGGCATATTTGGTAATCCGCGGCCTTAGCAACAATTAGAAAAGGTTATTTCTTTATTTAAGAATAAAGAAATAACCTTTTTTCATTTTATTCCCATAACAATAATCATCAAATTCCTTTACATATAAGTCATGACAAAATAAGTAAAAAGCCCTAACAAGGAATTGGAAATTGGTATTTCAGCCAAATTTTTAATCCACTAAAAATAAGTTAGATCTGAGCATACTTCTTTTTTATACTAGGAAATATATAGCTTTTTGTAAAAATTTAACCTAACCTAAAAAATATATAGACTAAAAAACTATATATCATCGTTTATTTATAGAAATCATGACTTGAAATAGTAAGTTTTCTGGGTTGTGAATCAATTTTTTTGGCAGTATAGTAGTTAAATGATAGGGGATAAATAGATTATTTTGCATTTATAAATAGTTAACACGCATCTGGACTTCTACGAATAACATCAACATCTTCAATGTGTAGTACATTGACTAAATTATCCATTTATAGTCCTTAGCTTGAAATATTTGCTATATCATATTAGGAGGAAAAGCATGAAAACACGCAAGAAGCAGCAAATGTCTATTAGTAAGAAATTAACTGCAATAGTAGTGAGTATTTTATTATTATTTGGATTAGTTACTTTAGGTCTTTCTTATTATATAGTAAGAAATAGTAATTTAACAGACATGAATCAATCTCTTTCTGACAAAGGCATGATCCTAGCCAAAACCATTGATATTACTACACTAAAATCGATATTAGAGAATCCTACAAATAGTAACCCTGATGCTCTACGATTAACTAGTGAAATGGATGCAATCAATGATAATTCAGATAGCATTACCAATCTATTTTTAATTACAGTTAACGGTGAAAATATTAATGCACCTGTTCTATCATCTAGTATACTTGAACTAGGGGCAGAGTATAACCAAGATATGATTGCAATGGGTTTATCTCCAGATTTCCTAGCAAGAATTAAAGAAGTCTTTGATACAAAAAAAGCAACAGCAACAGATATTTATAGCGATGAATATGGTAGCTATAAAACAGGCCTTACACCAATCTTGGATGAGAATGGGAATATGCTGGCTGCTTATGCCATTGACTATGACGTATCAATGGTAACAGGAAAAGCGATGTCTGAAGCCCTATGGACGTTATTAGTAACGGTTATTTTCTTAATTGGTTCATCCATTGCTGTTTACACTCTTTTAAGAAAAAAATTAACACCAATTCAACAACTTTCCTTACAATCTAAAAAAGTCGCAGAAGGTAATTTAGAGCTGGAACCATTACCAGTTACTTCAACAGACGAAGTAGGAATGCTCACACAAAATTTTAATTCTATGATCGATAACTTAAAAAATGTTATTAAGAGTACAACGATTGTTTCTGAGCGTGTTTCAAACACAGCCAATGTTTTATCTGTAAATATGCAAGAAGCTTCCGATTCATATAATAATGTAGCATCTTCCATGCAGGAGATTGCAAGTGGCGCTGATCTTCAAGTACAAAAGGCAAAAGAAAGTACAATTACCATTGAAGAAATGAATATTGGTATTCAACGTATTGCCATGACGTCCAATCAAATTTCAGAATCCTCGATTTTAGCATCAGAGGAAGCTGAAAGAGGGAATGAATCGACAAATAAATCTGTTGCACAAATGAATGCTATTAGCAAAGCTGTTAATCAATCTGCAGCTTCTGTTAAATTACTTGGCGATCATTCCAATAAAATAGAAGAAATCGTAGGAATCATTACAGGAATTGCTTCGCAAACCAATTTACTTGCATTGAATGCGGCAATCGAAGCTGCACGTGCTGGGGAGGCTGGTAGTGGCTTTGCAGTGGTTGCTGATGAGGTACGTAAACTTGCAGAGCAATCTGAGGCATCTGCAAGAGAAATTTCTACACTTATTTCTCATATCCAGCATGATACAAACGAATCTGTAAATATCATGGTTCACGCTGTAGAAGAAGTAGATCATGGTATTGTCATGATCAATGATTCGGAAAAATCATTTAGCCAAATTTTAACTTCCATTCACCATGTGACAGGGCAAATTCAAGAGCTTTCTGCAACAATTGAAGAAATGGCAGCTGGTATGGAAGAAGTAACATCTGCTGTAAAAGATATGGAAGATTTTTCAGTCAATTCAAAGGACAATACAAGAGCAGTAGCAGCAACTTCTGCCTCTCAATTGAATACAGTACAACGAGTTTCTGAAGAAGCTCAAGTATTATCCGAGCTATCTGATGAATTAATGAATGTTGTTAATACCTTTGTAGTGAAATAAAAAATGAAAGGGCTGCCCTTATTAAGGAGAGTTATGTCCGTTAGTTTCTCACAGATCGATTCACTACTGTGGACCTAATGACGATAATCGCTCCTTGATAGGTGTCGGCCCTTTTCTAAAATAGGAGTTGTCATAATTGAATAATAAAAGAGAATTTGATGTACACCCATCACAGAATAATACGCTTCCTTTTGACCAACAAACACTTCAATCCAATAGTACACAATTATTAAACAGAGAAGACTTACTCGCATATCAAACGTTAAACCGTACAATAGCTGACTACGATCAAAACACCACAATACCTGACGTATTTTATCAGGCAGCACAAAAATTTGAGGAACGAATCGCATTATCCTATGAAGGTGGAAAACTTACCTACCGTCAGCTAAATGAACAATCCAACCAAGTTGCTCATATGTTAGTTGCCAACGGTCTACAAAAAGGAAACTATGTAGCGATAGTTATGGAACGCAGTAAAGAAACCGTCATTAGTTTGTTAGGTATCCTGAAAGCTGGTGGAGTTTATGTTCCCATTGATCCGAGCTATCCAAAAGAACGTTGTCAGTACCTATTAAACGATACAGGTGCTCCATTTATCATAACGAAAAACGAACATACAGCTCTACTGAATGATTTTATACATAATGATTCCCAAACACGCACAGTGTTCACAATCAACCAAATGGAGCAAGGATATTCACAGCAAAATATCCAATGTGAAATTCTTCCATCTGATTTAGCCTATATTATTTATACATCTGGTTCAACAGGTAAGCCAAAAGGCGTCATGCTTAAGCATGAGGCTGTCATTAATTTAATAACAGATAATCAACGAATCTACCATTCAACTAAAGAAGATGTTTATTCCCAGTTTATTTCTTTTAGTTTTGACCCTTCTATAACAGAAACCTTTACTGCTTTATTTTCAGGTGCAAGACTTCATATGCTTACAAGTATAGAGCGTTTGTCCCTTGAGGCATTTGCTGATATGATCGACCGTGAGCAAGTAACGACCGCTACTGTTCCAAATGCTTTCTTTACACAGCTAGCTACACATTTACCAGTAAGCTATAGAAAAAAGCTTTCGACATTAAATTATTTATCTGTAGGTGGTGAAGCCCTATTGCCTGCCATTGTTCAAAAATGGCAAGACAAATTTGGACTCTCTACAGAAATTATTAATGTGTATGGACCAACTGAATGTACAGTATTGTCCTCCTATTTTAAGGTGAAAAGTCAGATAACAGACATGCAATCTAGTATCCCTATTGGTAGACCAATCGCCAATTATGAAATGTACGTTATTAACACGGACGATCAGCTATGTCCCGTTAATGTAATCGGAGAATTATGTATTGCTGGTGCTGGTTTAGCAGCAGGTTATTTACATCAGCCTGAAAAAACAGCTGAAGTATTTGTACCTCATCTCTTAAAGCCAGATCAAAAAATGTATCGAACAGGTGATTTAGTTCGACTATTGCCAACTGGTGTCATTGAATTTGTTGGACGTAAAGACTCTCAAATTAAAGTAAGAGGCTTCCGTATTGAACTTGGTGAAATCGAAACAGTATTGAGCAATCATACGAGCATTCAGGAAGCTGTGATCATTGCAAAGAAAATGGCTGATGGGAATAATCATTTATTTGCCTACTATACGGTGGCAAGTGGGATGCAGCTTGAGGAGAATCTTTTAAGGGACTACTTAGCAAATCTTTTACCAGATTATATGGTGCCAGAGCAATTTATTGAATTGCAAGAAATGCCATTATCCCCTACAGGAAAAATTGATCGAAAACACTTAGCTTCATTGGAATTAACTTTATCACGCAGCACTACATATATTGCCCCAGAAAATGATACACAACGTATGCTTGCTACTGCATGGGAATTTGTACTCGGTATTGAGCCAATTGGCATTCACGATAACTTCTTTCATATCGGAGGGCATTCGCTAAAAGTGCTCGAGATTCTTGTACAAGTGAAAAAACATATACCATTCTTAAAGATTCAGGATTTCTTCCAATATCAAACAATTGCTGAACTGGATCATTATATTCGTCATTATCAACCAGAAGCGATTGAAGATCAAGACGAGCCAGCTAAAAGCATTGTATTCAAGGACTTAATGGAGCCTAGTCCTCTAAAAGTCTCCCAAAATGTGAAGCCCTTGCCAATGACATCGGTATTACTAACAGGTGCTACAGGTTATTTAGGTAGTCATGTATTATATGAGCTATTAGCAACAACAACTGCGCACATATATTGCCTTATTCGACCAAGCACCCAAACTACGATTGAAGATAAACTAAGAGAGAGTATGCAATTTTATTTTGGCAATACCATTGCTCAGCAGATGAAAGATCGTATTACTGTTATCCAAGGTGACTTAGGGAAGCAACGACTACACTTATCTGATAAAGATGAAAAAATCATTATGAAAGAAATTAATGCTATCATTCATTGTGGTGCAGATGTACGTCACTTCGGTGCAGCTGATCATTTTAATAATGTCAATGTGAATGGAACTCGCTACTTGCTTGAAATAGCCAAACAGAAACCAGGTGTGCATTTCCATTATGTATCGACAATTGGCATTCCAGAGGAGCTAGCCGCCATACAATGGGGACCAAATGAAGCAAAAGGTAACTTCAATTACAATGTTAAGCTTGATAATGTTTATACTCAAAGTAAGCTAGAAGCAGAAAATCTTGTTCGAAACGCTGTACAGGATGCAATCCCTGTCTCCATTTATCGTGTAGGAAATTTAAGCTGTCATTCTGAAACAGGTAAATTCCAACGTAATATTGATGACAATGCCTTTTACCGTATGATTAAATCAATGCTTTATTTAGGTAAAACACCTACCGCACAATGGCATGTTGACTTCACACCAATCAATTATGCTAGTCAGGCACTTGTTTCTTTGGCAAGCCAGCCAGCAACCAACGGCCATGTCTTCCATTTATGTAACCCTGTATCGCTTACTTATTTAGAATTAATCGATATGCTTAAGGAAATTGGTTATGACCTAACAATTGTGTCAACACAAGAGTATACAGATTGGCTATTAAATGGTGATCATTCAAAAGATGTACAGGAATATTTATCGTTAGCCATTGCGCAGCTTGAAGGTGATGGAGCAAGTGACTCCCCATTTATCTTCAATTGCAAGAAAACGATAGAATTTTTAGCTCATACCAAGATTGAATGTGCGGCACCAAATAAAGCCTTTATTCACAGAATGATTCGATATGGCATTGATACAGGCTACTTTCCTGAGCCAAAACAAGTCAATATAAGATGATAAAACAAACTATACAGTTATTTGCACTTCCTCTAGGAGTACAGTTAGCACCACCAGAACGGGATGCTTTCCTTAAAGTACTCCCTTTTGAGGTGCAAAGAAAAGTTCAGCAATACAAGCGCTGGCAAGATCAGCAAAGAGCGTTGCTAGGTAGCACTCTTATTAGATGGGCACTCCTTCCCTATATAGATGACGTTCTGTTACATCTAGCTCATAATGAATTTGGGCGCCCATATATTGCAGGACATCCACATTGGCAGGGAGATTTTAATCTCTCTCATTCTGGAGATTGGATAGTGTTAGCAGTCACCACTATCGGACGAGTGGGCATTGATGTTGAAGAAATAAAGCCAGTTAGTGAAGATATGATGATTTATGCGCTTTCCGAGACAGAGCGTCAATTGGTCTCTCATCAACCTTTACATGTTTTTTATGAGTTTTGGACTTTAAAAGAGGCCCTTTTTAAAACAGGCTTATTGCCAATCCTATCGCCATATTTGCTTGATACCACCAACATAAAAAAAACAAGGAAAGACCTTTTTACCCAATTACTCTATCTCGATCAGCAGCATCCTGTATCCGTCTGCTGGAACAATGAAAATTCTAAGTTAATAACCACAATATTAAATAAAGAGCAGCTTCTACAGCCATAACAATAATTATTCCTCCGTATTAAGAAAACGCTGCCCTAACGTGTCATTTATTCGACCCGCTAGGACAGCACTTTTTGTTTTATTTAAATAAGTCTGGGTACATTTCTTTTGCTAATGCTTCCATTCCATCAATTGTGTTATAGCCATAGCCAAACATGTAATTGTAATCTACAATATACATTTGTTTATTTTTAATAGCCTTCATGCTTGATAGTTTAGGATTCGCATAAATTTCTTCACGTACTTTTGTCAAATCAGAACCGTCCCAGTTAGGAAGAATTAATACATCTGGATCTGCTGCAATTAATGTTTCAACACTTACATCGCCTGTTTCATCTTTAAAAATATTATCTAATTTAACCATTTTGAATGCATCATTAAAGAATGTTTCATCGTGTGCTGGATAAACAAAAAGCTCTTTTGGATCATTTGTATGCAAATAGGCAAATGTTTTTTCTTCTTTTATACTTTCTAATTTTGAGGAAATATCTTGTTGTCGACCTTTTAATTCTTTAATAAAGCTATCTGCTTTGTCTTGAACATTAAAAATTTCACCAATATTCTTTATATCTTTATAAATAGAATCATACGTGCCGCCTGTTACGGATGACTCTAAAACATATGTTTTTACACCCATTTCATTAAGCGAATCTACTGTCCCTACTCCCCATTCAGCATTATCAAATAAGCCACCACGACCAAATACTAAATCAGGATCAGTACCTAATGTTACCTCTTTCCCAACATATTCATCACTTAAAATATTTAGCTTAGCATACTCTTCTTCAACAGCTTTATCAACTGCACCAAAGTTTGCACCAACACCAACGATTTTATCGCCTAATCCTAAATGTAATAATAATTCTGCAGCTGGGCGTGTATTTGCCATAATTCTTTCTGGTGCTTTATCAAATACTTGATCTTTCTTTTCCCATGTTGATCCACCTTCAGCCTTTGAAAAGTTCTCAATTGTCAGTGGATAATGCTCTTTTGTTTGTGTTTCCTTAGATGTATCTTTTGATGTGTTACCGCAGGCTGTTAATGTTAGTAAAGCCGCTAAACCAATTCCTAATAATAATTTTTTCTTCATGTTTTTCCTCCTACAGTCCATATGCAAAGCCTAATCCATTCGTCACTGGATTAGTAAACGTTTGACATTTGATATGATATAAAGCTTCTATTGTTTCTGGTGTTAAAACTTCTTGGGGTGTACCATGTGCATAGATTTCACCATCTTTTACTGCATAAAGATAATCACAGTAATGTGCTGCCATTTCTAGATCATGAAGAGCTGCTAAAACACCGATGTTTAAACTTTTTACACAGGATAGTATTTCAATTTGATAACGAATATCTAAATGATTTGTTGGTTCATCCAAAATCATAAATTTAGGCTGCTGGGCAATCGTTCTAGCTAAAATAACCCTTTGCTTTTCACCACCAGATAGTGAAAGAAAACTGCGCTCTCTATAAGATTGTAAGTTCGTTCTTGTCAATGCCTCTTCTACGATGTCAAAATCCTTTTGGTTATCTGACTCTAGCATTTTTTTATGAGGTGTTCTACCTAACATCACCATTTGTTGTACCGTTAAATCAAAGTGCATTTCATTGAATTGTCCAACTACACCTAAGTGTTGAGAAATCTTTTTTTCGGCGCTTTTTAAAACATCTAAATCATCTAAGAAGACCATCCCTTTTTGAGGTACTAGGCTTTTATAAATGCTTTTCAGTAAAGTTGATTTTCCGCATCCGTTTGGTCCGATTAAGCCCACAAATTGTTGCTTATTCACATGAATGGATACGTTTTTTACGATTTCCTTTTTGCCGATTTTTACTTCTATTTCCTTTGCTACTAATTCCATTGTTCTACCCTCCGAAGTTGTAACCTTTTTTTACAATCATATAGATAAATAATGGTGACCCAATGACAGAAGTAATAATACCAATCGGTAATTCCACATTTTGGATTAATGTTCTAGACAGAATATCAGCCCAAATCATGAAAAGGCCTCCTAAGAGCAATGTTCCTAACATTAATCGTTTGTGATCTGCCCCGAAAATACCTCTTGTGATATGAGGAATAATTAAACCAACAAAACCGATCATACCTGCATAAGCGACCATCGTTCCTGTAATAAGCGAGGTAAAAATCATATATAATTTACGATAAGCACTTAAATTGATCCCTAAGGTGATAGCTGATTCATCCCCAAGTAGCATTGTGTTTAGCACACGATGTTGGAAAAGGAATAATGCAGCTCCTAGTACAATCACGATTGTTAAAATTGGTGTTTTGTCCCAGCTGGCAGATGCTAAACTCCCCATAGACCAGAACGTAACAGTTTTAATGCCCTCTGCATTATTGGCAAAAAAGATGATAAGGCTTGAAAACGAACTACATAATGCACCGATAACAACCCCTGATAAAACCAATTTTACTGAGGTTGCTTTACCTCCAATGCTGGATAAGATAAGCACTGCCATAGAGGTAATCATCGCCCCTGCAAATGCACCAAAGGCTACTCCAAATTGTGCTAGCAATGCACTACTCCCAAAACCAACTAGAATAGCAAAGGTTGCACCTAATGACGCTCCTGAAGAAATACCAAGTATGTATGGATCAGCAAGCGGGTTTTGGACAACTGCCTGCATGACAGCCCCACACAATGCAAGACCGACACCAATTAATAAGGCAAAAACCACACGTGGCATTCTGACCTGTAAAATAATATTCAAGTAGGATTCACTTTCCACACTATCAAGGGTGCCAAGTTTTCCATTGGATATAGTATGTAGCAAAATATCCATCGATTGCTTGAAAGGAATACTGACTTGTCCTATTGATACAGAAAAAACGGCAGATATTAAAATGGAGGCTATTAAAAGCAAGATAATAACATAATAAATATTGCCCGTCCCTATTCTGTTAGCTTCCTGTTTATTCAAGATTTCACCTCTATCTATTTAACTATTAATAAATGATAACGATTATCATTTTCATTTGTATTGTAAGTGATAATCCATTGAAAAACAACAGGAAAATTTTTAATTATAAATTATTCATACATTTAGCAGATGAATAATCCACTTAAATAGCCTGTTCTAATAAAAAATCAAAATAAAAACCACTTTCCATAAAATTATGGAAAGTGGTCATATTTACTTAAAAGATTGTGCTTTAGTTTAAGCTAAATCTTACATCATTCCTGGCATACCGCCCATGCCGCTCATATCTGGCATTGCTGGTGCTGCTTCAGGGATATCTGCTACAACCGCTTCTGTTGTTAAGAATAGGGCTGCAACTGATGCTGCGTTTTGTAAAGCTGAGCGAGTTACTTTTGCTGGGTCTACTACGCCTGCTTCCATCATGTTTACCCATTCGCCAGTTGCTGCATTGAAACCAATGCCAACTTCTTCACGTTTTAGACGATCTACGATAATTGAGCCTTCAAGACCAGCATTATTAGCAATTTGACGAACTGGTTCTTCTAAAGCACGTAGAACGATTTTCACACCTGTAGATACGTCTCCTTCTACTGCTTCAGCCGCTTTTTCTACTGCTGCATAGACGTTTAGAAGAGCAGTACCACCACCTGATACGATACCTTCTTCAACAGCCGCACGAGTTGAGTTTAAAGCATCCTCAATACGAAGTTTACGCTCTTTCAGCTCTGTTTCTGTTGCAGCACCAACTTTGATAACTGCTACACCGCCTGCTAATTTTGCAAGACGTTCTTGTAATTTTTCTTTATCGAACTCTGAAGTAGTTTCAGCAAGTTGTGCACGAATTTGGCCAATGCGTGATTCAATTGCGTCTGCTCCGCCTACACCTTCAACGATTGTTGTGTTGTCTTTTGTTACAACAACTTTTGCTGCACGACCAAGTGCAGAAATATCAGCGGATTTTAGGTCTAAGCCTAATTCTTCTGTAATCACTTGTCCACCTGTCAGGATAGCAATATCTTCAAGCATTGCTTTACGTCGATCACCGAAACCTGGTGCTTTTACTGCTACAGCATTAAATGTACCACGAAGTTTGTTCACAACAAGTGTTGCAAGAGCTTCACCTTCTACATCTTCAGCAATCATTAAAAGTGGACGACCTTGTTGCACCACTTGTTCTAATAATGGTAATACTTCTTGAATGTTTGTAATTTTTTTATCAGTAATTAAAATGTATGGGTTATCAAGAACCGCTTCCATTTTATCTGTGTCAGTTACCATGTAGTGAGAAGCATAACCACGATCAAACTGCATACCCTCAACTACATCTAACTCTGTTGTGAAGCCTTTTGATTCTTCAATTGTAATAACTCCATCGTTACCAACGCGTTCCATTGCTTCAGCGATTAGTTGTCCAACTTCATCATCTGCAGCAGAAATAGCAGCAACTTGTGCAATTTCTTCCTTATTGCTTACTGGGCGAGAAATAGCGTGTAATTCAGTAAGTGCTGCAGCAACTGCTTTATCGATACCTTTACGGATACCTACTGGATTTGCGCCAGCTGTAACGTTTTTCAAGCCTTCACGAATAATTGCTTGAGCTAATACTGTTGCTGTAGTTGTACCATCACCAGCGATTTCGTTTGTCTTAGAAGCAACTTCTGCTACTAATTTTGCTCCCATGTTTTCGTATGGGTTTTCTAGTTCGATTTCTTTAGCGATTGTCACACCATCATTTGTAATAAGTGGTGAACCGAATTTTTTTTCTAAAACAACATTACGTCCTTTTGGTCCTAATGTTACTTTTACTGCATTTGCTAATTTATCTACACCTTGTAACATTAATGAACGAGCGTCTTCTGAGAATTTAATATCTTTTGCCATGAGAATTTACCCTCCTGAAATGGAATATTCGTTAAGCTTCTTCAATATATTTATATCAATTTCACCTTATTGTCACATTTGTTATGAAAACAATAAGTATTCACCTTACGTAAGGTGCCTTTAAAGTTCTTATTCAATAATTGCAAGAATATCGCTTTCGCGTAAAATTAGGTATTCATTACCTTCAAATTTAACTTCTGTGCCAGCGTATTTAGAGAAAATAATGCGGTCGTCAACTTTAACGTCAAGCTCTACACGTTGCCCGTTCTCTAATACACGACCTGTCCCAACTGCTACTACTTTACCTTCTTGTGGTTTTTCTTTTGCAGAGTCAGGTAGTACAATACCGAATGCAGATTTTTCTTCTACCTCGATTAGTTCAATTACAATACGATCTCCTAGTGGTCTTAACAAGTGAAACAACCTCCTAATAGTTAAATAATTGTTGATATTTATTAGCACTCTATATCAATGAGTGCTAACACAATTATTATGATAATCAATCACTCTTTTTTTTGCAAGTCAGAACTTCAAAAAATTTTGTTTTCTTTCCATATTCCTCTACAATAGAAAGGAAGCATATGAATGGAAAGGATTTTGACTGTGACTAATTCTCAAAAAGTAACGAAACATAAAAAAACAGCCCTGTATGTTTTGCTGATTTATATCTTGATGCAAGTCTCTAGCAGATGGTTGCTCTTACCGTTCCATAAGCTCATCATGAAGGTAACTGGTTTAGCTTCTGAACAAGCGGCTCCTATTACTCAAGGTTGGTATATTGCACTAAGTTTTGCGGTAGCGCTCATTTTAAGCTTAATCCTTACATCTCGAGATAAAGCATTTTGGAACATTTATCAAGGAAAAAAAGAAACGATACCTCTTACAATTGTGTGGGGAATCATCGGCTTCTTCCTAGTGTTCTTTGGACAAATGATTGGTGCAGCTATTGAGATGGCTGTTTTCGGTATTGAAGGAGGCTCACAAAATACTGCAGATATTGTCGCGATAGCTAAAGGTGCTCCCATCGCCATATTAGCAATTGTTGTATTCGGGCCAATCTTAGAAGAATTCGTCTTCCGTAGAGTGATCTTTGGCTCGCTTGTCCAAACAACAAATTTCTGGGTGGCAGCAATTGTGAGTGCCATTTTCTTTGCGATTATCCACTTCGACTTCTCACATATCTTGCTTTATACCATCTGTGGTTTAATTTTCGCCTTTTTATATCACAAAACAAAGCGCATTTGGACGTCTATTATTGCACACGTCATGCTTAATGGATTTGTGACACTTGTACAATTCTATGCGGAACCATTGCAAAAGTTTCTTCAAGAACTCGAAAAAATGCAATAAATTTTTGTAAAGCGATTGTGAGATGCAAAAATAACACAAAAGCTCGGTGTCCCATTTAGGGCACCGAGCTTTATTTATTACTGTTGATTCAATTCTTCTATTTGTCGTCGTTGCTGCTCAAGTGCTTCTTCAATCTGGCGCTTTTGCTCCGCTTCCTGTTCTTCTTTTAATCGAATCTCTTCGGATTTAAGATATTTCTTATAGCCAATTCGTGAAATCATAATACTAATTTCATACAAAATAAACAGCGGAACTGAAACCATTAAATGCGAAGCCAACTCAGGTGGTGCAATAATCGCAGCACATACAAATAAACCGAAGTACGAGTATTTACGAATACGAATTAGTAATTCCGGACTTAATATGCCAATTCGTGAAAAGAATAAAACAACAATTGGCAACTGGAAAAGGAAACCGAACGGTATTGTAAGCTTAAACAAGAATGTAAAATACTCATGTATACCAATGGTTTGCTGTATCTCCAAATCATTCGATAAATTCATCATGAATTTGATGACATATGGGAATAGTAAAAAGTACGAAAAAGATAACCCTGCAAGAAACAATAAAAATGAATACGGAATATAGCTTAGAGTTGCTTTACGCTCTACTTCCCTTAATCCAGGGCTAATAAACGACCATAATTGATACATCAACACGGGTGATGAAAGAATAAATGCAATTATAAAAACAACTTGTATATAAATTGCAAGTGGTGTGACTACGTCAAATGCATGAAGCTCTATATTATATTTGGCTCCAGTCATTTGAAGGTATTTTACAAGTGGCTTTGCGACAAAAAAGGCGCCGGCCATAGCTAGAACAAAGAAAACGGCAACAATGAACAGCCGTTTTCTTAATTCTTCTATATGCTCAATGACAGTTAGATCTTTTGGATTCATTCCTCAAACATCCTAACTTACTTATCTAGTTCTTTCTTTTTCTTATCATCATCATCTTCGTCGGCTAAACCTTTAGTAGCATTTTTGAATTCACGTAATGTTGAACCAAATGCCTTACCAAGCTCTGGTAACTTTTTAGGACCAAAAATTAGTAACGCGACAAC
>Ga0213825_1000288_pt1 | contig 38015 bp, 39 predicted proteins | sample MC6MC0900MG_FD_179896 | JGI IMG/M metagenome (GOLD analysis project Ga0213825, IMG submission 179896) | Enriched soil aggregate microbial communities from Iowa State University, Ames, United States - MC6-MC0900-MG | ecosystem: Environmental > Terrestrial > Soil > Unclassified | place: USA: Iowa...
TCAAGGAGAAAAGGAACTAAAGGATATAGAAAAATCCTATAGAAAAGTTATATCTACTATCTTCTTAATCATGTTTATAGGGGTGAACCTCCTATTTTTTAATCTTAATAACTACAGTGAAGATATTCTAGGAGATATAATGGGCATGACAACTGTGGGAAGTCTAGTAATAAGCTTTTTAGTGTATATACCATATTATAAAAAGACTAAAATATTAAAAAAAGATAAAAACTGGACCTATGCTAAAAGAAATGTAGTAATTGTAGAAACTACTTTAAGAAAGCCTAAAAAAGATGAGAAAATAAAGCCTATAGATTCAAAATGGTTTTTAATGTTATTTTTAATTCCATTGATAAGCATTGGATTAACCATGTATAAATATGATGCATTGCCTAAGATAATGGAAATACCTCATACTAGCTTTGGTGAATTTAATAAAGATACCTTAAGAGGATTTCTTATAATATATCAATTTCCAATAGCTCAGATTTTTTTAGCAGCATTATTATATGGAGTAAATAAAGTAATCATTAGTTCTAAGGTTGATTTAAATAGTGGAAGTATTGAAAAAGCTATTACGCGAAAAAAGAAGTTTAAAAAAATGGGATCAATAATAATAATGATAATAGCACTTGAAACTCTTATTTTATTTTCATTAATTCAGGCATCTATATTATTCAATTTTGATTCAATGATAATTAACTATATATTTATGATAATTCAGATGATAACCATAATTATATTTATCATTGTTTTCATAAAGGTTGGTCAGGGTGGAAGAAATATAACCACAAAAGATGAAAAAGATGAATTATATAAAGATGATGATGATAAGTGGATATTAGGAAGTATATATTACAATAAAAACGATCCAGCTTGGATGGTAGAGAAAAGGTTAGGTGTGGGTTGGACTGTAAACTTTGCTCATCCAAAGTCTTGGATAGCTGTAGGTGGGCTTGTTGTATTTATAATAAGTAGTATAGTCATGTCTATATTACTTAAGTAAAACAATATGAAAAAAATATTATAATAAAAATTAATCTTTATAGATTACAATACAATCTCGATATTTCCTGAAAACAGAGTTAAGGCATCTGAAAATAAATAATAAGTCAAAGATGGGAAGTATATTTTGAGTTAGATAAGGAAACAGGTTCCTTAGATAGTAGCACTATCTAAGGGTTCTGTTGACGCAGTATAACACAAAATAGACGAGCATTCTGACTTATTTATTTTTTGAAGATGCCTAATATTAAAGGAGTTACTAAAACAGCAGATTTAAGTTGAATTTCAATATAATGAAATTTAAATCTTAAAGTGCTTTAGTAACTCCTTAATTTTTGCCTATACTTCTTCAGTATTATAACGTAAACATAAGCTATCTAAATTTTCTTTTCCCATAAATCTTTCAACTAAATATCCCATAATAATTACTCCGGGTACATCAATTATTAATCTGGCTAAAGTGAAGGTATAACCTATGGCTGAAATTTCAAAGAGTAATGTAGAAATTTTAGTAACACACCAAGCATTCATAAAAATAATGATATTACTAAATTTAACTCCTTTTTTCAAAAGCACTGCAGTAAAAGGAAATGCAGCATACATGGGTCCAGCAGCTATAGAGCCAATAAGAATAGCAACTAAAATACCAGTAAATCCAGAGTCCTTCCCCATGTACTTCATTAATGCTTCCCTCGGAACCCACACATCAATAAGGCCAAGAAGAATCATAATAGGTGGAAGTACGGATAACATCTGAATAAAGCTAGATTGAGCACTAATAAAGCTTTTAGCTCCTAAGTCCCAATTAAAGAAGAATATTAAGATAAGGATAAGTAAACTTATAAGGAAAAAGGAATATCGCTTTAGAAAGTTAAGTAGTTTAATCAAAACAAAGTCACCACCTTTCCAATGAAGAAAGCTACTATAAAGGCAAAGATAAAGGCTATAAAATTTCTAAGAAAGGCAGCTTTTTTACCTATATATTTTGACTCTAAGCTATAAGTCATGATACCAACCATGGTCAGAGTAGAAATTAAAGCCCCTACTTGTGGATAACCGGCTCCACTTTCAAGTAGTGTATTACCTAAAGAAAAGGCTACAAAGGTAGGCATCATAGTTATAGAGCCTACAAGAGAAGAAATAACAACTCCTAAAAATCCAGAATTAGAACCGAGTAATTTTGATATAGTGTTTGCATCTACTATAGCAAGGAGAATTCCTACAGTGATAATGATACCTAGAAATTGAGGCATTATATTTTCAAAGGATTTAAGGGAAATCTTAAGAGCTTTAATAGTTTTCTTCTTATCTTTAATTAAGGAAAGAAGAAGTAGTATTAAGGCTAGAGTATATAAAATAACACCTGTCATAACATCACTTCCAATAAGTATATAAAATATATTATGCTTTTAAAATAGTTAGGTTACCTAATCTATAGTATATTATTTATATGTGTTTGTAATTTATAATAAATATTATCACGAAGTATGAAAAGATGTTGATGATAAATAATATAGAAAGTATAAAGACTAAGTAGTACTAATCTAAAATTTAAATATAAGAAATAAAACAAATTATACTAATGAGGGAAGAAAAATTATGGAGATATTTACAATAGGACATTCTAATTATACTGTAGAGAAACTAATTCATATGTTAAGACATTATAACATTGACTGTGTAGTAGATATTAGAGGAACTCCTTATTCAAAGTATAATATTCAATTTGACAAGGAAATCATAAGGCAAAATCTGACAAAGGAAGGCTTTATTTATATCTATATGGCTAAAGAGTTAGCTGCTAAGAGAGAAAATAAGATATCATATTATGATGAAGGGTATTCAGATTTCGAGAAAGTAGTATATGAAGAAGATTTTATAAAAGGTATTGAAAGGCTAAAGGATGGCTGTGAAAAAGGATATAGAATAGCGTTATTAGGGGCGATGCAAGATCCTATAAGATGTCATAGAAGCATCTTAGTTGGAAGGGCTTTAAGAGATAATGGATTCACAGTAAGACATATATTAGATAATTATTCTCTAGCTTCTCAAGAAGATATGGAAAGAAATCTATTAGATAAATATTTTAGTGGTAGAGATCAAATTACTATAGATAATATCCTTGGAACAGCACCTACAGAGAAAGAATTAATAGAAGAAGGATATCGATTGGCCAATAAAGAAATCGGATATCGTATTGAACATTTAAAATAAAAGTATATCTATGAAATAATTAAAGTCCATGCTTAAGTAGTATTCATTAATAATTACTTAAACTTGGACTTATTAATATTGATAAATAATCTGGATATAGTCATTTGTCTATGCTTCGAGAATTTCTTCTCCATTACAGGTAGTATCATTTTTATCCACTATAAGATTATAAGTTAAACCTATAAGAACTAAGATACCTCCGATAATCTTTCCCATAGATACTGTACCTAAGGTGATATAGTCAATTATTATACCCGTAAATAGTTGACCGATAAATATAAATAGAGTTAGATAAAAAGAAGATATTCTAGGAGTCATATAGTTGGAAACAACTATAGTGATAACTCCTAAAAGACCACCTAGATATGCTAAGAAAGGTATTGAGTGAAAGTTGCTAAAGGATGAAGGAAAGGTTTCCTTGCTAAATATAAGAAATATTATTGAGAACAGTAATCCAACCACATAGTTAAAAAAAGTTCCTTGAAATATGCCAATTTTTTCAGCTAAATTAGAATTTATAGTCCTACCTATAACAATAGTTACTCCAGCTAAAATAGAAATTATAATATATATCATTATTTGCCCTTAATAAAGCTACTGTCAAATAACTTTATTAAAGTTCACCTCCTAGTATTATTTAAAAATAGTCATAACAATGATACCTACAATCATAATTGATAATCCTATGAATTTTTTACCATTGAATTTAATCTTCTTCATTCCAAGTAAGCCATAGTTATCTACTACAATTGAAGAAATTGCTTGGCCGAGTAGTCCTAGAGAAATGCTTAAGGAAGCACCAAGAGCTACAAAACTTATATTGCTAAAAAGAACTGTAAATACACCCACTGCGCCGGCACTATACCATAGAATAGGAATGTTCTTTTCAATTTTTAACTTTGACTTAGTAGCAAATAATACAATAATAATAGTAATTAAACCTACTATATGAATAATTACAGTAGAAGAATAGTTTCCTACAGTATTAGATAAGGTTCCATTAAATACAAGCATTACCGAGATTAATGCACCTATAAATATAGAAATCAAAATATTCATGACAAGCCCCCTTTTATTTATATATTGAATTTAGCATAAAGTAGTTGAGAATAACTATGACATATGTCATAGTTATATTAAGAAAACATATAAAAGAATGAATAATTATAATTAATTATTTTACTAAAGTAATTTATAGCATTAGGTATCTGAAAATAAATAATAAGTCAAAGATGGGAAGTATGTTTTGAAATAGACAAGGAAACAGAACCCTTAGATAGTAGCACTATCTAAGGGTTCTGTTGACGCAGTATAATACAAAATAGACGAACATTCTGACTTATTTATTTTTGGAAGATGCCTTAATAAAAATAGGAGAATAATATGAAGAAAATAAATAACCCAAAACTTGTAGATAAATATATAAATAAATATAATATTGATGATATTTTTAGTACTAGTATGAGAGAGCATATGGAGTTATTTTACTTTAAAAGGAACGAATATATATGTAAAGAAGATGAGAATATAGACTATTTATTCTTTTTTGTAGAAGGAAAAGCAAAGATATATATTAGTCTAAAAAATGGTAAATCTCTTTTAATAAACTTTTATTATCCTTTTATGGTACTAGGAGATTTAGAGTTAATTAATCTTACAAAGGCAACCACTAACATGGAAGTTATAGAAGATGCATATTGCATTGGATTACCTTTTAAGAAGGTAAGAGATGAGCTATTAAATGATGCTAAGTTTTTAAGGTTCATATGTAGTTCCTTAGGAAATAAAATGGATACTTCATCTAGAAATGGAACAATAAATTTACTATATCCCTTAGAAAACAGGTTAGCAAGTTATATGATGGCAACAAGAGGGAGCGGAAATAGAATTCAATTTGATGAAACCTTAACAGAAATTGCGGAATTACTAGGCACTAGTTATAGACATCTATTGCGTACTATAAATAATCTAATAAATAAAGGAATATTAAAAAAATGTGAGTATGGTTATGAGGTTATTGATGAAGAAATGCTTAGTAGTCTAGCTATAGATTTATATAAATAGGTAATTAGGATGGTATACATAAACATTTTAGGTTATATGAAATTCTAAAAGTGAAAAGTATTTAAAGAAAAGTTGAATTTAATTATTTACAAATATGTATATTTAATGTATACTTGGTATAGATATTGATATAATAAAAATATAAGTCAAATTTGAAAGGAGTTGTTGTATTATGATGAACATAAAAAGATTAATAATAGATGAAGTTTATACAGCCGCTCCAAATTTAAGATTTAAATGTTAGTTTCAGTGGATTTATATTAATAATTATATTTAGTTTGCATGCTTAGAAATATAATAAGACTATAATCCTAATTTTATAACTATATTTAATTTGAACTTGTGCCTTGGAGTAGCTTAATCCAAGGTTTTTTTGTATGCAAAATAAAGTGTTTTAAGTCACAGAGTTGCTACAGTAAGAATTTAAAGTGCATAAGTTCAAAGTGTATTAAGTAAAGTATAAAGTTAGAAAGAGGGATTATAAAGTTGAAAGAAAATAATTTAAATCAATATTCATTAGGAAGAGTGTATGCTCAACATAGAAATTTATACAAGATAATAACTGAAAAGGGAGAAGTATCAGCTACCGTATCAGGAAAGTTACAATATGAATTAATTAATAAAAAGGACTATCCAGTAGTAGGAGATTGGGTTAATTTTGAAGAGCTAGGACATGGAGAAGGAATAATTCATAAGATTCAGGAAAGAAAAACTCTTATTTGTAGAAAGGTAGCAGGTGTTAAAAGTGAAGAACAGGTTTTAGCTGCAAATATAGATAAGATTTTTATAACAATGTCCTTAAATAATAATTTTAATCTAAGAAGACTTGAAAGATATATTAATATAGCATGGGATAGTGGTGCTACCCCTGTTATATTGTTAACTAAACTAGATTTATGTGAGGATTTAGAAGATAAGTTATTAGAATTAGATGAGGTGGCATTAGGTATAGAAAAGATAAGTGTAAGTTCTTTAACTGGAGAAGGTGTAGAGGTAGTAAGAAGTCTTATAAAAAGTGATGACACTGTAGTTTTTATAGGATCTTCTGGCGTTGGAAAATCTACAATTATAAATAAATTGTTAGGTGAAGAAGTACAAATCACTAAGGAAGTTGGGGAATATGATAAAGGAAAGCATACTACAACTCATAGAGAGTTATTTGTGTTGCCAACAGGGGGATCTATAATAGATACTCCAGGGATGAGAGAACTTCAGATAAGTCAGGGGGACTTAGAAACTACATTTAAGGATATAGAAGACCTTGCATTAAAATGTCACTTTTCAGATTGTAAGCATAAAAGCGAACCTAAATGTGCTGTGCAAGAAGCTATTGGAAGAAGAGAATTATCTAAGGAAAGATTTGTAAGTTATGAAAAAATAAAAAGAGAAATAGCCAATGAAGAAAAACGAAGAAGGGCTAAAGAGCGAATAAATGAAAGAAAAACTAGAATAAGAAGATAAGTGATAAGTATGTACTTTGAAAGTTGATGAAATTTTCTAAGAGCATAAATAATTTTATTAATATGTTCATGATAGAGAAATTAGTATTAATATATTTATTATTCTAAAATAACCATACACATTTGTAGAAATATGTATGGTTATTTTATATATGAAATATGATATAATAATCTTATTAAATTGGATTAATATGGAGAGTAAAAACATGAAAATAACTACTGATAAGAAATTTTACAGATTACTTTTTAGTATATCAATACCTATAGCTATACAGAACTTAATTACTTTTGCAGTAAGTATGGTAGATACCTTAATGGTGGGATCTTTAGGAGAGGTTCAATTATCGTCAGTAGCATTAGCAAATAATTTATTTTTTATTTTAATGATTCTACTTTTTGGACTAGCTAGTGGATCTAATATTATGATATCCCAATATTGGGGGAAGAAAGATGTAAATTCCATTCATAAGATACTTGCAATTATGTATAGAATTTGTACTGTTATAATAATTATATTTATATTAATAGCAGCACTTTTACCAACACAGTTTATGAGTATATTTTCTAATGATATGGCTGTTATTGAGGGAGGAGCTAGCTATCTTAGAATAGTTTGTGTAGGGTACATATTCTACGGTTTAACAAATTGTACAATAATGATGCTTCGTTCTGTGAAAACAGTAAAAATTTCAATGTTAGTATATAGTGTGTCATTAGCAGTAAATGCCTTTTTTAACTGGATATTTATTTTTGGGAAATTTGGATTTCCAGCATTAGGAATAAGGGGAGCAGCTATAGCTACAGTTATGGCAAGAATTGCAGAATTTATAATAGTTTTAATATTTATGGTTTATTTTGAGAAGAAGATAAAGTTAAGGCCTAAGCATCTAATAAGTGTAGATAAGGTTATATTAAAGGATTATGTATCAACATGTACACCAGTATTATTTAATGAATTGCTTTGGTCTACAGGGTCTTCAATGATTTCTGTTATTGTAGCAAAAATGGGAACAAGTACAGTAGCAGCTAATAGTATAAATGGAATTGCACAACAGTTTGTAACAGTATTTATATTTGGATTATCTAATGCTGCAGCTGTTATAATCGGTAATACAATAGGCGAAGGTAAAAAGAATAAAGCCATGGAATATGCTTTTACCATAGGTGTATTTAGTGTAATTACAGGGCTTATTGCTAGCGGTATAATTTATGTTATTAAGCCTATAATAGTAAATTTCTACAACGTTCCAGAAAGTACAAAATTAATCGCTATGGAAATAATGAGCGTAACCTCTATTATTGTTATATTCCAAGCTTTAGGAAGTAATATGATGATGGGCGTTCTAAGAGGTGGAGGGGACGCAAGATTTGTATTATTAAATGATATTGTATTTATGTGGTGCGTAGCTATTCCAGGAGGATTTATAGCAGTAGATTTATTAGGATTACCTATTGTAGCTGTATTCTTTATAATTAGATCTGATGAGATAATAAAATCTTTGGTTAGTATAATAAGAGTAAGTCGTGGAAAATGGGTAAGAGATGTAACTAGGGATTTTGCCATAGAAGAAGGGAAGTAGTTAATACCTTATATTATAATAAAAATAGGGGGTTAAGAAATCTATGTACAAAGATTCAAGAGAAGAAGTATTAAATAGACTTAGAGAGGATCCAAATTACATAGACCAATTTGTAGAGTATGTAAGACAACAGCTAGTAAGTAACTCAGAGAATACTAAAAGTATATTAGATGAAGGTTTAAAAATATGTAATGAAAATGAAAATATCAGAGGCGTAGCTTGGTGTAGTGGAACTATAGGATGGTATTTTAATTATTCAGGTACATATGAAAAGGGAGTAGAGTGGCTTTTAAAAGCTAATACATTATTTCAAAAGCTTGGAGATGAAGATGGAAAATTGTATGTAGCAAATGGACTTATGAGTGCCTACTTTCAATTAGGATTATGTGAATTAAGCACTAAATGGGGAAAAGTTGCTTTGAAAATAGTAAAGGAAATAAAAGATGATAGGTTTTTTGCTGTAATCTTACATAATATTTGTGTTAATTATTTGAATTTAGGAAAATATGAGGAAGCTAAAAGAATTATAGATTCATTGCAAGACATACCTTATGGAGACAAAGATACTATGAAAATAAGTATGTATCAAGTTATTGCAGAAATTGAATGTGAACTTGGTGATTTAGATAAGGCTATGAAATTTATTAATGAATCTATTGAAATTGGAGAAAAGCTGAATTATGAAATTATAAGGAGTGAAGCTTTAAGGATTAGAGGTAAAATTAATTTTAAGGCTGGTAAGCACAAGGAAGCGGAAGCAGATTATTCAGAGGGATTAGATCATGCTATAAAAAGAGAATATTATGAAATTCAAGCTAATATACTAGAAACTTGGGCTCAGGGTGATTTAATTAATGGTAAATATAATGAGGCTATCAGTAAGCTAGTAAAGGCTTTAGAAATATCTGAAAAAAATAAATGTGTACTAATTAATAGAAATATATATAATCAACTTTATTTATTAAACAAGAAGACTAATAACTATAAAGAGTCATTAAAGTATTATGAGAAGTATGTTGGTATAAATAATGAATTGAACTGTAAAACAAATGATTTAAGTTTTGCTGATCTAGAAAATGAAAAGAGTAAGCAAGAAGCAGCTATATTTAAATCACTATATGATGACATTAAAGTAATATCAACTATAGGTCAGAAAATAACTTCGGATCTTAATTTCGAGAAGATATTAGAAAATATACATAAGGAAATATCCATGATTATGGATGCTGAAGTGGTGGGTGTTTCTACTCTTAATGAATCAGAGAGAATTTTAGACTATGCTCTATTTATAGATAGAGGAAATAAGCTAAATTTAAAAAATGTTCATGTAGAAGATGAAACTAGCATAGGATCTTATTGTGTTAGAAATAGAAGTACTATTTTAATTAATGATTTGCATAATGACTATAAAAAATATGTACCAAAACTTAATGTGAATATAAGCGTTAATGATACTAAATCAGCTATGTATTGTCCTTTAATTTTAGAGGATAAGGTTAGAGGTTTTTTAAATGTACAAAGCTATAAGAAAAATGCATATACAGAAAATGATTTAAATAAGTTAAAAATATTAGCATCCTATGTTGCTATAGCTTTGGAGAATTCTTATCTGTATAATAGAACTAAATATTTTTCTTCTCATGATTTCTTAACAGGATTATTGTCCAGAATGGAAATTTTTGAAAAAGGAGAAAAAATCTTTAAAGAACATGCTAGAGAAAGAAAGAAATTGTCAGTTATAATGATAGATATTGATGATTTTAAATTAATTAATGATAAGTATGGACATAGTTATGGAGATAGTGTCTTAAAGATGGTTGGAGGCATAATTAAAAATAATGTTAAAGACCATGGAATTGCAGGTAGGTATGGAGGAGAAGAATTTCTAGTGATTTTACAAGATATAAGTGAAAGAAAGGTTTATGCAATCTGTGAGAATATAAGAGCATCTATTGAAAGAGCTAATATATATTATGGAGAAAAATCTAAATTAAAAGTAACTTCTAGCCTAGGTATATTTATGTGTTCAGGTAAAGAGAAGAATATTGATCAATGTATTAATTTTGCAGATGAAGCATTATATATAGCAAAAGCAGAAGGAAAAAATAAACTTGTGAAATATGAAAATTATTCTTAGGGATATAAAACTACATAAGATTAATTAATTTAAAAATGTACATAAAAAGTATAAAAGTTATTCTATAATGATAATAGGAATTATTATAGAATAACTTTTTTATCTTATATAAAGTTCATGCTAACGAAGAAAATGATTTTCTATAAATTTAAAAGTTTCAGAAAGATCTAGATTGTCTACAGCACTTTTAAGTAATGGAACTTTTGAATAGTCATCAAGAGGGATTTTATATTTGAGTATAGGGTTTATTCTAAAGTAATTAGAACCTATAAGTTCCTTGCAATATAAGTCTTCTAGAGGTGTATTATTTAGTAGTATTGAAACCAAAGGGGTTTTAACGTTACACATAGGTCTAAGCATCCACTGAAGAGCACCCCAAGATGACGTATCTGACTTTATTTGATTAAGTGTTGAGCCAGTACCAATAGATAATATACGAAAATCAGATAGTGAATGCTTAGGTTTAAGAAGCTTCATTACAGAAATCATAGAGGCAGCTGTAGGATCATTTACAATTACACCTCCATCTATAAAATTCTTGTAAGAAGGAAAATAAGTAGGAGCAGCAGAGCTAGACAAGGCTACGTCTACAACCTTAGATGAGTATGTCGAACCACGGGAAAGGTTATTAAAAAATACAGATTGCCAGTTATCAGATGAAAAACCTTTTACATTAAAGGATGGGATGAATACATACTTTTCAAGGTCTCCAAGGGTAAGGTCCTCTGGAAATACAGATAATATCATTTTTCTTAAGTTTTTATTATTAAATTTGGGTCTGAAAAGGTTAAGATGAGCAGGAGAAAATATACTTTTTATAGTTTCATAGTTATATAAGTTATCTACATAATTTCCATCCTTTCCAGAAGCTAGAGCTAAGGCTATTAAAGCTCCAGTAGAAGTTCCAGCAAATAAGTTTGTATATTTTAAGATATCAGGATATTTATTATAAATACGTTTTAATATACGTGTGGATAAAGCACCACGAATTCCACCACCGTCAAAGACAATAATTCTGAATGTAGACATTATATACCTCCATTTTAGCTTATATGATTATTGTATTAATGATTATGTATGTATGTGAACAAGTTATTATCTGTTTTAAAATATTGTTGATTTATAAATTAGTTAATTTTTATGGAGGTTTTTGAAATTACCTGGGGAATATTTAAATAAGTTAGATAATAATTAAATTAAAATAAAAAATAGTGAAGGATGGTGAAGACTGGGCTGTGTTAAGTATATAGTACATAGCTAGAAGGAATATGAAAGATAGAAAAGTAAAAAATGTATTATTACCTAAAATTACATCAATAAATGAAGAGATTTATTCTTTAGAGAAGAATATAGATGATGAAGATTATTTTAATAATGTAATGGTGATTAATTGTGACATGAGTAATGAGAGTGCATCCCATGTTGAAGTTTCGGAAGTTATTTTTAAAAATGTAGATTTTAAAAATGTAAAATTTCCGCATATTGAATTAATAGATGTAAGGTTTGAGAATTGCGATTTATCAAATTCAAATTTAAATAATGGAATTCTGCATAGAGTAGAGATGATAAACTGTAAGCTTATAGGTATAGACTTGACAGATACAAATATTCAAAATGTTACATTTAATCAGTGTAACGGTGATTATAGTAACATATCTTTCGCTACTCTTAAAAATGTAAACTTTATAGATTCATCCTTTAATAATGTGATTTTTGAAAGCAGTAAGTGCAATAAGGTAGAATTTGAAAATGTAAATATGAGACAAATTGATATATCCAAGGCTATGGTAAAAGGTATTGATTTTACAAATAGTGATATAGAGGGACTAATTGGAGATGTAAGAGATTTATATGGAATAGTAGTTACACCAATGCAAGCACTATCACTTTCAAAAATTTTAGGTATTGTTATTAAGGAATAGATGTATTAAAGAAACTGGTAGAGTAATGAATTTAAATTAGGATAATTAAAGGTAGGAGAAAACATATGATAACAATAATATCATCAACTAAATCTTTAGATTTTGAAAAAGAAATATTTATAGATGAAAGTACCGAACCTGTATTTATGGATGAAGTAAGAGAATTAATAGATATAATTAAAAATTACAATGTAGAAGAAATAGCTAAGAGAATGAAAATTAGTAATAAGCTATCAAAGGTAAATTATAATAGATTTCAATGCTTTTATGACCAAGAAGTAAATACTAGACAGGCTATTTTTGCCTTTAGTGGGGAAGTATATAGAGCTATAAATCCTTTTGAATATGACAGATCAAACATAGAGTTTGCACAAAAGCATATCAGGATTTTATCAGGTTTATATGGGGTTTTAAGACCTTTAGATAATATAAAAGAATATAGGCTAGAGATGGCTACAAAGTTAAGAGGTATACCTGAAGAAGATTTATATAAATTTTGGACAAAGAAGATTACTCAAAATATAGTTAATGATTTAAATCTTAAAGAAGATAGGACAATTTTAAATTTAGCCTCTCTGGAGTACTCTAAATCCATAGATAAAGGTAAGCTAGGTACTATTAATGTCTATGATGTTGAGTTTAAAGAAAATAGAGATGGAAAATATAAGATTATAGGAACATATGCTAAGAGGGCTAGGGGGCTTATGGCAACTTATATTGTTAAAAATAATATAGATACTATAGAAGAGTTAAAGAATTTTAAAGAAGAAGGTTATTGTTATAATAAAGAATTAAGTGGCAGTACTAAATTAGTTTTTACTAGAGAAATAACGATTTAGGTCTATGACCTTAGTATTAAATAATGTGACAATATAAAAGAAATTAAAGGTGCATTAATTATAAAAAGTAGGGGATTACTAAAATATATAAAATAAAAACTTGTATTCTAAATACAAGTTTTTTATTTTTAAATATTATAAGATGATAATAGGAGCAAATTATGATAATAGCTAATATATTAATTGTAATGACAGTACTTTTTATAATATTTATCAAAACTATAAATTGTTTATTTTATTATGCTACTCTTGGTAAAAAGCGTGATAAGTTAGAAACCTTTAATAGTCTTTACACCATGGGATTATATTCTCTTGATGAGTATGAAAAGTTGAAATTGGAAGAGCTAATTGTAGAAAGTAAAGATGGGTATAAGTTAAAAGGGTATTACCTAAACTGTAATTTAACTTCAAAAAAAATAATAATATTATTGCATGGATACTTAGTTGGCCACTATAGGTCTTGCCAATATATAAAGTTTTTTATAAAAGAAGGATTTAATATTCTTTTAGTAGATCAAAGAGGTCATGGTAATAGTGAAGGAACTTATGCTACCTATGGAAGATATGAGTGTGAAGATTTAGATTTATGGGTAAGCTGTATAAGACAAAAAGTTGGGGAGAAATGTTTTATAGGTATTCATGGCCATTCTATGGGAGCTGCTACTGGTCTTATGTATTCAGTTTTAGGAAAGAATAAAATAGATTTTATAATATCGGAATCAGCTTATGCAAATGCAATAGAGGTTATAAAAAGAAAGTTAAATAAATACAAGATTCCTTTTTTCCCTTTCTATAATCTCACTAATCATAAAATAAAAAAAGTATGTGGCTTTTCTTTAGGAGAGATAAGTCCAATGAATATGGTAAAGGAAAGCGAGGTTCCAATTATGTTCATTCATGGAGATGAAGATGAATTAATACCGTGTTATATGTCCATGGAAATGTATGAAATTAAAAAGGGAATAAAAAGCTTATGTATAATTCCAAGAGCTAAACATAATACTTGTTATGCCACTAACCAAGAGAAATATGAAAATGAAGTAAAAAAATTTTTAAAAATGATATAATTAAGATAATATTTTAATGGGGGATGAAGGGAAATGAGAGTAGGATTAGTATTATCTGGTGGAGGCGGAAAAGGAGCTTATGAGATAGGAGTATGGAAAGCTATAAAAGAGTTAAATATGGATAAATACATAAAAGTAGTTTCAGGTACTTCTATAGGTGCTATAAATGCAGTTTTATTTGCTCAAGATGATTTTGAAGAAGCTAAGAAAATGTGGCAAGAAGTTACTATAGAGAAGTTGTTACCAGTAAATAATAAAGTCCTAATTAGGAAAGGCGTAACCCTCGCTATTGGCAGTAAAAATATGAATTTAGTAAAAAAGTATATGGCAAAAAAATTAGAGCAGGGTGATATTCCTAGGGATGGAGCTAAGGAGATTATAGAGAAATATATAAATATTGATAAATTAAAAAAGTCAAATAAAATATGTTATGTATCATGTACTGAAATGCCGGAGTTCTCTGCTAAATATTTCAAAATAAATGACTATGAAGAAGAAAGGGCTAGAAGTATATTATTAGCGACAGCTTGTCTTCCTATGATATATGAAAGCGAAGAAATTGGCGGAAAGACATATTTAGATGGGGGATTAGTAGATAATACTCCTATAAAACCAGTATATGAAGAGGGCTGTGATATAATAATAGTTGTACTATTATCTAAGGAAGCTAAAATAAGAAGAGAAGATTTTCCTGACGCAAAAATTATAGAATTAATTCCTTCAGACATAGAAACAAAAATATTAGATGGACTATTAAATTTAAATGAAGAGTCTAAAAATAAGAGAATTCAAAGAGGTTACTATGATACTAAAAATCTTTTGGAACCTATATTTGAGATGGCAAGATATCAATATAAAAAAGAATTAGAAAGACAGGCTATTGATAAGGAATTACAAGAACTTGAAGAAAAAAATAAAGAAAGTTGGATAGCTAGAAATACAAGAAGAATAAAGAGAAAATTTGGAATAAATAAATTTAAATAAAGCTTATGTAAAGTAAAAATATATAGATAAAAAGATAGATTCCAAGGGGAATCTATTTATTTTTAGTGGAAATTATATATAAATAAGTGTTATTATATATATTAGTAAAATTTAATTAATTATATATATATAGATAATTTAGAAAAGGGTGAATTAGAGTGAATGAATTAGAGCAATGCAGAAAAGAAATCGATGAGATTGATAAAGAACTTATAAATCTATTTGAAAGAAGAATGGATGTTGCTATAAGAGTAGCTAATTATAAAAAAGAAAATGATTTACCAATATATAATGAAGAAAGAGAATCAAAGGTTATTAAAAAAAATGTAGACAATTTAAAAAATAAGAACTATGATTTATTAGCAAGAAGATTTTTCTTAAGTGTAATGGAGTTAAGCAGGAGTCTTCAAGAGAGCATTATAAAAAAGCATAAGTAAAGTTATTTAAATTAATCATATATAAAGGAGTAATGTTATGGAATTTTACGGCATACTAGGTGAAAAATTAGGACATAGCTTATCACCGAGAATACATAAGATAATATTTCAGGCTATGGAAGTAGAAGGTGCATACAAACTATTTGAAATACCTAAAGGAAATTTAGAAAAGTTCATAGATGCACTTAAACTTTTAAAAATAAAAGGAGCCAGTGTAACTATTCCTTACAAGGAAGAAATTATGAAGTATTTAGATGAGATATCACCAGAAGCACAAAGAATAGGTGCTGTTAATACAATATCACTAGAGGATAATAAACTATATGGTTATAACACAGATTACTATGGCTTTGGATATATGTTAAAGGTACATAATGTTAAGATACAAGACTCTGTAGCTGTAATTTTGGGAAATGGTGGGGCTACAAAGGCCGCTATGTGCTATTTATTAGACAATGGAATTAAAAATATTTATATAGTAAGTAGGACTCCAGAAAAAATTAAGGGAATAAATCATGAAAAAGTTCAACTGATAAGCTATGAACGGTTAAAAGAAATTCAGGGAGACATGATAATTAATGCAACTCCAGTGGGAATGTTTCCTAATGAAGATGCTACTCCTGTTAATGATGCTATCATAAATAATTTTCAAACAGTTGTGGATATAGTATATAATCCATCAGAGACAAAGTTTTTATCAAAGGGAAAAGGATTAGGTAAAAAAGTTGTAGGGGGGTTATCTATGCTCATAGGACAAGGCGTAAAAGCACAGGAAATATGGCAAAAGAATTCTATTGATGACCAAGTAATTAAGGATATATATGAAATTTTAAATAGAGAATTTAGCTAATTATAAGAGGTGATGGCTATGAAAATAATGGTTATAAATGGACCTAATCTAAATTTTTTGGGCATAAGGGAAAAACATATATATGGATCAAAAAGCTTTGAGCAGATTGAAACTTACATAAAGGAGTGCTCTGAATCATTAGGACATGATATAGATATGCTCCAAAGCAATTTAGAGGGAGAAATTATTAACTTTATCCAAAGAGCATACTATGAAAAATATGATGGGATAATAATTAATCCAGGTGCGTTCACCCATTATAGCTATGCAATCTATGATGCTATAAAAAGTGTAAACATAGATACTGTGGAAGTTCACTTATCACAGATTTATGATAGGGAAGAGTTTAGACAAAAATCCGTTACAGCTCCAGCATGTATAGGCCAGATATGTGGGTTTGGAGAATATGGATATATAATGGCCATGAATGCTCTAGAAAACAAAAAGAAGATTTCTAGCTAAAGTAGGTTATAATAATAATTAAACATTTATAACCTAGAAGGAAGGAAAACTTATGGATGAGCTTAAGAATAGAATAATAGACGTATACATAAGCCTTACTGAAAGTGGAGTTAGATTTTATTATGAGGATGATATTAACCCTTTTAGCGAAATAAAAGAATTGAATTCTTGTAATGAAAAATACCTATGCTTCACAACTGAGGAAGAAAATAAAGTTAAAGTATCTTTAGAAGATTTTAGAATATATCATTCAAAAGAAAATATTAATCTTTATGATTGGGTTGAGATAAGAGAATTTGATAGACTCTTAGAAAAATTAAATGAGATTTAGTAGAATCTAATGAAAAATAAGCAACTAGGTAATTAACACCTTAGTTGTTTATTATTTTCTAAAAAATTTGATAAATGTGGATAAAGTAAAGTAAATTTTCAGAAAAAAAGGTGTATAATCTAAGGCTTATCCACTTAGTGTTGATTATATTGTGGATAAAGTTGTGGAAAATGTTAGTAATTACATTATTTTCCAAACGAATATCAAAGACTTATTTACAGTTATTATAAAGAATTAGTTAAAAAATAGTTAAAATGAAAAAGCTTCCTAGTATTTATTTGAAATTTAGTACAATTAATACTAGGAAGTTTTTATTATGGATATATTTAGTATTACTAAACATGAAGAATATTAATATAAACATATTTTCATAAACATGAGGTATACTCAAAGGTTCATTATGAAAAAAAATTATAAAAATATAAAAAAATTTAGTAAATCTATTGATTTATTAATAAAAAAAATATAGAATAATATTGTTTGTTTAGTAAATGTAAACTTAAGGTTTAGTAAATACATAAAATTGAGGTGGAATCGTGCAAATTGGAGAGAAGATTAAAAGTCTTAGAATAGAAAAACAGTTAACACAAGAAGAACTTGCAAACAGATGTGAATTATCCAAGGGATTCATCTCACAAATTGAGAATGATCTCACATCTCCATCTATTGCAACCCTTATGGACATTCTTCAGATACTAGGCACAAATTTAAATGAATTCTTTAGCGAGAAGATTAATGAAAGAGTTAAGTTTACAAATGACGATATGTTTGAGACTGAGGATGAAGATTTGAAGTATAGATTAAAATGGCTTGTACCAGATGCTCAAAAAAACCAGATGGAGCCTATAATGCTTACATTAGAACCAAATGGAAAATATAAAGAAGAAACTCCTCATGAGGGAGAGGAATTTGGCCTTGTACTTCATGGCATTGTAAACCTACATTTAGGAGATAAAGTATATAAAATACGTAAGGGAGAAAGCTTCTACTTTAAGCCAAAGTCTAATCACTACATTTCTAATACAGGAAAGACTGAGGCAACAGTAATATGGGTAAGTACGCCACCGTCATTTTAAATAGACAGATTTAATATTGACACGAAGAGTATAAGTAATATTATGTTTTAAAAGAGGTGTTTATGTTGGTTGATAGTATAATTGAAATTAAAGGCATATCTAAAACCTTTGAAGATAACAAAGTTTTAGACAATATAACTTTAGGGATAAAAAAGAATGAGTTTGTAACATTACTTGGTCCAAGTGGTTGTGGTAAGACTACTACATTAAAAATTTTAGCAGGCTTTGAAACTTGTGATGAAGGTGAAGTTATATTTGAAGATAAGAAAATCAATGATTTACCTCCATATGAAAGACAAATTAATACAGTATTCCAAAAGTATGCACTATTTCCTCATATGAATGTATATGAAAATATAGCTTTTGGATTAAAAATTAAAAAACTTTCTAAAAGTGAAATTGATAAAAAAGTAAGTGAAGTTTTGAAATTAGTAGATCTTAAAGGATTTGAAAAAAGAAAAATTGAATCTCTAAGTGGTGGTCAACAACAAAGAGTAGCTATAGCAAGAGCTATTGTTAATGAGCCAAAGGTATTATTACTTGATGAACCTTTAGGTGCTCTCGACTTAAAGCTTAGAAAAGAAATGCAAATAGAACTTAAAAGAATACAAAAGCAATTAGGGATAACTTTTGTATTTGTAACTCACGATCAGGAAGAAGCGCTAACTATGTCTGATACTGTGGTAGTAATGAACAAGGGAGTAATTCAGCAAATGGGTACTCCGGAAGATATATATAATGAGCCTGAGAATAAATTTGTAGCTAGGTTTATAGGAGAAAGTAATATTACAGACGGGATAATGTTAGAAGACTTTAAGGTTAAATTCTGCGGACGTGTATTTGAATGTGTTGATAAAGGCTTCGAAAAAGATGAAGAGATAGATGTGGTAATAAGACCAGAGGATATAAAGATAGTACATAGAGAAGAGGGAAACTTAAATGGCATAGTAAAGTCCTCTGTATTTAAGGGAGTTCACTATGAATTAGAAGTAGAGGAAGAAAGCATGACCTTTATTCTTCACAATACTAAGAACTTTGCTATAGGCACAGAAATAGGAATGGATATCTATCCAGAAGATATTCATATAATGAAAAAATCAGGAGAAGCATAGAATGAAAAAGAAATCATATTTAGCTTATCCTTATGTATTGTGGAGCTCTCTTTTTATAATAGTACCTATTCTTCTAATTGTATTTTTTAGTTTTACAGAAAAGGTAGGCGGAAGCTACCAATTCTCTATGAATAATTTTAAAAGACTAATGGACCCTTTATATATAAAGGTATTTACAAGATCTATTAGCTTAGCCTTACAATCAACAGTTTTATGCTTAGTAATGGGATATCCTATTGCTTATATGATATCAAGAAAACCAGAACATAAACGAGGAATACTTATAATGTTATTTATTCTTCCAATGTGGATGAATTTCTTACTTAGAACCTATGCATGGCTTGCAATCCTAGGTAAGAATGGTTTATTTAATAACTTACTTAATAGCATTGGATTAAATTCAATAGATATATTATATACAAATGGAGCAGTACTTCTTGGAATGGTGTATAACTTCCTTCCATTTATGGTGCTACCAATATATACATCTCTATTAAAGATGGACCAAGATTTAGTTAATGCAGCTTATGATCTAGGAGCAGGAAAGATCACAGCTTTTGTGAAGATTATTTTCCCATTAAGTATACCAGGAGTTATCTCAGGAATAACTATGGTATTTATGCCAGCTGTGTCTACCTTTGTAATATCACAACTTCTAGGTGGTGGAAAGCATATGCTCATAGGTAACTTAATAGAGCAGCAATTTACTTCCGTTGGAGATTGGAACTTTGGATCTGCAATATCTATCCTTATGATGATATTGATTTTATTGGCTATGGGATTAACCTCTAAGTTTTCAGATGGTGATGAAAAAGGAGGAGGGAGAGTATTATGGTAAAAGTAAAAAATTTATTTTCAAATATATATTTGGTTTTAATATTTATATTTCTATATGCTCCTATTTTTGCTCTAGCACTATTTTCTTTTAATGATTCAAAATCTATGGCGAGATGGGAAGGCTTTACTTTTAAGTGGTATCAGCAATTATTTCATAATGATAGAATAATTTCAGCTTTAATAACTACTGTAGTAGTAGCAATATTAGCATCTGCTATAGCTACAGTTATAGGAACAATAAGCGCTATAGGAATAGATAGGATGAGAGGGCCTAAAAAGGCAATGCTTCTCAATGTAAACTATCTACCTGTATTAAACCCTGATATAGTAACAGCAATAGGTCTTATGATACTTTTTATATTTTTTAATATGAAATTAGGATTTTTAACTATGTTACTTGCACATATAACTTTTAATATGCCTTATGTAGTTTTGTCTGTATTGCCAAAGCTAAAACAGCTTCCAGACAACGTAGAAGAAGCAGCTATGGATTTAGGTGCAAAACCTATGTATACCCTTAGAAAGGTAATACTTCCACAGATAAAACCAGGTATAATTTCAGGCTTTTTAATAGCATTTACTATGTCTATAGATGACTTTATTATAAGTTTTTTTAACACTGGGAATGGTGTAACTAACTTATCAATTGAAGTTTATTCTATGGCGAAGAGAGGTATCAAACCAGAGATTAATGCACTGACTACATTAATGTTTATAACAGTGTTAATACTATTATTATTAGCTAACAGAAAGCAATCTATGGTAAGGAAGGTGTAATAATATGAAAAAATTAAAAAAGATTATAGCTCTAGTATGTACAGGGGTAATGATGGCAACTATGCTTACAGGCTGTGGTACAAAGTCCTCTAGTGAAGTTTTAAATATTTATAATGTTGGAGATTACATAGATGAATCTCTAATAAAGAAATTTGAAGAAGAAACTGGAATAAAAGTAGTATATGAAACTTATGATACAAATGAAATCATGTACCAGAAGATTAAAAGTGGTGGATCAAAATATGATTTAATAGTTCCATCAGATTATATGATTGAAAAGATGAAGAATGAGGGATTAATCCAAAAGATAGATTATTCTAAAATTCCTAACTATAAAAATATAGATGAAAGCTTTAAAAAACCTAGCTATGATGAATATAGTGTGCCTTATTTCTGGGGAACTTTCGGAATTCTATATAACAAGAATATGGTAAGTGATCCTGTAGATAGCTGGGATATTTTATGGAACGAGAAATACTCTGGAGAAATCTTAATGCTTGATTCAGTTAGAGATACTATGGCTATTGCATTAATGAAGCTAGGATATTCTCAAAATAGTATAAATGAAAAAGAGCTAGATGAAGCTAAGGCTGAATTAATAGCTCAAAGACCTTTAGTTCGTGCTTATGTTAATGATGAAGGGAAAGATAGACTTTTAGGAGAAGAAGCTGCTATGGGAATAGTTTATTCAGGAGATGCAGTAACTCTTATGGAACAAAATGAAAATTTAGCTTATGGAATTCCTAAAACAGGTACAAATAAGTGGGTAGATGGACTATGTATACCAACAGATGCAGAAAATAAAGATTATGCAGAGCAATTTATAAACTTTATGTTAGAGCCAGAAAATGCTGTCCAAAACATAGATTATATAGGATATTCTACACCAAACAAAGCAGCTCTTGAAATGTTACCAGAAGATGTTAAATCTAACCCAGTAGCTTATCCAGATAAAGCTATTCTTGATAAATGTGAATCTTTCACAGACCTTGGTGACAACATTAAGCTTTATGATGAAAGATGGATTGAAATAAAATCTAAATAATATAAAAATAGTAGCTTACCATAAATGATGAGCTACTATTTTTATATTCAAATTTAGTAATAGAAATATTCATTGTATTATGCATAATATATTTTTGTAAGTTGTATATAAATTTTTAATTTTATCTGTTGTCAAATTTTTAACATCGATTTTGTGAATTTTATACATAATCTTATCCTTCATATTTTTAATAACTAGTTAATTAATAAATATTATAGAATTTTTTGTATAATGAAAAAAGTACAATAATTATTATAAGTGTATAAAAAATATTAAAATAGCTAGATTAAGTGTAGAGTTTTAATGTATTGAATACTACTTTATTGTATAATATATATATAAGAACAATTAATATGAGAAAAGTATTTTAGTTATAATAACTTTATTTTAAAATAAATAATATAAATTAAGGAGGTAATATGCTTGAGTTAATGATTATATGTGGATTAGTATTACTAATTTGCATAACATCCAGTAAAGTACTATATAAGTTTGGTGTACCAATGTTACTTATATTCATCATTTTAGGAATGTTATTTGGCTCAGATGGTGTAGTAGGAATATATTTTGATAATTATGAGCTTACAAGAGAATTATGTTCCTTTGGGTTGGTATTTATAATGTTCTATGGTGGATTTGGTACGAATTGGAAGGAAGCTAAACCTGTTGCAAGAGAATCAATATTAATGTCTACATTTGGGGTAATAATCACATCAGGATTGACAGGATTATTCTGTTATTTTGTCCTTAAAACAAGTCTTTTAGAAGGGATGCTAATAGGCTCCATAGTTGGGTCTACAGATGCAGCATCGGTGTTTTCTATATTACGTTCACAGAAGTTAAACTTAAAAGGAGAAATTGCTTCTATATTAGAGGTTGAAAGTGGAAGTAATGACCCTATTGCATATATGCTAACATTAATAGTTTTAACATTAATGAATAATGGGGGTATTAGTTCAATAGTACCTAAAGTGATTGCTCAAATTATTTTTGGTATATTAATTGGGGTGATATTATCTAAGATAACTATCTATATAATGAGAAATGCAAATTTTGAGGTGGATGGATTTTATACAATCTTTATAACGGCAATTGCTATTTTATCTTATGCATTAAGCGAATGGGTAGGAGGTAATGGATATTTAAGTGTTTATATAGCGGGTATTATCATTGGGAATAGCAAAATTCCACACAAGAGAAGTTTAGTTCATTTCTTTGATGGAGTATCGTGGATAATGCAAATTATGCTATTTTTTGTATTAGGTTTATTAGCATTTCCTTCTGAATTACCAAGTGTTATAGGGAGCTCTATATTAATATCAATATTTATGATAATAATTGCGCGTCCAATCGCAACCTTTAGTGTTTTAAGTTGGTTTAAGATACCATTTAAACAACAGTTGTTTGTTTCTTGGGTAGGTTTAAGAGGGGCAGCTTCAATTGTTTTTGCAATATATGCAATAACATCAGGAATACCATTAGAAAATGATATATTTCATATAATATTTTTTATAGCTTTATTATCAGTAGCAATTCAAGGAACACTAATTCCTAAAGTAGCTAGAAAATTAGATCTAGTAGATGATACAAAAACAGTATTAAAAACATTTACTGACTATCAAGAAGATAGATCTACAACATTATTAGAGTATAATGTTGATTCTAATAATAATTGGATAGAAAAATCTATAATGGAAGCGGATATTCCAGAGGAGATACTTATTGTAATGATAAAAAGAGATAATGAAATAATAGTTCCAAAAGGCTCTACACTAATTAAGCAAGGTGATATATTAGTTTTAAGTGGAAATAATATAGAATATATATTAGAAAAAAATGTTGGATCGTAAATTTTGTACAAAGTGGCTATAAAATATTGTAGCCACTTTTGTTATCTAAAAAATTATATAAAATATATGACTAGTATTAGTATTAAGCAGGTATGCAATATTTTATTCTTAAATATTGTATTTTGAGTAAAATATTGCATATAAATATATTAGCGTTATAATAGACTTATATACATTATTTTTAAATTAAGGAGGGGTTTAATTGGACAATTTAAAAGTTACTCCTTTAAGAGGAGAATATGAGAAGTATGGTGGCAAAATTGTAGGATTTGCTGGATATGAATTGCCAACACAGTTTAAAGGAATTCTACATGAGCATGAGACCGTAAGAGAAAGAGCAGGTTTATTTGATGTTTCTCACATGGGTGAAGTATTAGTAAAGGGGAAAGATGCTGAAAATTTTGTGAATTTTCTTTTAACTAATGATGTAAAAACACTTAAAAATGGAGAGGTTATATACAGTTTTATGTGTTATCCTAATGGCGGTGTGGTAGATGACTTACTAGCCTATAAGTTTTCAGAAGATTATTATTATTTGGTTGTAAATGCTAGCAATAAAGAAAAAGATTTTAAATGGATGTTAGATAATAAAGCTAACTTTGAAGTAACTATTGAAGATATTTCAGAAAGTGTTGCTCAATTGGCACTTCAAGGGCCTAAAGCTCAAGAGGTATTACAAAAATTAACACAACTTAACTTATCAGAGATAGGATTCTTCCAGTTTAAAAACGATGTGGACATATGTAGTAAAAGAGTTTTAATTTCAAGAACAGGATATACTGGTGAAGATGGTTTTGAAATATATGCAAAACCAGAGGATGTAGTACTATTGTGGAGAGAAATACTTAAAGCCGGAGAAAATGAAGGGGTTGAACCTATTGGACTTGGTGCTAGAGATACACTAAGATTTGAAGCTACACTTCCGTTATATGGCAATGAGATGGATGAAACTATAACACCTTTAGAAATGGGCTTTGGATTTTTTGTAAAACTTAATAAAGAAAACTTTATTGGTAAAGATGCTTTAGTAAAACAGAAGGAAAATGGGTTAACTAGAAAATTAGTAGGATATGAATTGGTAGATAGAGGAATAGGAAGACATGGTTATGCAGTAATCAAGGATAGTGAAGAAATAGGACATGTAACCACTGGATATTTGTCTCCTACATTAAACAAAACCATAGGTTTTGCTTTAATTGATGCTAAGTATACAGCATTAGGCACTGAAATTTTTATAAAGGTTAGAAACAAAGAGCTAAAATCAATAGTTGTAAATAAAAAGTTTTATAGTAAAAAAACTCAAAAATAAGGGGGAGTAATTATGTTAGTATTAGAAAATTTATTATATACAAAGAATCATGAGTGGATAAGAGTAGAGGAAGATAAGGCTTATATAGGTGTTACAGATTGTGCACAAAAATTATTAGGAGATATAGTTTTTGTAGATTTACCATCAGAAGATGATGAATTTTCTAAGGGAGAAGCTTTCTCAACAATTGAATCTGTTAAAGCGGCTGAAGAAATTTTCATGCCTGCTAGTGGTATCGTATTACAAGTAAATGAAGAGTTGAGTGATAACCCTATTTTAATAAATGAGAATGCCTATGATGCTTGGATGATTTGCATAAAATTATCAGATGAAGGTGAATTAAAAGATTTATTAAAGGCTGAAGAATATCAAGAAATATGTAAAGACCTATGTAAAGAAGGTGAATAATATGTTTCCTTATATTCCTATTACAGAAAGAGAAAAAAATCAAATGCTTGATTCTATTTCTGTAAAATCAATAGAGGATTTATTTAGAGATATTCCTGATAATTTGAAATTAAATAGAGAATTAAATATTGCTAAAGGTTTATCAGAATTAGAAGTTGAGAAAATTATGACTAACTTAGCTAAGAAAAACAAATCTACAGAGGAGTTGAGCTGTTTTTTAGGTGCAGGTATGTATGATCATTATATTCCTTCTATATGTAAGCATTTAACGGGAAGAACAGAGTTCTATACAGCGTATACTCCATATCAGCCTGAAATTAGTCAAGGAACTTTACAAGCAATTTTTGAGTATCAAACTATGATTTGTAACTTAACAGGTATGGAAGTTTCAAATTCATCTATGTATGATGGAGCTACAGCTGCAGTAGAAGCTTCTGTAATGGCTATAGAAAATACAAAGCGAAATACCATAATAGTTTCTAAAACAGTACATCCAGATACAAGACAAGTTCTAAAGACTTATCTAAAGTATAAAGGATACAATTTATTAGAAGTTGACGAAAATAATGGAGTTACAGATATTGAAAAGGTAAAATCATTATTAAATAAAGAGATAGCAGGAGTTATTATACAAAGTCCAAACTTCTTTGGAATTATAGAAGAAGTAGATGAATTAGAAAAAGAGATTCATTTAAATAAATCTTTATTTATTATGAGTGTGGATCCATTATCTTTAGGTATTTTGAAAAGTCCTGGTGAATTAGGTGCAGATATAGCTATAGGTGATGGTCAAAGTCTTGGTGCTAATATTAACTTTGGTGGACCGGGTCTAGGTTTTCTAAATACTACTAAAAAGCTTATGAGAAAAATGCCAGGAAGAATAGTTGGCGAAACTGATGATAGTCATGGTAATAAAGGATATGTATTAACACTTCAAGCAAGAGAACAACATATAAGAAGAGAAAAAGCTACCTCTAATATATGTTCAGATCAGACATTGATGGCTATAGGAGCTGCTGTATATATGGCCACTATAGGAAAAGAAGGCATAAAAGAAATAGGAGCTCAATGCATTAAAAAATCTCACTATGCATTTAAACAATTAATAGAAAGTGGAAAATATAAACCTTTATTTAACAAACCATTTTTCAAAGAATTTGTAATTAAATCAGATTCTTGTTCATGTGAAATAAATAATAAATTATTAGAAAATAATATTTTAGGTGGATATATTTTAGAACAAGATTACCCTCAATATAATAACTCTATGCTACTTTGTGTAACAGAAAAAAGATCAAAGGATGAAATAGATAAATTAGTTAAAGTGATGGAGGAGATATAATGAAAAGTTATAATAAAGTTATCTTTGAACTATCATGTGAGGGTAACGTAGGTTATAAGCTTCCAGAAATAGATGTGGATGATATAAATATAGAGTCTGTTATACCTAAAAATATGTTAAGAGAAGAAGATGCTTATCTTCCACAAGTAAGTGAAGTTGATGTAGTTAGACATTACACTGCTCTTTCTAATAAAAACTATTGTGTGGATAAGGGTTTCTATCCTCTAGGTTCTTGTACTATGAAATATAATCCTAAAATTAATGAAGACATGGCTATGCTTTCTGGTTTTAGTAAAATTCATCCTAATGAATCAGCTGAAAATGTACAAGGTGCTTTAGAGCTTATGTATGACCTTTCTTTAAAGTTATGTGAAATTACAGGCATGGATGATTTCACATTGCAACCTGCTGCTGGAGCTCATGGAGAATTCACAGGTCTTTTATTAATAAAAGCATATCATGAAAGTAGAAATGACTTTAAACGTAAAAAAATAATAGTTCCTGATTCAGCTCATGGTACAAATCCCGCAAGTGCCAAAGTAGCAGGATTTGAAATTGTTGAAATTAAATCTGATAAGGATGGGTTGGTTTCTATAGAAGAACTTAAAAAAGTTTTAAATGATGAAGTAGCAGGGCTTATGCTTACAAATCCTAATACTTTAGGTTTGTTTGAAAAAAATATAGAGGATATAAGCAATTTAGTTCACGAAGCTGGTGGTCTTTTATATTATGATGGAGCAAACTTAAATGCTATTATGGGAAAAGCTCGTCCTGGAGATATGGGATTTGATGTGTGTCATTTAAATCTTCATAAGACTTTTTCAACACCCCATGGTGGTGGTGGCCCAGGAGCAGGTCCAGTAGGCGTATGTGGCAAACTTTCGAAGTTTCTTCCAGTTCCAATTATAAAAAAGGAAGAAGATAAGTTTGTATATGATTATGATAGACCTAATTCTGTTGGAAAAGTAAGAAGTTTTTACGGTAATTTTGGCGTGTTAGTTAGAGCATATACCTATATACTAACTATGGGAAGAGAAGGATTGAAAGCTGCTTCGGAGAATGCTGTATTAAATGCTAATTATATAAAAGAAGCTTTAAAAGATTATTATAAGGTGGCTATAGATGAGATATGTAAGCATGAAGTTATTTTTGCTGGATTAAAAGATAATCCAAATCACATATCAACTTTAGATGTAGCTAAAAGATTGATCGACTATGGCGTACATCCACCAACAGTTTATTTCCCTCTAATAGTTGAAGATGCTCTTATGATAGAACCAACTGAAAGTGAAAGCTTAGAGTCCATCAATGAGTTTGTTGAAGTTATGAAAAAAATAGCTATAGAAGCTAAAGAGACACCAGAAGTTTTACATGAAGCTCCTCAAAATGCTTTAGTAAGAAGATTAGATCAAGTTAAAGCAGCTAGAACACCGATTTTAAAGTGGAGTAAATAACTTTTTAGGTAAGAATTAGAAATAGAGAGATAAGGTTAATTTTTCTAAAGGCATTAATATAATCTTTGAAATCATTATGTTAATGCCTTTATCTACAGATTTGTTAAAGTTTTAACCAAAATAAATTTGTATATAAAAAGTTTCTATAATAAATTATACAGAATGTATTAAGGAGTGTAGTTATGAGAGATATAATTGTAATAGGTGGAGGACCTGGTGGGTATGTAGCCGCTATTAGAGCAGCTCAATTAGGAGCGAAAGTATGTCTTATAGAAAAAGAAAGCCTAGGTGGGACATGCCTAAATTATGGGTGTATTCCAACTAAAACCATATATAGAACTGCAGAGCTTTTTAATAATTTAAGTCATATTGAAGATTTTGGTATTAAAGCATACAATCCTGAAATAGATGTATATAAAATTCAAGAAAGAAAAGGAAATATTATAAAAACTTTAGTAACTGGAATAGAGTCGCTTTTAAAGGGAAATAATGTAGAACTTATAAGAGGTAAAGCTACATTAATTGATAAAAATACTGCAATAGTATGTACCCAAGATGGAGAAATAACTATTGAAGCTAAAAATATAATTATAGCTACCGGATCTCAGGCTGAAATTCCATCTATCGAAGGAGTATATAGTAGTAAAAATAGTATAACTAGCACTGAACTTTTAGATTTTAACCATATACCAAAATCCTTAGTAGTTATAGGCGGTGGAGTAATTGGAATGGAATTTGCCAGCATCTTTAACGCTATGGGAAGTAAAGTTACTGTTATAGTTGCAAGAAATTCTATACTGTATGATATAGATAAGGATATTTCAAAGAGATATTCAGCTATAGCAAAAAAATCTGGAATAGAAATTCTTACTTCAACTAAAGTGATGAGCTTTAGGGATGAAGAAGAGGTTATTATAAAATGTCAAGGTAAAAAAGGTGAGTTTGAAGTAAAAGGGGAGCAAGTACTTCTTGCAAAGGGAAGAAAACCTAATTATGAAGGTATTGATGTGGAAAGATTAGGAATAGACACGTATAAAAAAGGTATAGTGGTTGATGATAATTATGAAACTTCTTTAAAGGGAGTATATGCGATAGGAGATGTAAATGGAATTTCACTTCTTGCGCATGCAGCTTCTCATCAAGGCGTAGAAACTGTAGAGCATATATTATTAAATAAAGCCTGTCATAAAGCAGTGATTCCTTCTTGTATTTTTACTTTTCCTGAAATAGCAGTAGTAGGAATTACAGAGGAAGAAGCAAAAGATAAAGGAATAAGCTATAAAAAAAATAAGTTTTTATTTGGAGCTAATGGAAAAGCTTTAGCCTTAGGCGAGGGTGAAGGTTTGGTAAAAGTTATAAGTGATGAAAATAATGTGATTTTAGGTGTGCATATTCTTGGACCTCATGCATCTGATTTAATACTAGAAGGAACGATAATGGTAGAAAAGAAAATGACAGTTTCAGAATTGAAAGAAGTAGTTCATAGTCATCCCACTCTAGGAGAGGCACTACATGAAGCAGTTTTAGGCTTGAACAAAGAGGCTATACACAGTATAAATAAGTAGCTATTATTTTAAATGTATGTAGCGGTATAGCTTATTCTAAACAAAAAGGAGAAAAAATGAGATATATAGATAATGATTGTACAGACCCTTATTTTAATTTAGCTTTAGAAGAGTATTTATTAAGAGAAAAGAATGGTGAGTATTTTGTACTTTGGAGAGATGAACCTTGTATAGTAGTTGGAAAAAATCAAAATACTTTATCAGAAATTAATGAAGAATATATTAAAAAGCATAGTATAAAGGTTGTAAGGAGACAGAGTGGTGGTGGCGCTGTCTTTCATGATCTTGGAAATTTAAATTTTACATTTATAGTTGAAGATGATGGAAAAAAGTTCAATGATTTTAAAACTTTTGTTATTCCAATAATAGGTGTGTTAAATGAATTAGGTATAAATGCCGAGTTTTCTGGGAGAAATGACCTTCTAATAGAGGGTAAAAAATTCTCTGGAAACGCTCAATGTAAATATAAAAATAGAGTAATGCATCATGGAACTTTATTATTTTCCTCCGATATAGTTAATTTAAGTGATGCTTTAATTTCAAAGCCCATAAAATTTTCAGATAAGGCAGTTAAATCTGTATCTAGTAGAATTACAAATATTAGTGAATACCTACAGGAATCTCTTAGTGTTATAGATTTTAAGAATAAAATATTTGAGTATATAAGCAGGGCAGAGGAAGATAAGGTCATAACTACTTTAGATAATGAGGAAATTGAAGAGGTTAAAAATTTAGTTAAAACCAAATACGAAACTTGGCAGTGGAATTTTGGGCAATCTCCAAAATATAATTTTTATAATGAAAAAAAATTTTCTGCTGGTACTATAGAGTTAAGTATTGATGTTGAAAAAGGTGTAATGAAGCATATAAGAATTTTTGGAGATTTCTTTGGAGAAGAAAATATTGAAGATGTTGAAAAAGGTCTTATAGGTAAAAAGCATAATAATGAAGAAATTCACAGCGTAATAGATAATATTAATATGAAAAAATATTTTGGCAATATAAATAAAGAAGATTTTTTAGGATTATTTTTTTTATAAAATTGTTTAAATTAGGTGATAGACTTTAATTATCTAAATAAAATATAGATATATTAATTTTAAATGAAAATAGCTTATATATTTAAAAGTGGATTCTTATCGAATCCACTTTTTGAATATATTGTTATAGCATATAGAATAAATAAATTTTATAATATGTCAAATAATTTTTAAGTTACCATTTAAAGTGCCTATAACTAGGCTAAGTTAATTAACAACTATAAAAGTTACTAAAACTATAATAAGTGTAAATGATTTATTCTCGGTTTAATATATTTTCATAATAAGGCTCTACATGTATTATTACTTCTGTAGTATTATTGGTTTTTTCCCGAATTTTGTTTTCAATTTTATGAAGTAGTACATGAGAATCTTCTACACTATACTTTGGATCTATCATAATATGCATGTCTATATATATATTATTTTCACTTCCTCTACTTCTAATATTGTGAATATCTTTAATTTCACTAAAATCTGAAATAGCATTTTTAATAAATTCATCATCTAATATAGCTTTATCTACTAATATTCCACTGGTAGATATAAAAATCTCATAGGAAGCATGAAGAATAAAACCAGCTACCACCAGTGAAGCTATGGAATCTACTATAGGTGGAAGTCCAAGCTTTATACCTATAAGAGTAGTTAATACTCCTAAAGATACAAAAATATCACTTTTAGTGTGAAGAGAGTCAGAAATTAAAATATAACTGTTGAGTTTTTTACCAATACTATATTCATATTTTGAAACTATAATGTTTATAAAAAGAGTAATTAATATGGTTATTAAGCTTTCAGGAGTTATACTTAAAGCCTTAGGAGCTGTAAAGCCTACTATTCCATTAATAATAATTTTTCCTCCCATAAAAACTAACATTGCAGCTATAAATAGACCAGAAAGCACCTCAAATTTTTTATGACCATAGGGATGGTCTTTATCTATAGGTTTTGAGGCCAATCCTATACCAATTAATCCAACTATGTTAGAAGAACCATCTGAGAGAGAATGAAATCCATCGGCGGTAATACTGGAGCTTTTAATTAAACTTCCAATAACTATTTTTAAAAGAGCCACAAGTAAATTAGCAAAAAATATTATCCATAACACTTTTCTGATTTTTTTGTAATTATCAATATTCATAAAAACCTCCTATTAGATATGTTAAACAAAATAATATATACCATTTGTGAAGAAGTTTAAAAAATGAGAAAATAAAAAAACCCAAGAACATTTGAAAAATGTCCCATGGATTCATTCCACTGCTTGAGAAAAAGCCCGGCTGCATGAAATATCATCGCCTGTTCAATAAATATATAACTATTTTAATTATAGTATATGCACAAGTCACTATAGGGACACATAAAAGTACATTTAATTTTAAGTTAAGAAAGTCTCTATCAAAGCATTTGCTAATATTTGTTATTCATAATATAATTAAATTAATTTTATAAAGGGAGTGATGGTCATGGGATTATTTAGTAGTGTAATAGGAAATGCGTCAGAGGTGGATATCAATAAAATCAGGGAAGAATATATGAGATTATTAGGATCTAACGAACAAATAGAAAAAGCATACAAGCTAGTAAGAGATATGATTATATTTACAAATAAAAGATTAATTTTTATAGATAAGCAAGGGGTTACTGGTAAAAAGGTAGAATATCATTCAGTACCATATAGAGCAATTACTAATTTCAAAGTGGAAACATCAGGACATTTTGACTTAGATGCAGAACTAAAAATATTTGTTTCTGGAATGAGTATGCCTATAGAAAAGACCTTTAGCAGTAGTTGTAATATATATGAAGTACAAGCAATATTAGCAGAATATTGTAGCAGATAGTATAAACATAAGAGTGTATGATAATGAGCAATGGAAGCTAAGATTAAAATCAAAGAAAAAATAGTTTGCATATTTAAAAGTGGATTCTTGATGAATCCACTTTTTATATCTTCTATTAAAATAAATATATAAACAATGTGATAATAAAAAATATATATTAGATTTAACCCCAAATGGAATTGTAGGAAGAGCTATATGGTATAGAATACCTAATATATAGGTATGAGTAAAAAGATTAACGGAATTTAAACAAGAGCCAGAAATAGAAGAAGTATTTCTAAATGTAGAAGAACCATTCATAAGATAAAATCATTTTTAATATATATACAATGTAGATAAATAATTAAGGGGGCTATTATGAGCTATTCTACTGATAGACAACCTCAGGGTATTGCAAAAGGTGTAGAAGGATTTTTAAGAGAAGGACTTGTTGCGGAATTAGTGGCAATAAATGATTATAGCCATTTTATAGCAATTACAGATAATAAAGAACTTAAAGAGTTATTTCATCACATTATGGAAGATGAAAAAAGGCATTATGCAATGTATTTAAATGCTTTAAGATGCGTTGATCCAGAGCAGGCAGAGTTAGAAGAAGAAGCTAGAGAACATGTAGATATATCATCCAAAGAGAAGTATAAAGACTATACTAACAAATATGATAAGGATGTTAATCTGCTTGTAACTATTAGAGAAGGGATAAAGGGAGAATTAGAGGCTATATTACTGTATGAACAATTTGTTAGAAATTTAAATAACAGTACTTTAGTTAAAATTATAAATGAAATAACTAGGGATGAAAAGGAACATGTTGAAGAATTAACCAGAGCTTTAGTTATTTTAGATAAAGATAATTATGGAACATTATAAGAAAGTATAAGATAATCTGTGTAAACCAATAAGGATAATATAATTATTCTTAAATAAATTGGGGAACACAGATTATATTTTTATTAAGAAAGAAAATTTAATATAAGTGAGGTGGACTTTTTATTTTAATATAGATATTATTAACTTAATACACTGCGAAAAAATAATTTATAGCTATTCTTAAAAGTATTATATAAGGAGGTTAATGAAATGAAAGTATTGTTTCATATTGATGAGTTAAATAAATGGGATATTACTATTGGAAATATAAAAAATGTGATTAAGTTTAGTAAAGAAAATGAAGAAGAAGCTGAAATTGAAGTAGTGGCTAACGGAGAAGCTGTATTTAGATTTAAAGAAAATGAAAACGCTAATTCCAAATATTTTTCAGAGTTCGAGTATTTAGTTAAAGAAGGAGTAAAAGTTGTAGCTTGCAATAATGCTTTATCTAAATTTTACATATCAAAGGAAGAAATATTTAGTTTTATAGAAGTGGTTTCTGCCGGAGTAGTTGAAATTGTAAAGAAACAAGAAGAAGGTTATGCTTATATAAAGCCTTAAAATTTTATAGCTATAAGAATGAATAATTAATATAAAATAACGTAATTTAGGAGTAATATTATGAATATAAAAATAGAAAAAGATTGTACTAACGTGGAATGGAGCTTGATACCAGAAATATTAGAGCTGGGAGGTATGGGGTATTTTGATGAAGAAACCCATAAGAAAGCTTTTGAAAACAGCTATATTACTATATTTGTATATGATAACGATAAACTTATTGGTTTTGGAAGAGCATTATCAGATGGAGTTTATCAAGGAGCGATTTATGATGTAGCTGTATTGCCACAGTATCAAGGTAAAGGCATAGGAAAGTTAATTGTAAGTACTATACTAGAATCAATTTCAGGATGTAATGTGATATTATATGCTGCAAAGGGCAAAGAAGGATTCTATAATAGCCTTAATTTTAGAAAGATGAAAACTGGTATGGCTTTATTTAACAATGCTGAAAATATGAAAGAAAAGGGATTTATTGAATAGAAAACTTTAACAAAAAATATTTAAATAACCCTTTAATAATTTATAGATGAATATTATAATATTTAGAGAGGCTAAATTATATGACTATTATAATAATTTAGATATTTTAAAAATTAATTATTTTATATCTAAGATTAAGGAATAATAGAAATATAAAATTTATATTATCGGGAGGGTGAAAAATGATAACAGTAAACAAAGAAAAGGTTTTAAATACAGCAAAAGAAATATTGCTTATAGATAGCCCAAGTGGATTTTGTTATGATGTTATGGATAAGATCCAGTCAATGACAGAAGAACTAGGTTATGCTTTTGAAAAGACTGTTAAAGGCTGTGGAGTTATAACTGTTCCAGGAAAAAGTAATGATAAAGTAATAGGGTTATCTGCACACGTAGATACATTAGGTGCTATGGTAAGATCTATTTCTAGTGAAGGCACTTTAAAGTTTACTTTAATTGGAGGACCAATAGTTCCTACTCTAGATGCTGAATATTGTAAGGTTAGAACTAGAGATGGAAAAATATATAATGGAACATTTTTAAGCACAAGTCCAGCAGCTCATGTATTTGAAGATGCTAAATCTAAACCACGTGATGCTAAAAATATGGAAGTAAGACTTGATGAGATAGTAAAATCTAAAGAAGATGTAGAAAAATTAGGTATATGTCCTGGAGATTTTATATTTATAGATCCTAAGACTACTATAACGGAAAGTGGCTTCTTAAAATCTAGATTTATAGATGATAAAGGCAGTGTTGCATGTTTAATGAATCTTCTTCACATATTAAGCAGTGAAAAAATAGTTCCTACTTATACAACTAAAGTATTTATATCTGTTTATGAGGAAGTTGGACATGGTTCAGCTTATATACCATCAGATATAACAGAAATGATAGCTGTAGATATGGGATGTATTGGAGAAGATTTATCTTGTACAGAATATGATGTTTCTATCTGTGCTAAGGATTCTAATGGACCATATGATTTTAATATGACTACAGACTTAGTAAACCTTGCTAAGAGTAACGAAATTAAATATGCTGTAGACATTTATCCAATGTATGGTTCAGATGTTGGAGCAGCACTTAGTGGTGGAAATAATATTAAAGGTGCTCTAATAGGACCTGGAGTTCACGCTTCTCACGGAATGGAAAGAACTCACTACACAGCTTTAGAAGGAACAATAAAATTATTATATGCATACTTAACAAGATAGTTATCAAGGCTCAACGTATCACTATAGATGATAGGTTGAGTCTTATTTTTAGAAGAAATTTTCACCATGAATAAAGCTAATAAAAAATTTGTAACAGTATAGAAGAAATAGTGATTTTATTTACAAATAATTCTATATTACGTATAATTTAAATATGCACTAGATATAAATTTCATAGTGAAAAGAGGGATATCTATTGAATTTTAAAATGAAGAAAGAGACTATTATTACACTAACCTTTGTGATAGGATTTATACTTTTATTAGGGGGAATGTATATATCACTGCCAGCTAATGAGAAAAGCTATATAAGAAAAAATTCTACTACTATAGACTTCACTAATTATGAGGATTATTCAGCATTAGAAATTTTTAATGATAGTATAAAAGATAAAAAGATAATTATGACTAATGAAGAAAGAGGTATAAAGGAAAATACACAAATTCAATATAAGTTTATAACTTATTTAATGGATGAATGGAAGCTAAAATATTTTTTAATTGATGCAGGATATTCAGAAGCTGCCAATATAAATGAATACTTGCAGACTGGAGATGAAAATTTATTAGAAAACTATAAAAATAAGTCTGCTGGATATGTTTTTAATGGATATTCAACGCTGGACATGCTTAAAAGATTATATTTAAAAAATAGTCAGCTTCCCGATAATAAAAAATTAAATATTATAGGAATAGGAATATATGAGTCCTTTGAATCTATTGACTTATATTTTAAAAGGATAATTAGTAGAAATTCAGATCTAACAGACAAACAAATAGAAAATATAAATAAGTTTTTGGAAAACTTAAAAAGTAAAGACCTTGTAACTAATATAAGCAATGAAAAGGAACTAGATGAGAGAAATAAAATAATTGTAGGATATGTAGAAAACTTCTATAGTGAAATTAATGCCAATGAAGATGCATATAAAGAAGCATTGGGTGAGGACTTTAATAATATAAAAATTGTTATAAATAACATGAAAAATATGCAAGAAATTATGAAAACATATTATCAAGATGATTCAAATATGAAAAATGGAAATCAAAAATATTCTCAATATTTATATGAAAATTTAAATAGTTTCTATAAAAGTATGAATATGAAAAGGTGTTATATACATGTACCCCAGATATATAACTATCAGCATGAAACTTTAGATGTTGATTTTTTAGGGGCAAAAATTGCAAAGGATAAGAAATTTAAGGATAAGGTTTTAGGAATCAATGTAATATACCAAAAAGGTAAATTTGATTTTAATAATACACAAATACAAATAAATGCAGCAAGAGAAGATTTAAATACGCTTCTTCAGGAGACTGAGTTAGATAAAGAAGATATGGTAATAAATTTAGATAATTCACGAAGTCCATATAGAAGAAAGTTTACTCCTATATACTTTCCTTTTCCAGATGATGCCTTATATCCACAGGAAAATGTAAATGGAGAAGAAATCGGAGGAATTATAGGACAAAACCCAGGAGTAACTATTGATTATTTTCAAGGAGTAATTATTATAAAGAATCCTTCTATAGACGAATCTTATTTTAATAGAATATATAATAATAGTAATCCATAAATATTTCATTATAATAAAAATAAATGACTTGAATTTATTGTAGCAAAGTATTATCCTAAAAGTGGAATAATAAATTCAAATTTTCATAAAACACTCCGTGTAAAGGTTTAAAATAATCTAACAGAAAAGATATAATGATCTAATCTGAAAGAAAACTATAAAACCAGAACCATAGGTATTGGCATATATTATGGGTCTAGCTTTCTTTCAATATTAAGATGGCTAGACTTTTATTTTAGGTTAAGGATATTATAGAGTTAGATTGGATTTATAAATATAAAAATGAACTTA
>Ga0213825_1000289_pt1 | contig 37999 bp, 35 predicted proteins | sample MC6MC0900MG_FD_179896 | JGI IMG/M metagenome (GOLD analysis project Ga0213825, IMG submission 179896) | Enriched soil aggregate microbial communities from Iowa State University, Ames, United States - MC6-MC0900-MG | ecosystem: Environmental > Terrestrial > Soil > Unclassified | place: USA: Iowa...
CATGAAATTAGCGAGTATTACGCCTATCGTCACCGCTGCAACATAGCGCTTATTGTACAATGCCAGATAATTAAACATCTCTGACAATCGTAGCTGGACAGCGCCAAAGCTAATGACTGACAATAAAACAGTTACAGCCACATATAAAGCTGCAACAAGGGCCATCTTTGTAAGTTCACTTACAGAAATACGGCTAGACTCTTTTACAATAGATGTATTCAATTTTATTCTCCTTTGTAAAATAGCATATTCGCTATTTTAGTAATAACTACGACCAAAGGAAGAGAGCTTTTCGCCCTATCTGAAGTGCCGCAGTGTAAGCCATTTTTTGCTTACCTGCGTATTATAGCAGAAGAATATCTTATTGAACAATGCTATTTTGTCAGCCAGCCACCATCAATTGGCATAACAGTTCCATGAATATAATCAGCTGCAGAACTTGCCAAGAAGAGTGTTAAATTCGCTACTTCGTGCGGCTGTGCCCAGCGACCAGCAGGCGTTTCATCGGCTACCCATTTGGCCATTTCCCCTTCCCCTTCAAAATCGGCCTTAGTCATGGGTGTTTGGATGGCACCCGGTGCTATAGCATTAGCACGAATGCCTTCACGACAATAATCTAAGTCTAACTGCTTCGTATAGCCAACTATGGCATGCTTAGAAGCTGTATAAGCTGCACCTCCACCACCTGCAACTAGTCCAGCAATCGATGCCATATTAATAATAACACCAGACTTTCTTTCTACCATGTGGGGAAGAATTATATTCGTAACGAAATAAGTTCCCTTTAAATTGGTATCCATAACAGCATCCCAAAGCGTTTCATCTGTATCCAGTGTTTTGGCAAAGCCATCCAAAACACCTGCCGTATTACATAAAATATCGATTTGCTTAAATAGTGATATTGCATTAAAAAACGACTGTTCAACATCCTTTTTATTACTTACACTGCCTAAACAATAAGAAAATTGCCCAGGAAATTGCTGTTGTAAATAGATTAAACCAGCCTCGTCCAAGTCAAACCCAAATACATTTGCGCCATTTTCTAAAAAAGCAATGGCCTGTGCCTGACCAATTCCTGAAGCAGCACCCGTAATAAAAACTGTCTTTCCCTGATACTCTTCAAATTTCATACCATCTCTCCTCAAAACAAAAGAAGCCACCTCTATTGAGATGGTCTCCTTTATTTAATCAACAATGATCCAATCTTCAGCTAATAAATCACAAACTGTCGGTGTAAACATTGTATAGCCTTCACCCCGTACATTAATTAAAAAATAAGGATTTAAAGTCTCGCCTTCATGCTCTTCTTTGCCAACTAGCTTTACATACAATTCTGCACCGCCCCAGCCCTTACGGATTACTTTTTCTCCTGCTTTTAAGCGTGGTAATATTTCTTCAAACGTCATGCCATTCATCCTTTTTCAACATTCTTTATCGAACTAGTATACTGGAATTCTCAAATCTTGACAACAAAATAACATGCTGCAAAATATCTTTATAAGGCATCAGGTAATTGATGCATATACATATCTAATGCATTTGTATGTGCATTTAAAGTTGCCATTGTGTTTTTATTGGGTGCTGTGTAGATAATAGGATAATCTTTTTCTCCTAGCTTCTCGTTTATTGAAAAGGCAAGTATTTCCTCATTTACAGAGAATTCAGCCTGAACGCCTGGTTTATTGCCACGAGCATCTAAACGAATCCAACGATTTAAAGACCTGAGATAAACCCCATTTAAGGCATGGAGACAATAACCTTCCTCTGGGGTATGAAAGAGCATTAACCGCTGATAACAAAAACCAGTTGGAATTCCTGCCCCCCTTAATAGCCCAGCTAATAAATTAGCCTTTGCGTAACAGATTCCCTCACCATATGTTAGAACTTCTGAAGCTTTACAAGTAATATTTGTACTTTGAATGTCCCACGAGTGAGATATTTTATCTCTAACAAATAGAAAAGCAGCCTTCACCTTTTCTATTTCCGAAGATTGGTTCTCAAAAATCTCACCAATTTTTTGATAAATAAATGGATGATGATAATCCACAACATCCAGTTCTTGCAAATATTCGTTAAAATCCGTAGCTTCAGGAATTAGCCTCATAAATCTTATCCTCCTTTTAGCATAATTATAACTAAAACTGAATATTAATACAAATACATTAATATATATGCAGTTCAAAACAAAAAAACGCCTTTAAATTAAGACGTTTTTATGCAATGCATTCTTAACTCCAATACTTCTTCATCTGTACCTGCTCTGTTGTCACTTCAAGTCCATTTTTAATGAAAAAATCTGTTGCTGGGTTGCTTGCTAAAAAATTCACAGCTGTGATTTTTACCTTTTCATCCGTTATGGTCGATAGGAAGTACGGTATATCCTCCACCTTACCATTTTCTAATAGCTCTAACTGATATAGAATAATTGTTTCAATTGCTCCCTCCTGATTCCATACCGTTCTATATAATAGATAACCGATAGCTTCCTGATCGTCATTATAAAAAACTTTCGCTTCCCCTTGTTTATTGCTTTGCCAGCTACATTGCCATGGAACATCTTCCCGATAAACGGGTAAATGCGCAAGCTGTTCTGGTCTTATCGTGTTGGCCTGAAATGACCTTTGCTTGTCAACTTTCGCCTCAAAATCTCCTCTTAAAAAGAGAAGGTTATTTGTAATGACATAACCAAATTTCTTATATAGAGCAATGGCTACTTCATTCTCTTTAATAGCCTCAAGGGTTGCTATTTCAACTTGCTCTCTTTCATAGATGGCTATAGTTTCTTCCATTAAAGCTCGAGAGACACCCTTTCCACGATAATTCGGAGAAACGCCTGTTCCTCCATTCCAAGAAGTTTTCTTGCCATCAATTTGTCTAAAACCATTCATCACAATGCCAACTGGTTCATCATTTGCAAAGGCAACAATCGACAGCTTTGACGATAGTCCTTCTCCCACAAGTCGAGTTAAAAACATCTCTTCGCTCATATCAATCTCGACAAAATACCCTTCAAAGCCTTTATTCCAAGCGCGAAGTCCTTGTTCTAATGTACATTGTGAAAGTGTTTTAATATTCATATTGTCCCTCATTTCAAAGTAAAATTACTGGTAATTAAGTTGAGCTAAATTCTTCAAAGTCAGTTTTTTGACAATTTCATAGCCATTTCCAACACCAAGTGGCTTCACAACAACCATCCCCATATTTGAAATATGGCCTAACCCTATACCTTCTGGAAAGCTATGGGCAATAATCACTTGATTCATTCGAAATGGAGGCTTCTTTTCCAATACAGCCTGTAAGTTTGACAGTATTCTCGTCTGTTCATTTAGAGGAATTTTTCCACCTAAAGAATTGATATTAAACCAAAAAGGGTCAATTTGTATATATGTTGTTGGAAATGCAAGCTGTGCCGTCTCAATTGTACGGCAAAAAGGACTTGCGATAATCGGTGGTGCAACTGGGATTTGCCAATGCCTCAGTAGTTGTCCAAAATATATTGCCTCCCTCCGTCCTTCCTCAGATAAATTTCTCTGACTCATACAATCTTGAAAACATAGATTTTGCTGATCTATACCGACCGTTGCTTCTCCATGCCGTGCATATAAAATGAATCCACCCTTTCTCCATAAATCAAGATCTGATATATTCAATTTTCTTTCCTCCTAATAATACCATTTAGCTTCATAGTAATATATGAATCAGCTGTCAGAAACGATTACTACATAGCCAAAAAAGCTTCCTACAATTTATATAGGAAGCTTAGGTGTTTATTTTATTGGAATATTTACAATGGCTGTTGTCTCTAAATGTTTGGATGAATCAATCGAAATTTGCCCGTTATATTTATGGACTATTTCATTAACAATAAATAAGCCCTGCCCTCTTATTTTCCCATTTTCTTGTTTTTTAGTGGAAAATCCTTGCTTAAATATTTGACAAGCATCTAAAATATTTGGCCCGGTATTGGTAACTTTAAATTCATAATACAAATCATCTGCATTACAACAAATGGTTATTCTCCGTTGCCCCTCTGGTAATTCGGTTGCCGCATCAATGGCATTATCAATTAAGTTTGATAAAATTTTAATTAAATCCGTGGTCTTTATTTTATGAAAGTCATTCTGTGAGATGGTGAAATCCATATCAATATTATGATTTTGCGCTGTTAATTTTTTCGTTTGCAATAAAATTGATAAGCCAGGATGATTAATATTTAACTTCAGTGACTTAATCGCCTGCACCTCTTTCGACAATGAGGATAAATATTGTTTAGCCTGTTCAGGTTTATCTAGCTGAAGCAGTCCATGCAATACTTGTATATGATTGGTAAAATCGTGTCTTAGAGAAGAAACAGAAGTAATTAAGGTCTTTATTTCAGCTTGATAGGTATCCTCAGTAGCTCCAACCTCTTTGGCAACCTCTTTTTGATACCATCTTTGTAAAAATAAAAATGAACCAATGACGATTAAAATTAATACGCCATTAAAAATAAAGATAAAGAGATTGTCCTCAATTACTTTTCCTTTAATACCATTCAGTGTATCTGCACTTATATCAATGCCAAGATAGGCGATGATAGTACCAGTTTTATCTCTAATTGGTGCCCCAACTGAAAGGTAAGAACCATGTACAGAATCTGGTATTACCTCTGTTACAAATGTTTCTCCCTTATAAGCCCGTTGTACTTGCCGTTCAGGAACCGTACAGACTTCCCCAATATCAAAGCCTTCTGTTATTTCGCTAGGCATCCCCATGATCATGGCATGTGAGACCTTAGGATTATCTACCTTTAAGGTATAAACAAATAATGCTCCAAGTTTAATTCTCGCATCATTTAAATAGCTTCGTAATTCCCAATAATAATCGTTCTTTTCTGGATTATTTATAAATTGTTGGTACGCATCCACGTCAATAGAGGATGCAATCGAAATAGCAGCTTCAAGGCTTTGGTTCGCAATAGATTCTTCCACCGTTTTTTTCATCTTAATATAAGATGTAAAGATATTTAAACTTGTAAACAGTAGTAATAAAATAGTTGATAGGATTAGGATTAGTTTTAATTTTCGGTTTTTCATACTAAGTGGTACTTCCTCATCTCTAGAAATGAATAATGACATGATGTAGCTGGAGCAAGTTTTTTGATAGCGGCTAATGTCAACAGAAACAAATATGTATATAGTCGTAATCATTATACTATAATAAACTTCTTCTCATTGTTTGTTGTTCTTCCTTTAGAGTATATAGTCTTGTTTATCCTACTTTAACAAAATCATAAAAGCAATTTTTTTTTAGTACAGAGCAAAGTAAAAAAGAGAGTAGCACACAAGCTACCTCCTTTTTCGAAAACATGTATGATTTTTATGCACAGCTAACTTCTTTAATTTATATAGATGATGCCCTTTATCACTTTTGGAAGTATTAGTGCCCCCTCCAAGTATTCTTTAAATGAAAATGCTGTTGGCTGCGCATTCCCGCCGATTCCAACAAGAATCTCTAATGTTTTCGGTTGATAAATAATCGTATGTAATGTGCCAAAGTATTCCTGATAATTATGATAAAATAATGGTGAATTTTCAGCGTTAAAATGTTGATAGAGGGCTGTTGTCGTGAGTTCTTCCTTCAGTAGTTTCGTTAAAAATTGTTTTCTATGAATAGAGCCTTCTATCATTTTCTTATTTTTTTCTATTAAATGTATAGACTCAAAATGATTTGTACAAATGAAAGAATTTTCCCTCTTGATCACTTGCTTCTGTGGAGAGGCTTCGACTACAATGGCTCTCCCACTACAATCTGTCATAGAATAATTATAGCAGTAACCATGTGGAATTTCCTTTATTAACATACATGCCTCTTCGATTGTTTTACATTGCTCTAATAGTATACGAATAATTGTAGAGGCAATAAAACCTTTTTCGGAGTGCTCATGATTAACAAAATGCAGCCCAACTACTAACCCGTATTCATTCATCCCATCCAGTCTACCAATAATTTGCTGACTGAACCCGATACTTGCATAACCATTCTCTGGATTAGAGAAAACAAGCCTAGCATCGTACAAAGCTGGACTGAAATCATAATTACGGACATACATCCCATCATGCATAAATGCTGTACAGCCCATTTCTGGGAAAGTAATAGTATAGCCACTGTACAATCTAAGCACAGTGTCCAACGATAGAGCTGTACCAGCACTCAAGCCCTCCATTTCATTGATAAGCTGTGGACAATGTTTCTGTAAAAGTTGTTTCGCTATTTGAGTATTAGTAGACCTAGTTAAGTGCAATAAAGCATCTTTTTGCATTTGCAATAAAGAGAATAGCCCTTTGCCTTGCTGTAAACCCATTTGGTAGTAGCTACCTTTCACATCTTCAATTTTGACGACTAGCTCTTCATAACCTGACATGTTCATTTTCTCTCCCTTATCAATTCATTTTTCAATAGTATAAAGCTTCAAGTAAATAGAAGGTCAAGAAAATGTTATATGGAAACAAAGAAAAGGACTAGGTACAGTCAGCTATACCTAGTCCTATTTTTTTCTTTTACTAGATGTTCTAGTTTTATCCTGCACATTTAAAAATGCTGGACGTTTACCATAGCCTTTAGGAGATAATCTCACTAAAGATTTTTTCATATCTTGCCAGTTTAAATCTGCTCCTACATTTAAGTATGGAATTCCAAAAACTCGCAAATTTGCCGCAAATAGAAGAATGAAAAAAATTGCTATAAAGAAGCCATATAAGCCGAAAAATGCAGATGCTACTATAATGATAATGCGAAATATACTCATTGCCGTGACAAAGGATTGATTGATAAGTGTATAGGCTGCGATACTCGAAATAGCAATCACAACTATCATTGGAGGACTTGTAATACCAGCTTTGATCGCTGCATCTCCAATGATTAGACCTCCAATGACACTCATGGATCCACTAACGATACTAGGAAGACGCATATTGGCCTCACGGAACATTTCAAACATAAATACCATTAGTAGTATTTCTAGAATCGTAGGAAATGGAAGCCCTGTCCTTGATTGTACAACTGTTGCTAAAAGAATCAAAGGTAATTGATTTTGATGATAAGTCGTAAGTGCTAGCCAAAAGCCTGGTAAAAGAACGCTAATTAATATACCCACAATACGGAGCAATCTTTCCATAGAACTTACAATTATCGGATAATAATAATCCTCACCTGATTTAAATAGTAGCAGCACGTTAGCTGGTGTTATAATAGCATAAGTGACACCATCCACCATGATCACAACTCGACCATTGATTAAGGCCTGTACAGCAAAATCTGGACGCCCTGTATAATCATGTCTAGGGAGAATTTTTGCACTTTGTTCAATTCGTTCCATTAATATATCTCCACTAAACACAATATCCGTATCTACTTTTTGAAGACTTACTTTGATTTCTTCTAGTATTTTTTTATTAACAATATCCTCCATATAAAGGATCGCAACGGATGTTTTAGAACGTTGACCGATTTCATACTTTTCAACACCTAATGAATTTGTAGGTAACCGTTTTCGTAATAAAGCAAGATTAATATCGATATCCTCAATAAAATCGTCTCTCGGACCCTTTATAACCAATTCAAGGGCTGTTTCTCTAGGCTCTCGATTTGGCTTTTTAGGAATATAACTTGTAAATAATAATTGTTCGTCTTCAAAATACAGCAGCACATGTCCTTTATAGAGTTTTGTAATGGCTTCCTCTTTTTCTGAGATTTTTTTTAAATGCGGAACGTGTAGATAATTTAAAATATCTTCCTCTAATAATTTATCTGAATTATTTTCAAACATCAATTGGAGCCCTCGAACAATAACAGTTTGTAGTAATTGTTCATTGATTATTGCATCACAGTGAATAACATGTACTGTATGTTGCTGCATTATATACCTTTGAAAAATCACATCAGCAGAGCGTTGAAATAGTGCCTTCAAAGTTTGCAAATTTATGATTTGTTCCATTTGAATACTCATCATCTCCTACTGAGTCAGCTCCAGATTCGTACATGCATCCATATACTTACACAATATTTTCCCCATGCTTGTTTAAAATATTCAGGTTTTACAGATAAGATACTTTAGATAAATTCAAACTTTGCTTTAGCTAATCATTCTCTTTAAATTCGCCATTTCGATAGCAGACATTGCGGAATCATAGCCTTTATTACCTGATTTTGTACCCGCACGCTCAATAGCTTGCTCAATATTTTCAGTTGTCACAATGCCAAAAATGACGGGCACATTTGTTGTTAATGATACGTTGGCAATCCCTTTTGCCGATTCATTGCATACATAGTCATAATGTGTTGTTGAGCCACGGATCACTGTTCCTAAACCAATGATAGCATCGTATTTCTTTGTTTCTGCAAGCTGTTTTGCAATAAACGGAACCTCAAATGCACCAGGAACCCATGCTACATCAATAAAGTCCTCATCTACACCGTGACGCTTTAAACCATCGAGGGCTCCGTCTAATAACTTACTTGTTATAAATTCATTGAATCGACCTACTACAATAGCAATTTTTAAGTCTGTACCAATTAATTGTGCTTCAAATGTTTTACCCATTTCTAAATTCTCCTTTTTTAAATTGTTATTTTGAGATTTTGCTGGCGATATAACGCCAATTCTTCAATTGAAATTATTTTTAGCTGATGATGCGCTGCATAGTTGACTAGTTCATTGAAGCGTAGCATTTTTCCATCATCCCCCATAATTTCACAAATAATGCCTGCGGGGATACTGTGGCAAAGCTTAGCTAAATCAATGGTTGCTTCAGTGTGACCCCTACGCTCTAACACACCATTATCCTTTGCGATTAGCGGAAATACATGTCCTGGTCTACGAAAATCGTTTGCCTTCGCTTGTGGTTCAATCATTTTTTTAATTGTCATTGCACGTTCAAAGGCGCTAATTCCTGTCGTTGTATCCATATAGTCGATACTAACGGTAAATGCTGTCTGATGATTGTCTGTATTATTACTTACCATCGGCTGTAAGGCTAATTTTTGTGCGAGCTGCTGTGTAATTGGTGTACAAATAAGTCCTCTTCCATATGTCGCCATAAAGTTTATCGTATCAGGTGTCATATACTCTGCTAAAGCCAATAAATCTCCTTCATTTTCTCGATCCTCATCGTCTACTACAATAATCATCTTGCCCTGTTTTAAATCCTCTATTGCTTCTTCAATTGTATGCAGCAATATTGGCACCTCCTCACTTTTTGTTAAAATCCGTTTTGTGCTAAAAAGTCTCTCGTAATAGTCGGTGATTCCTGACTATGCTTTAGCTGGTGCAAAATGTATTTTCCAACTAAATCCGTTTCAATATTCACTAGAGCGCCAATTTTCTTCATACCTAAAATAGTTTCTTTATACGTGTGTGGTATCAGTGATACTGTGACACTTTTCTGCTCAACGTGAAAAAGCGTTAAGCTCGTACCATCAATCGTAATGGAGCCTTTTGGGATACAATAGTTTGTTAAATCCTTGGATAGCTCAATATCGATATAAACTGCGTTTGCTAATGGTCGTTTACGTACTATTTTCCCTACTCCATCCACATGCCCTGCTACAAAATGGCCACCAAATCGTCCATTTGCAGGCATTGCACGCTCTAAGTTAACGGGGTCTCCTACAGCAAGCTGCTGCAAATTCGTTGCCTTCACCGTTTCTGGCATGACATCCATCGTTAGCTCTTGATCAGTAAAATTTGTCACTGTTAAACAGACACCATTGACCGCTATACTGTCTCCGAGCTTTACATCCTCTACCATTTTTGCTGAAAGGATCGTTATTTTCATACTTTGCTGATCTGTTTGCAAGGTTTTTACTGTGCCAATATCTTCAATAATCCCTGTAAACATTTTTCCACCTACTTTCTTTCTACGCGTTTAAGGCTCTATCCATCGGTTTTGGGATTCTATCCATCATTTTTTGAGGTCAATCCTTCGCTTTTCTAATACATCAATCACTTTAAGCGTTCTATCCCAATCAAAGAAAAAACCCCTTCGCTTAAAAGGGGTTTGGGAGTTCATATAAATAAGACGTCAGCAAATAAACCTTATGAAATTCTATATTTTCCCATAGGTCGTCATCTCATCGTTCTTCTCCCATCCAGACTATCACTGTCGGTTTTGGATTTGCACCAAATCAGCTTTCGCTCACGGACTTTGAATTGCTTCATCACCGCCGATTGGGAATTTCACCCTACCCCGAAGAACATACAGCTATTTAATTTTTTCGCTAAATAAAAAAACCTCCCAATCTAAACGATGGGAAGTAGTTAACATAAAAGCATGATCAAATAATCCTTATAAATTCATGCGAATTTAAAAAGATTGCACTTTTACCCTTCTCCCATCCAGACTGTCACTGTCGGTTTTGGATTTGCACCAAATCAGCTTTCGCTCACGGACTTTGAATTGCTTCATCACCGCCGATTGGGAATTTCACCCTACCCCGAAGGATTTTTATTTAGCTTATTCTTTACGATAACACTATTTTATAATATTATCCACAAAATTATTTACTAAAAATTTCTGATAAACTTCATCCACATACACTCTTATATTCTTTTCATATACTGGATATTCTACTTCGAGCCTTGCAGCCACTTGCTGTGATGCCTTTGCGAATAAATCAAAGGCTTGAAATAATGCTTGCCATATAGCTTTTTTAGAGGATAACTCAAAGGTCCCCATCAATTGTGAAACTTCCTCTGCATGTAAATACTGAGATATATACTTATAACATTTGCCAACACTTAAGCTAAATTCTGTTTCAAAGCCAACTCGCCAAGATAGCATTCGAAGTAATTCTTCCCGTAAAATATGTTCAAAATGATAATTGGCAAAAAGAAGCTCATTGCGACAAATGCCTTTTACTACATAAGTAGAAACCATCCAAAATTCATTGCAACAATCATCAAATGAACGTGCACTTGGCTTTTGTATATGATACGTAACATCTGTTGCTTCAGGAACATTTAAACAGCGCTGGTCTTTATCCAGAATGATTTCTAAAAGTCCATCGCTTTCAAGATAAAGCTCCAATTCTTCAATAGGAACTAGAGTCAAATCAATTTTTGAATGATCGGTAAATAACATTAAATAGGAAAACCAATTGCCTAGTTCTGGTGGAAATAATTCCATATCCTCTGGGGTTTGCGTTATGATTCGCTCGCCTAAGAAATCAATCCATTTATTATTTTCAAGAAAAGCTGCCATATCAGTTACAACAAAGGAAATATCATAATCCTGAAAATCATCCCTTGGCACATTGGGATTTGTTCTTGAACCCTCCATACCTACTACTCGAATGCGTTCATCCTTTTTAGCAAAATCTAATAGTTTATCAATAGGTCGAGTATTTTCCATATCATTTCTCCCTTAGCAATATATCTACTATTTATAATAGCAAATATATATTTACGTTTCCGTCATGATGCCACCATTAACGTGCAAAACCTGGCCTGTAACAAAAGAAGAATCATCAGAAGCTAAATAAATATAAGTAGGTGCAAGCTCAAATGGCTGACCTGCTCGCTTCATCGGCGTTTCTAAGCCAAATGTTTTGACGTATTCTGCTGAATAGCTTGAGACAATTAGTGGTGTCCAAATTGGGCCGGGGGCAACTGCATTCACTCGTATTCCCTTTCTCGCTAATTGTAAGGATAATGACCTTGTGAAAAACAATATCTCCTTTTGTGGAAAAGTAATCGACAAGAAATGGAACCCCAGCGTAAGCTGTCACGGAAGCGGTGGAAATAACTGCCCCACCCTGCTTCATATAAGGTATTCCTGCCTTTGTCATATATACGACCTACGAACTATTCATTGCACACCAAAATCCCTCTCTAAATCATAAACAATGCATATGGAACCTCCATTCATCTGAAGCGTTTCAATATACGGCCCTCTTGACAATAAAAAATCGCAGTGATATCGTGAGTCATTATTTAGAACGTCCCTATCAGTAGTCAGTGGATTTCACTCAATGTTCCCTTCTCATATAATGGAGGTTTTTCTATTGCATAACATATTGAAAAAAAGAAAGTATAAACAAATTGTATTTTATGTACTAATAGCCATTTGCTTCATTGCCTCTGTATTTTTTGTTTTTCATAACGAGGCTTTTTATGAACGCCCTATTGCAGAAGTGATTAAAATACATGTGCAAGATTCAACACCTGTAACAGATATGTATAATAATAAGGATTATTTATATACACAGCATATTACTGCTATCTTAAAAAATGGACAAGAAAAAGGACAGATTATCCAATTAAAAAATGACTATTCTGCCTCTGGGGCATTCGATCAAGAATATCATGTTGGAAATAAATTATTTGTTACCATTAAAGAAAGTACGGACAAACACTTAGATTTAACAGGGACTATTTTAGACGTGAAGCGCGATCAATTCGTTTTAATGATAACGTGGGTGTTTATTTTTGCATTGCTAATAGTTGGCAGAAGACAAGGATTGTTTTCAATTATTAGTTTAATGGTAAATGCCCTTGTTTTATCCTTTGCCTTAGATTTATATGTAAAGCATTCAAATATAAGCTTGCTATTCATTAGTGGGCTATGTGTTCTTTTATTTACAGTTATTTCTTTAATTCTCATTAATGGCTTTAATGACAAAACATATGCAGCGATTGTGGCAACGCTTTTAGGTACATTTATTTCTTTACTAATCAGCGCTCTCGTTCTGTGGATTACATCCGAGAATGGGCTTCGATATGAAGAAATGCAATTTTTAACTCGACCTTATCGAGTGATTTTTATGGCTGGGTTATTTATTGGAGCACTAGGGGCTGTTATGGATGTCTCCATTACAATGGCTTCTTCAATGTTCGCTTTATTTGAGCAAAACCAAAGTATTTCTGGCCAAGCACTGAAAACCTCAGGAATGGACATTGGGAAAGACATTATGGGAACGATTACAAGTATTTTGTTTTTTGTTTATATTTGTGGCTCAATCCCTATGTTGATTTTATATCTGAAAAACTCTTATCCATTAGGGCAAACACTTTCCATGAACCTTTCATTAGAATTAGCTAGGGCCCTAGCAGGTGGAATAGGTGTTGTCTTAACAATTCCAATCAGTTTATACACTTCTATTTTTTTCATTAATCGAAAGAGGGCAAAATAATGAATGTATTAGTATGGTTAACTGCCATTTTATTCATATTGATGATCGTTATTGGTGGAAAAAAAGGAGTACGATCTTTTCTATCTTTATTTTTAAACTTTGGAGTACTCTTTATTACTATCTTTTTAATGACTAATCCAAAGAATAGTCCCATTTTATTAACGCTGATCGCCTGTACCGTCATAAGTTGGATCAGCCTTTTTTATATCAATCATATAAGTAGTAAAACAGTAACTGCTTTTATTTCTACGATGATAACAATCGTTATTTTGTTACTGTTCATTGTATGGATAACAGACAAATCTATGCTTCGAGGATTTGGAGAGGAATCAACAGAGGAAATTAGTATATTTTCCCTTTATATCGGTGTCAATTTTGTACAGATCAGTGCTTCAGTCATCATTATGAGTACAATTGGAGCCATTTTAGATGTAGCGATTTCCATTGCCACTTCCATGCATGAGATTTTTCATCACAATCCATCTATTAGTAAAAAGAAACTTTTTACCTCAGGAATGAGCATTGGAAGAGATATTTTAGGTACAGATACCAACACTCTATTTTTCGCTTTTTTTGGAGGATATTTAAGCTTGCTTATATGGTTTAAGGATCTATCTTATTCAATTGACGAAATCATTAATTCGAAAGTATTTAGCACTGAATTGATGATGATCTTTTGTGCAGGTATTGGGATTGCATTCATCATTCCAATTACTGCATCTGTAAATGCCTATTATTTAATAAGAAAACGAGAAAAAACCGAAAATCTGTCATAATTAACAAGTACTTTGCATCGCTTTTATAAGTGAAAGGTACTTGTTCATTGTAATCTTAAAAATGAAAGTTTCCTGGAGGTTACTAACTAAAGGAAAGTAATCGCTGATAATCAACATCACAATTGAAATTTATCTTTCGAATAAATCGAACAGTTGTTTACAGAATTTTGCGCAATTTATTTATCTGAAAATTCTGTAATTTTATTATGTTAACTTCACTATGAATCTTTTTAGGAATCAAAGAAGAAATATATTTTTCTGCATTTCTCCAAAACAAAGCTTTTCATTATTCAATGTCATCATTTTTCGATACAATATTTACCACAGTGATGTCTAATTTGCATTTATACATATTGAAAAAAATACTCACCTAGAGTCATTTACCATCACCTGCTTCATATGCTATAGAATCATGTCACTATACTTAAATCGGATTTCTTTGATACGTAACATTTTCAAGGACGAAGCGTCTATAAAAGTAGAACATAAAGGAGAACATTTTCAATGAAATATATCATCTTTGATTTTGATGGCACACTGGCTGATTCAACGGCTGTATTTGCGTCAGCTTGGAATACACTTGCACAAAAATATAAATTTAAAGGAATAGAGTTTAAGGAAATCGAATCCTTAAAAAAATTATCCATGGCGGAGCGTAGTAAATTATTTGATTTTCCAATGTATAAATTACCCATGATTTTACCTCAATTTTATCGTTTATATCGTCAGTCCTTAAACGAGGTTCATCTTTATGAAGGAATCAAGGATGTACTAATGGAAATTGATAAAAGAGGCTATAAAATCCTTATCATATCGTCCAATTCCCAGGAAAATATTTTAGAATTTCTAAAAATGAATGGTATTCAATGTGTTTCAAATGTACTTTGCTCAAATCGTATTTTTGGGAAGGATAAAGTGTTGAAGAAATTTTTAAAGGACTCCAGCAGCTCAGCATCAGACGTTTTATATATAGGGGATGAACAAAGAGATATTGTAGCATGTAAAAAAGTCGGGGTACCAATTATTTGGGTTTCTTGGGGATATGATTCTATTGAGGTGATTCAACAGGAAGAGCCTGAATATAAAGTAAATGCTCCAAAGGAAATTTTAGATATTATTTAATCTAAGAGGGGTATGGCCATAAAATGGATTGGCTATACCCTTCTTTTTAATTTTTCACTTCACTAATATGCATTAATTTTTCTGCTGTGCTATTAACACCTTTATAGGCATCTGTTAATCCATACATGCTAGCCGAAAACTGTTGAGTAAATGCGGCAATTTGGTTTGCTGATTCATTTACTTGGTCGATGGCTAGCTTAATACTCTCTAATTGGTTTGTAATGCTATTCGCGCTTTCGGTACTGCTTTGAGACATTTTTTGAATCTCGGTGGCAACTACTGCAAAGCCACGTCCATGCTCACCAGAACGAGCTGCTTCAATGGATGCATTTAGTCCAAGAATTTTCGATTTCATCGCTAAATCTTTGACTAAATCTACAATAGTATTAATTTGTTGAATATCTTCAAACATAGACTCTGAGAACCTAGATAGTTCCTCTAATCGATCGGAAACATCTACACTTGCCTTTGCTAATTCTTCATTCGTCGCAGTCATTTCCTCCACTGAGCTCGACAGTTCTGTTGCTAGTAATCGCATATGATCCATTTTTTCATTTGAAAGAATTGCACTAATAACACCGATTACTTGTCCACCTTCAAAAATAGGTTGTGCAGATGCAATATAGGCCATGCCAAAATCCTCAGCACTTCGCTCTTCTCGGATAAATCTCCCTGAGCTAAGTGCCTTTTCAGTTGTTGTTCCACGATATTTATCTACAGAATCACCAACACAAACCTTTAAATCCACTTGTTTTCCTGGCTTATAAGCAATGACCTTCTCTGTATCTGCTACAATTATACAAGCATCTTCTGGATAGGTTACCTGGTAAAAATCGATTGAGTCTATGATTGCCTGCAGCTTTGCATGCATTGTCTTTTCCCCTTCCCCATTTACACAATTAAGGTACATCCATCATATAAAGTAATTGAAAGAGCCATTTCGATAAAATATTCTACCCCTTTATTGCGCTGGATGAACCATTATTATACTGAAATACCTCAGTTTAACTATAGCATGACACATTTAAAAAGACACCATTGAGCAGAGGTGTCTTTAGCATTAATTATGTTTTTTCAAAAAATCTACATATTTTTCTGCTGTTCTTACCTCAACAGTTAAAAAATTTTTTCCATAAATAGATTGGATTAAAAATGGTACATCACTTGTATTATGAAACCTAAAATCTAAGCCTCCATAGGATACCGTAGCATCCCTTCCCTTTGGAACATAGCCAACATCTAATGAATGGTGATGACGTTCCACAAATTTTATTTGTAACTGTTCTACTGCATTAAATAAAGTTGATGAGGTTTGGCAAACACCACCACCAATGCCCATCACCAGCTTCTTATTTATAATTTCTGGTGCAGGCTGATAACCATTCTCCTCATCCCTTGGTCCAACAACGGTGTTAAATGAAAAATAATCCCCGCTTCCAACAATAACATTGTGAATCGCTTTTGCAGATAATTCGATGTTTTTATTTCTTCCTCCATCAGCATTATTAAAATAAGTGGTATAGGATGCAACAACGGTTTCCGACAAATAAGGAATATCTTCCAGATAATAACCGCTTTCTGTTATATAAAGTGGCATCATGACTTTACCACCAGATGTTGAAGCCTCTAATATTCTATCTACCAATTCTTTTTCTTTTAAAACTATTAAAGGACTACCCTTTACTATTTTTCCGTTATCATCCATCCTATCAAGTATCATCCGCTGATCATAGCCAACCGTATCTCCATTTCCTCTTGCCAGCTCTTTTGCCAATTGTTCAATTTCCTTTGTATAAGATGATACATCGCTTTCATAGCCCATTTCATGTGGAGAAATTGTTTGTATAACCGCATTTGTGGAGGGATCAACAATTTTCACAACAGTCTCCAATTGTTGCTTTTGCTCATAAGTAACAGCCTGTTTGTTTTCCTTGTGTTCCTGCTCTAAATCTTGCACTTCTTGCTCTTGTTGTTTCTCATTCTCCGATTTTCCTTGACAGCCGAATAGTCCAATTGTGCATAACATAAACAGTGCGACCATCCACTGTTTTTTCAATAGCAAGCACCTACCTCTAACGTATTAGTACAGAAACATCTTATTCGTTTGATAGTGATAGTGTGTTGCTTTTTGTACATTTTTATTTATTTTCATATTTATGTGTACCTTTTATTGAGAATTTAGCTCTGTGACCAGCACTATCCATCCATGTTTTCACAACATCCTTACTATTTTGCCTGAAACATCGTTACTATTTGATTGTAATTAGCAAAATGACTAATATTTATTTAAATAAAAATGATAATTCGTATTTTACATAACTCTTTTTTGATAGAGCCGATAAATTAACACAATATAGAGCCAATCATAAAAAAGAGTCGCAAGTGAGACAATGGTAATCAAGGGAGTTCGAAAGTACATATAAAAGCCTACTGCTGCAAATATAGTACCAATCATTTTACAAACTGCTATGCCCATCGATTGGCCACTAAGATTTCCTCGTTGTAGTAATAAGGCAATAAACAGCCCTGACATCATCAGATTTTGTGAAAATGCAGCATATTTTCCGGCTATATCCTTGAATTCATGCATCATTGCTAAAATAATGAAAAAACATGCACCAAGCGTTATAAAAAATGATGCATAGAATATTTTACTAGGAATTAATTTTTGATATTCTTTATGACCATATTTTAAATATTGCATCATTATCATGATGTCTAATAAAAACCAAAGGAAGGTAATTATTCTTTGAAGATCATTTTGTGGGTACATAAAGGCAAAGATAAATTCCCATGAAATATTGGCACAAATGGCGGCCATTGGCATACCATACTTCTTATCCTGGAATCCCTGTTTGATAATGAGTATATATGTAATAATCCAAAATAGCCCCATGCCTAATTGACAAATTAATAAAAACTTTTCTTGAGCCATTAATTCAACACTCCTTCTATATTTGATTCTTCGATACTATATGTGAAGAAATCTATTTTTTATGTCTAAAAATACAATAGAAGGGTATGAGTATTAAGTGCCTATACATTCACAACTCAATCCTATATAGTAAGACGAGGTGATGATATGAAAACAAAAATTTATGTAGATAATGCCCCTTTTATTGCTGGCATTACCTTAAAAGATTGGCACGAGCTAGAACAAAATAATATGGCATTGCATACTTGTATGAATATAGCGGACGTGCTTGAAAATCGCAAAAATTTAGCAGCTTCGTTGCAATGTGACCTCAATCATTTTGTCTGCATGCAGCAAACGCATAGTGCTAATTTTTATTGTGTTACAGCCTCCGATAAAGGACGAGGAGCTGAACAATTGGATACCGCCATTGCGAATACTGATGCACTTTACACACGCGAGCCAAATTTACTTTTATGCAGCTTTACTGCCGATTGTGTACCAGTTATTTTTTATAATGAAGTCAATGGGCTGATTGGCGTCGTGCATTCAGGGTGGCAAGGGACCGTTAAGGAAGTAACATTGAAGCTTTTCCAGCATTTAATCGAGCAGGAGCATTGTCAGCCACAAGATTTTCATGTACAAATCGGTATGGCGCTGAGTCAACAAAAATTTGAAGTTGATACAGATGTCTATGAGAAATTCCACAATTTAGGATACGCTGAAGATTTTATGTATTATAATGCTCAAACCAATAAATATCATATTGATAATCAACAAACCGTCAAAAAACAATGTGAGCTTGCGGGTATTCCTTCTAAGCAGATTGACATTGATGCAACCTGCACATATCTTAACCCAAATGGTTTTTCCTATCGCGAAGACAAACAAGCCGGTAGACATTTAAGCTTCATTATGCGAAAAGAACAATAATTAAAAGGGGCAATCCACAATTGATTGTCCCTACTCTATTTATAATAAGATCATTTTTCAAATATTATCTAGGGGAGCTCCTATAAGACACCCTCTACTCACTGCTCATGACGGTTTTTGCCAATGCCAAATACATAATAGCTTATCGTCACTAAAGTTAAGAAAATAATTCCTACGATTAATGAAACACGTGTATCATCATTAAACCACATTCCGATTAGTACCATTACTAAAAAAGCAATTGTTAAATAGTTTGTAATCGGAGCAAATGGCATTTTGAACGGGTGCTTAGATAGCTCTGTACCATGTGTTTTTCTGAATCCTATTTGACTGATTAAAATAATAAACCAAGGGACCATTCCTGGTAAAACACTTGCGCTATAAACATAGACAAATAAATTTTCTGGCGCCAAATAGCTTAAGATTACACCAATGACTAGACCTACTAAAACACCTGCTGTCCCGAATAATGGTACCCCATTATGAGAAAGCTTTGCAAAAAACTTCGGAGCTTGTCCATTGATAGCCAATGTATACAACATTCGACCTGCGCTGTATATCCCACTATTACAGCCCGACATTGCCGCTGTAATGACGACAAAATTAATAATTCCAGCCGCTACTGTGATACCCACCTTAGCAAACGTAGCGACAAAGGGGCTGCCAATTGTCCCCAATTCATTCCATGGATAAACCGTCACAATAACAAAAATGGCACCAATATAGAAGATTAAAATACGCCAAATAATACTTTGAATCGCATTTGTAATTGTTTTTTGAGGATTTTTCGCCTCTCCAGCTGTTATACCAATTAACTCGACTCCTTGATAGGCAGCAACCACTAACGATAAGGCGAAGAAAAAGCCTGTCCAGCCGCCTGTAAAGAAACCTCCATGATCCCATAGATTAGATAGCCCAATAGCAATGCCATCATTACCTAGACCAAAGAAAATGAGCCCGATTCCAGCGATAATCATTAAAATAATTGTAACAATTTTTATCATCGCAAACCAAAATTCAAACTCACCAAACGATTTTACTGAAATAAAGTTAGCGACACCTAAAATGACCATTGCAATAAATCCTGGAATCCATGCTGGTAAACTTGGATACCAGTATTGCATATAAGTACCTACTGCAATGATTTCTGACATACCAACAATAATCCACTGAAACCAGTTACTCCATGCTGTTAAATAACCTGCTAACGGATGAATATATTTATAGCCAAATGTTGCGAAAGAGCCAGTGCTCGGCTCCTTATAAAGCATCTCTCCCATAGCCCGCATAATAAAAAAGATAAAGATACCTGCTATAGCATAAGCAAGAAGCACAGAGGGACCCGTCCACTGAATAGCACTAGCTGAACCCATAAATAGACCAACGCCAATTGTACCGCCTAACGCAATCATTTGGATATGACGTGCCTCTAACCCTCTCTTTAATTCTTTGTTTACCACTCGAATAACGCCTCTTTCTTTGATGTTTTTCTAAGTTGAATACTTTTTCTATAATAATAAATACATCCTAAAAATACAATTGTATTTTTAGGAAAAACATATATTAAGTTTAAAATCAAAAAAGCATGAATCCGATTCAATACCGAAATCATGCTTAACTAGTAAGGGGAATCTTTACAAAAATTTTCTATTTGGGTCAAGAAATAACTAATCAACTAACTTTATTTATTGTAACAACGTTTGCTCTTGAAGTTTGGCTGAAAAGTATTTACGGGCATCCGCTGTTAGAATTTGTAGCAACACAACTTCCTTCTGACGTGCAAACTCTACAAACATTCCACTTAAATTTTCATACACATATTTAATTTTGTAGCCGCTATCTAAAAAATCATCTATTTTTTCAATCTCCTCAGTGCTTTGTAAATGTTCTGACATGCCATCACCTCGTCCTCTCTGTTGTCTTATTTATTCAGCACCTTTTATTTCTAATAGAGGATCCGTTGTTTCAACAATATCGTCCTCACTTGGTTCAACTGTTGGCGTAGGCATTTGAGGCTGGGTGAAAAGCTCATCCAAATTACGCCCAACTGTTATCCCTAAATATTTTTCATCATTTGGATCTTCTATTTCTGCTTGAGGATATTTTTTAAACCACCAATACTTTGCTAACACATAATAAACGAAAGCACCTACAAAAAAACCAACTAATGACGAATAGGTTGAGAAGATATTAGCTACTGCACCACCAATTACCCAGGCAATCAAACCAGCCATATTAAATCCATTGAAATATTTAAACTGCCCCTCTAAGTCATAAAGTGCCTTGACATCCACACGACGTTTACGGATTAAATAATAATCAGCAAATAAAATACCAACGATTGCAGTTAAAATACCACCTATAATTAATAGGACATTTACCATCACATCAAATAAGCTCCATGGTTGTGCGAGAATACCGATAATTCCAGCGATAACAACCCCTACCCAGAAAGGTACTTTTGGCCCACCGATATTGGAAAAAATAGTGGCTGCTGGCACTACATTTGCAGAGGTATTTGTCGACCATTGTGCTAACACAATCATTAATAGTAAGATGCCTAATATAAATCCACTTGCACTTTGCTGTAAAGCATTAATGGGATCAGCCGAGGCAACAGCCATATAGCATACTGCTCCTATTGTGACAATAAATGTGTTTGTAATCGGCATAACAACCAGTGAACCAACAAGCTGTGTTTTATTCCGTTTGAACCAGTTACGCTCATTTTTAAGTGCTTTAAAGAATCTTGACAATGAGGGCATATCAGCCGCCAGTGTTGCCCAAAAGCCCATATTTGCCATCACAACGACCATAAAGGCGGTAAAGGCGGCAAAGCCTGTTGTTGGGGCTTCTACCCACGTCCAAATATTTTTTCCTTGAGAAGTTGCATTATCTGCCAATGTGTAATACATCCAACAAGAAATTAAAATAATGACAGGGGCTGCTAAATCAGCAAAGCGCTCAATGGATTTAATGCCCAGAGATGTATTAAAAAGCTGCAGTGCTGCAAACACAAGGAAACAGATAAACCAATTATCAAAACCAAAAAGTAAATTTAAAATACCGTTAATTGCTAATGCCCCAAAATACGTATTAAGTCCAAACCAACAGGCAGCTGTAACGCCACGAACAAGGGAAGGTATATGGGTGCCAAATGTACCAAATGGTGCGCGCATATAGACAGGAAAAGAAAGCCCATGTTCTATACCAATATCACCTATTAACGTCATAAAGACACCGATTAAACAAGAGCCTATCAATGTAGCTAAAATTACCATTGGCAATGGTAAGTTAATAATTGCTGATCCACCAATTGCAAAAGCCGCTAATACAATGGCCATTCCGATCCAAATTACCGCAAAACCAAATGTTCCAATATTTCTTTGTTGATGTGTCACTGGAAGTAAATCTGGGGATTTTAAATAATTCCCTTCACGTTCCATTCTGTTTCTCTCCTTTTTTCTCTAATTTCCGTGACAACTTACATGAGGTTAATCCTTCCTTCAACCATAGTGTTGCAGGAAGATGGAATTTAGTTTATATGCATAAATGTGCAGTAAATGTCCTTAGTAAAAACCTTTAGGATTATTTCGCAAGACTACTAATCAGCGCTTGACGTTGATTCCATGTCATTGGCGGAATGGTAGATTTTCGTTCCACCATTGTAATAGCACTTTCTACTGGGCAGACAATAGAGCATAAATTACAGCCTACACAATCCTCCTCTCGAACTTTTAACATCGGGCGACCATCCTCTGTATAGAGGTCAATACATTGATGTGATGTATCTTCGCAAGCGATATGACACTTGTTACAATTAATACAAATATCATTATTAATTTCAGCGACAATTTTATAATTTAAGTCTAAATCACCCCAGTTAGAGTATCTTAGAACGGAGCGACCAACTAAATCCATCACTGAAGCTAGGCCTTTATCATCTAAATAATTATTTAGACCATCAATCATATCCTCAACAATACTAAATCCATGGTGCATTGCTGCTGTACAAACCTGTACCCCTGTCGCACCCATTAAAATAAATTCAGCTGCATCCTGCCAATTAGAGATTCCACCAATACCTGATATCGGGACATTGACTAAAGGATTTCGGGCACACTCTGCAACCATATTAAGTGCAATTGGTTTAACTGCAGGTCCACAATAACCACCGTGTGCACCCTTACCTGCTACATGAGGTACTGTATTCCATGTATCTAAGTCAACACCCGCAAGGCTGTTAATTGTATTAATCATACTAATAGCATCTGCTCCACCTCTTGTGGCTGCTTCTGCCGTTACCGTAATGTCGGTAATGTTTGGCGTTAGCTTCACAATTACAGGTGTACGTGCCGCTTCCTTTACCCAGTACGTTTGCTTTTCCACCAATTCAGGGACTTGACCAGAGGCAGAACCCATCCCTCGTTCTGCCATCCCATGTGGACAACCAAAGTTAAGCTCAAGACCATCAACCCCCACATCTTCTACGCGCTTCACAATTTCATGCCACTTTTCCTGCTTTGGCTCCACCATTAAAGAGGCAATAATCGCGTGATTAGGAAACTTCTTTTTAGTCTCATAAATTTCTTGTAAATTTACTTCTAACGGTCGATCCGTAATCAATTCAATATTATTGAAGCCTGCTACTCGCTGGCCATTATAGCTAACAGCTGCAAAACGGGAGGATACATTTAAAATTGGCTCCCCTAATGTTTTCCACACTGCACCTCCCCAGCCTGCTTCAAAGGCGCGCTGTACTTGATAACCTGAATTAGTTGGTGGTGCGGATGCTAGCCAAAATGGATTCGGCGATTGGATGCCCGCTAAATTAATTTGCAAGTCTGCCATATAAGTTCCCCCTTTATCCTGATTGGTGAAACTAACAATCAGTGAAGGATGTAGAAAACCCCCACTGTTTGAAGGTTCACATTATGCAATCTCACTTGGTTTTCTTAAATGTTCATGAATCTTATATGCTGCATCTTTCCCTTGCTGCACAGCAGTCACCACCATCGCTTCACCCTGTCCATTGCCAAAGACAACGTCACCACAGGCAAATACTTTGTCTTTAGACGTTTGCATTGTCGTCTCATCAATATCGACAACACCGTTCGTATGTGCTAAACTAAAAGCTTCAATTAATGAAACAAAACGAGTTTGCCCAATTGCTTTAATGACTGCGTCAACTTCAATAATAAAATTAGAACCCTGTACTTCTTCTGGTCTTTGTCGGCCATCAGGACCTGCCTCACCGAGCTTCATTTTTACACATTCAATGCCTGTCACCTTGCCAGCTTCATTCCCAATAATTTTCTTCGGTGCAGTCAGCCATTTAAATTCCACACCATCCTGCTTGGCAAATTCATATTCAAATTTGTAGGCTGTCATTTCTTTTTGTGTTCTGCGGTAAAGAATTTGTACATGTTCTGCTCCTAATCGCACCGCACTTGTAGCACCATCAATCGCTGTATTCCCAGCACCAATAACAGCTACCTTTTTCCCAACGACATCATTTGTAAGCGGTCCCATTTTTGTTTTTCGAACAAACTCTATCGCATCATGAACACCTTCTAAATCTTCCCCTTCAATACCTAGATTCGGTACAGCCCCCATACCAACAGCTAAAATGATACTGTCATATTGTGCCAAAATTTCATCTACAGAAATATCCACACCGACCGTTGTATTCGTTTGAATGGTCACACCAAGCTGTTCAATTTGCTCCACTTCCCAATCCACCACTTCATTAGGCAAACGGAATGCAACAATACCATAGCTTCCCAGACCACCAGCCTTTGCTTCTGCCTCATAGATTGTTACTTGGTAGCCTAAGCGACCAAGCTCACGTGCTGCCGATAAACCAGCAGGACCCGCCCCAATGATGGCTACTTTCTGTCCGTTATTTTGCCCTGGCTTAAATAGCTGTGCATTGCTTTCCATCGCCCAATCTGTTGCATAACGCTGTAACTCACCAATTTTAATTGGCTTTGTAGAAGAATTTAAGACACACGCCCCTTCACATAATTCCTCCGTTGGACAAACCCTTGCACAGCTTGCGCCAATGGGATTTGCTTCTAATATAGTCGTAGCAGAACCCTTCATATTACCAGATGCGATTTTTTTTATGAAATTTGGGATTTGAATGCTTGTTGGACAAGCTTTAATACATGGTGCATCATAGCAATACAGACAACGGTTGGCTTCCTCAATAGCCTCATTCTTTGTCATTTTGCTTTTTAATTCCATAAAATTACGTCTAAGCTGCATGGTCATTGCATTTTCTTGATTCGGAACCATTTCCACATCCCCCTCATGTGAGCATTTTTTCCGTACACCAATTACTAGACCTATTGCTTTGCTCTCTCCACTCAAAACAATAGGTCCTATACTGAAGGAAGCTACATGTTAAGTGCTTCCGCAGCTACTGTTTTTAATGGACGTTTAATATATTGTCCGCTACCAAGTACTCCGACAAATTCTTTATTTTTAATGACATATTCCCCACGTACCAGTACACTAACTGGCTCACCTGTTACTTCCCAGCCTTCAAATGGGTTATAGTCCACATTCATGTGATGCGTTTTAGCAGAAATTTGGCGTTTTGACTCAGGATCAAAAATGACGATATCCGCATCAGAACCGATAGCAATCGTTCCCTTTTGCGGGAATAACCCAAATATTTTTGCTGCGCTTGTAGAAATCATATCAACAAATTCATGAATAGAAATTCTACCTTTTGCAACGCCCTCGGAATATAAAATGCTGAAGCGATCTTCAATGAATGGCCCACCATTTGGTATTTTCGAGAAATCATTTAAGCCTAGCTGCTTTTTGCCCTTAAAGCTAAAGGAGCATTGATCAGAGCCAATTGTCTGAAGCTGTTTCGCCTTTAAGGCATTCCATAAATGTTCTTGATGATATTTTGGACGAAGTGGTGGAGACCAAACATATTTTGCTCCCTCAAAGCCTGGCTGCGCTAAAGCTGATTGATCGAGCGTTAAATATGGTGGACACGTTTCACCATAGACATCATAGCCTTTTTCACGAGCAGCAATAATTTCATCAACCGCTTCTTTACATGTTACATGTACCACATATAGCTTCGCTCCCGCTATATGAGCTAATTCGATGGCACGCTTTGTCGCCTCGCCCTCTAATTCGGCTGGACGAGTTAAAGCATGATAAATCGGCTCCTTATGCCCAGCACTTCTTGCTTCCTCGACAAGCTCATCAATGACAGAGCCATTCTCACAATGCACCATCACCACTGCTCCAAGATCCTTGGCAATTTTAAAGGCTTTAAAAAGTGTACGATCTGTCGCTTGGAATTCCTTTGCATAAGCCATAAAGACTTTGACAGAGGTAATACCTTCTTGCTCTAAAATTTTAGGCAATTCAGCTTCAGTTTCAGATGTTAAATCGCCAATCATCAGATGGAATCCATAGTCAATCGCTGACTTTCCTTTGGCCTTGTCATGCCATTTTTCCACGGCTGCTGATAATTTTTCTTCACCTGCTGTTAAACAAAAATCTAAAATAGTGGTTGTCCCACCAAAGGCTGCCGCAATCGTACCTGATTTCCAATCATCGTCTGTCACCGTATTATTGAATGGCATATCTAAATGTGTATGCGGATCAATTCCTCCGGGTAACACGATTTTACCAGTGGCATCAATAATTTCGGCGCCATCATCGGTTAAATGTTGTCCGATTTGAATAATTTTTCCGTTGTCAATTAAAATATCAGCCTCAAATACATCCGCAGCAGTAGCCACTCGCCCACCTTTAATAATTTTTTTCACAGTGCTCCTCACCCTTCGTTACAAAATGGAGATTGCTGATTTTTTAATGCAATGTATAGGTTTCATCCATACTAAATTTTGTTTGTAGCGTTAGAACTGTTTCTAGTAAGATATCAGCTCCCTTAGCACAATCCTCAAAGCTCGTTCTTTCCTCCTCACAATGACTTCTCCCTTGAATACTTGGAACAAAAATCATTGCGGAAGGGATCATACTAGCCATATACTGGGCATCATGTCCTGCTCCACTAAACATACGATGCGCAGAATAACCAAAGCTCTGACAGGCAATTTCTACCTCGTTACAAATTGCTGCATCAAAATATACCGTATCCCTACCCCAAAGCTTAACCGGTCGAACTCTACAGCCCTCTACCGTTGTCGGAAGAGTTTTAAGGATATCTTCAACCCGCTGCATTACCTCTGCCTTTTGATGGCGTGAATCAATTGTAAATGTCACTGTATTTGGAATTACTGTATGAATATTTGGTGAGACATTCATGCGACCAAAAGTATAAACGAGTTGTTCATCAATTTTTCCTAACTGGTCATGTAACTCTGTTATAATTGTGGATGCAACAATCATTGGATCTTGCCGCATGGACATCGGGGTAGTACCAGCATGGTTGGATTGCCCGGTAACGGTAATTTCATAGCAAACCATTCCAAGTACTCCCTCAACAACACCAATTTCATGCTTCATTGCCTCCAATACAGGCCCTTGCTCTATATGCAACTCTAAATAGGTAAGCGCTTCATTCAGACGATTTTCTTGCTCTCCCTCATAGCCACTTGCTCGTAATGCTTCCTCAAAGCGAATTCCATTTTTATCAGTGGATTGTAGCATCTTTTCTTTCTCAAATTTTGATGTAATGACACCAGAGCTCATCATCGCAGGATCGAAACGAGCGCCTTCCTCATTTGTAAAATTAACAATCATAAGTGGAATGTCTAGCTCAATATCGTTTTCCTTAATTGTTCGAATGGCCTCAATAGCTGTTAATACCCCTAATACACCATCAAATTTCCCCCCTTTTTCTACTGAATCTAAATGTGATCCCAACACAATTGGGGGAACATCCTTTTTTCCTGGTAGAATGCCATAAATATTTCCCATATCATCTATCTTTATTTCCATCCCTAATTCTTCACAACATTCACAAAAATAGTTTCGTGCTAAAACATCTTCATTTGAAAGAGACAAACGGGTTACGCCACCATTTTCAGTAGCTCCAAATTGACTAAATTGTTCAATTAACTCTTGCAATCTTCTACTATTACACTTATACATATGCAAGTCCTCTCTTTCACAGTAGTTAATAAACATTCTAAAATAGATAAAAATTGAGAGATATGGATAGAAAACTAAAAAAATCTGTGCATCTGCACATGATATATGGTAAGTTATGTTCATAATTAAGGGGGGAAAATATGGGGACGATTCGCAAAATTGTAGAGGGAGATCAATTCCCAATGCTCACATTAGTAGCTGGCCATAGCGGAACGTATCGAAGAGTGAATGGAATTAACGTTGTAGAGAGTAGCGAGTTAATTATGTTTTGCAGACCTAATGAATTAGTTGTCACTACAGGTATTAATTTATCTTTACAGGGAGAATCCTTAGAACAGCTTGTTAAACTAGCATTCTCTAAAAAAGTAGCAGGTTTTATTATTAACCTTGGTCCTTACATTCCAGATATACCAGAATCAGTCATCACTTTTGCCAATGAACATGATTTCCCTATTTTTCAAATGTCATGGAGTTATCGGATCGCCGATTTACTCAAAACAACCTTTCAATTTATTGCCAATCAACAGCAAGAACTTTCAATGGAAGAAAAGGTCCTTTACAACTTACTTTTTCACTATAAGGACAACGACAACAGGCTCAAGGATCAATTATTACAGTTAGGATTTCCACAGGGAAGAGAGCTAGCTATTATCTCTTGTACAACCATTGGAGGACAGGCTAGTATTGATCGCTATGAGGTCATCCTTCAATTTGCATTTCAAAATAAATATCAACGCTTTCTAAAACTAAAGCATAAAAATCACCTCATCTTTCTTATCGATAAAGCGCAAATTCACACATCAAATACACCCTTCTCAAAAATAGTTGAAGAAATCTACGAAAAAATTACACTAAAAAATGGTTACTTAGATCTTTTTATTGGTAAAGGAAACTGCTATAAAGAGCTTGATAATGTCTACAAAAGTTATAAAGAATCCTTAACGGTGATTCAATTAGCCAAGCTTCATAACAATCGTTTCTTATACAAATATAAGGAAATTGGTGCCTATCAAATCATCATGGCTGTACAAAATCAAACGCTAATTAAATCTTTTAACGAAGACATCTTAGGTCAGCTCTATCGCTACGACGACTTGCATGACACGGATTATGTACAATTTTTACGTATTTTTCTTGAGGAGAATGGCAGTACTAGTAAGATTAGTGAACGTCAATTTATCCATAGAAATACAGTTCTGTACAAAATAAAAAAAATAGAAACACTTTTAGATATGGATTTAAGCAATCCATTTACAAAAACAAATCTCTATATCGCATTTTTAATTGAAGATGTACTAGCACACCAATAACATTGGATTTTCAATCAATAGACCCCTTCTAAATCATTCTATGTATTCATATAAAGTACAAATGGAGGACTTTGTACGTTGTTGCCTCGCTTGAAAGGAGTAAGTTAGCTTCAAAATTACTATATCAAGAATAATGTGGCGCTGTTTAAATAAAAAACATCTAATTTTAGGAAAAGATGAATTTATTTACACGCTCTAACGGGTAGGCTTTTTATCGAGGGAAATTTACCACTTCCTTAAAGACGCTTCTTTCTTAACCAAATTTCAGGGGGTATTGAATGGTAAGAAATACGGAAGTAAAAGAATTAGGTCACTTTATTAATGGTAAGGTTGTTGCAGGTAAAAGTGGTCGCTTTTCAGATGTATACAATCCCAGTTCAGGTATTGTAATTGCAAAGGTTCCGTTAGCCACTAAGGGGGAAGTACAAGAGGCAATGTACACTGCTCAAAAGGCTTTCCCAGCATGGCGCACCCTATCTGCTGGTAAACGCACTGAAATTATACTCAGGTTCCGAAGTTTACTAATTGATCGTATGGATGCCTTAATGAACATGATATGTACAGAAAGCGGAAAAACCATTAAAGAAGCTAAGGGGGAAATAACACAGGGATTAGCATCTGTTGATTTAGCTATCAATGTTCCTCATTTACTGAAAGGTGAGTATGCTGTCAATATTGGTGGCAATATTAATGCCTATTCAGCTAAAGAGCCGCTCGGTGTAGTGGCTGCAATTTCTCCTTTTAATTGTCCTGTAATGGTACCACTCGCAATCACAAGTATGGCAATAGCAGTTGGTAATTGTGTAATCCTAAAGCCATCCGAGCGTGTTCCCTGCTCTGCCCTTTTTTTATCTGAGCTTTGGAAAGAGGCCGGTTTACCAGATGGTGTATGGACAGTTATAAATGGTGATAAGGGAACGGTACTTGAACTTTTGGCGAACCCAGCAATTCAGGCTATATCATTTGTAGGTTCAACACCTGTTGCTGATATCATTTATACGACAGGCTCAAAATATGGTAAACGTGTTACTGCTTTAGGAAGTGGTACTGATATGGTTGACGCCGAATTAGAACAAGCTGCAAATGCATTTTTAGGTGCCGCCTATGGAGTTGCCTCTCAACACTGTATGGCGATTTCAACAATTATGCCTGTGGGTGAGGAGACGGCTAATAAAATTTCCAAAAAATGGATTGAACAAGACAATGAATCTGCTTCATCTTTTGCCTTTCCAAGTAATCATTAAAGCAAGGCGTAAGCTGCTCTTCTGCTTACGCCCTGTCTAGCGCAAAAAACTGACGAACCAAATTGGTCACCAGTTTTTAAATCGCGATTACTTTTTGTTTTTAGACTTATTGGAAGGCTCTCTTTTTTCTACTTTCTTCACTTCAGTTGTTTCTACTTCAGTGAAATCCGCCTCTTCGCCAGCCTCCATACCGTAACTTGGATTTCTGTCTATACGCGTATGCGGATCAAAGTCTTCATCCTCCTCAAAACGCTTCATAAGAATCGGTATGGTTATGATTCCGGCTATCCCGACTAATGCATAAATCCATCTTGATAATACTGCCGTTTGCCCACCGAACAAATAAGCCACTAAATCGAACCTAAAGAATCCTATGAGTCCCCAGTTGATGGCACCAATAATGACTAACACTAAGGCAATTCTATAAACTACGCTCACATCTACACCTCCTTCATTTGTAATAAGAAGCCCGAATTGCTTCTAGACAAAAAAGTCCAGAAAAACTGTCATAACAGAGATAAAACTACAAATACTGATTGTAATCAAATCGCTTATTTTGACGGTCTTATTTTTTGCAATAACCGCTGTTTTATACAAAGGGCATTAGTTCTTACAACAAAGATAGGTATAAAGTTTTTTCGTTTAAAAAATATCCTAGAATTTAGAAGTTATTTTGGATTCAGATGTAAATTTTCGTGCTGAAGTAGCCACTCTTTTCTCCACAGCCCACCTTCATAGCCTGTTAACGTTCCATTTGAGCCAATTATGCGATGACAAGGGACAACGATACTCAATTTATTTTTGCCATTTGCACTACCCACAGCTCTTACCGCTCTTTCATTGCCAATTGAAACAGCAATGTCTTTATAGCTTGCTGTTTCACCATAAACAATATTTGTTAAGGCATTCCATACATTTTTTTGAAAGACGGTTCCCTCAAAATCATAGGGAAAGTTAAATTCTTGACGCTCACCCATAAAATACTCATGTAATTGATGATGACATTCAACCAAGATCTGCGGTGTATCTTTATGAGGGACATTTATAAGCTGCTCCTGCTCTGAAAACAGAATAGAAACTATATGTGTAGCTGTTCCCTCTATTTCAAGTATACCAATAGGCGATTGATAATCTAATTTATAGCGTTTCATCATATAAAGACCTCCATAAATAGAAAGTGGCATATGCCTGCCAGCCTGTCCAATGCATGGCGTAACCAGTGATTTCTTCAATTGTTGGCTTCTGATTTAGTGCTAATTGCCTTTTTAAAGCATTATGAAGTCCCACATCTGCTATGGGAAATGACTCCGGTTGCAGTAAGCATTTCATGAGCACATAGTCAGCTGTCCAAGCACCGACTCCCCTAATCGATACTAAACATTTTTTCATTTCATCATAGGTTGCTTTTATAAGCAATTTTTCTTTCGATAATTGTCCAATGGCCATCATCTTAGCGATATCGATAATATACTCTGATTTTCTATGGGTAAACTGTAATTGACGTAAATCATCCACCTGGATTGTCGCAATTCTTTCGGGCAATGGGAATAGCCAGTAGGTTTCTCCCTTATACGGCACGCTTTCCCCAAATTGCTCCACAAATCTTCTCTTTAATGAGTATGCAAATGTTAAGTTAATTTGTTGTCCACTAATTGCCCAAACGAGTGCCTCAAATAAATCCGGCATGCCAATTATACGTAGTCCATAATAGTTTTGTACAAGAGGCTTCAATATACTATCTTCTTTAGCCATTTCATAAAAACTGCTCAAATCCTTTTCTAAATCAAACCATGCCCAAATATACCGAGCAATTTCTTCGTGACTTCCTTCAGATGGAACATGCATAGGAAACTCGACTTTAATTGAGTTTGATTGTAATTTAATTTGACATAAAATCGGTATTCCATTTATTTTCAGCAATTTAAATAAATATCCATCCTTAATCCGATGCAGCACTTCCTGATTAGATCTTTTTAAGAAAATTAAACACTCTTCTGTATTGAATTCTTTTGGTGGATAAATCTCTATAAATTCTTTCTGACTGATCCAATTCATCCTCTTCGCTCCTTTTCACGATACTCATTAGGAGAGCATTGCTTCACATTTCGAAACACTTTATAGAAGTTTGAGGAACTTTGAAAGCCCGCTTCATAGCAAATTTCAAGATTAGAATAGCATGAGCTTTTTAAAAGGCAGGCAGCCTTATCTATTCTGATCTTGTCTAAATAGCTTCGAGGTGTTTCACCAGTTTCTTGCTTAAATAGGCGTTCTAGATGAAATGGACTGATCCCGATATGATTCGCAATATCCAGCAAGGTTAGTCTTTGTTTATACCCATTGATTAAGTAGGCGATTACATCTTTAATAAGCTGTGCATGGGGGGAATGCTCAATCTCAGGCTTGCACCTTTTACATGCTCGAAAACCAGCGTTTTCAACCTTTTGTCTATCATCGTAAAATTCTACATTTATTTTTTTGGGCTTTCTCGATTTACACGAGGGGCGACAGTAAATTTTAGTGGTTTTTACAGCCGTATAAAAGAGGCCGTCATACGTTTGATCACAAGCTATAATTTTTTCCCACTTTTCATCAAATGAAAGGTTAATTTTCGTGCCCACTACCATTCTTCCCCCCTTTATGTTATTTTTCATATAAGCAAGCTGTATTTTGCTCCTTCAGTATTTGGGAAGCATTCATTTTTAAATAGGCGATTATTTTATCTGACAATGCATTGCCGAAGCTAAATCGTTTAACCCCTATTTCTTTTAGTTTATGACAATCCGTTAGTCCTGGTAAAGAAAGTAGATTGATAGGGGCATCTATATTGGAGGTTATCTCCTTAATTTCCTCTTCATCTACCAATCCAGGAATAAATATACCACTCGCTCCGCTCTCTACATAGAACTTAGCTCTTTCGATTGTTTCACTGAATGGTTCCAGCATCTGAAAATAAGTATCTGTTCTAGCATTAATATAGAAATCATGATAACCTCGATTATCTAACATCATTCTCATTGCTTCTAGTAGATGACAGTGCTCCTTTAGACTTCGTAAGCCTTTTTGCTTTTTTAATGAATCCTCAATATTGATACCAGCAACACCGATATCTGCTGTTCTTAAAACATTTTCTAAAATGGTTTTCTGATCACTTCCATAACCTGCCTCAATATCTGCGGATACAGGTATTTTTACATTGTCTGATATGGCTTTAATAATTGACAAGTGGCGATCAAAATCTATTAGCTCACCATCTGCATACCCTAATGAGTTCGCAATGCCCCAGCTTGTTGTACCAATTGCTTTGAACCCAGCTTCTTCTAATAATAATGCAGATAACAAATCCCAAGCATTTCCTAGTATTAAAAGCTCCTTGCCTGTATGTAGTTGATGGAATTCCTGAATTTTTGACATTATGTAGCCTCCTAATATTATATTAGCCATCATATTATCAGGAAATATACATTCAACTCGACCTCAATCTTGCTCTTATGGTCTGTTTAGTTTTATATTTTCTTTTATTGTCTTTACTAACATATAATATATTTACATAAAAAACTGGATTGATAGTAATCAATTATGCCTCAGCATAATTGCATTCGGAAACTTTTGCTGAAAGAAGTTAAACTTATTTTCAAACCTTCTAGCTATCAAAATGACAGGAGAAAAGCTGAATGATGAAAAATAGCTTGATATTTTATTTTTTAATCCCACTACTATTTTTGCCGATTTCGACAGGTCATGCAGCGGAGCAAGCAGACCGTATTATTTTAGGTCAGCATTATGATATTTTTCGTGATACTGCCAATAAAGCTACCATAGAAGATTTAATAAGTGGTACATATGACAAATCCTTTGTTGCGAGTCATCAAGACTATTTATTTTTTTGGCATACAAAGGATACAATTTGGTTAAAATTACCAATTCAAGAGTTACTAACGAATAAGCAGGATTACTGGATTGAGATAACGGATAAGCTGGATAATATTGAGCTATATCTAGTGAAAGAAGATGGTTCCTATCATGTACAAAAGAGGGGAATATCGAATATTGATGAACGAAACATTCAGTATCGCTCTACTATATTTCATATTAATGATCCATCTGTAAAGGAAATTTATCTAAAATTAGATGGTATTATGCCAATAAGTGTAATCTCTTATCTGTATACAACGGATAGCTTTATTAATAGTGTAATTGGCTATAAACATTTAACAGGAATCTTTTATGGCTTTCTATCTGCACTCCTAATTTATAATCTTTTTTTATACCTTTCTTTAAAGGAAAAGGCCTATTTATACTATGTTTTATATATGTTTAGCTTTATTCTTTATCAAGCAACATTGAATTCTTTAGATATTGAATTAGTAGGGCAATTAGTACCTTCCTGGATTTTATTCAAATCCTTAGTCATTAGCGGTAATCTATTATTTTTGTTTATGCTGCTATTTTGTTTAGAATTTCTTGAATTAAAAAAATATTTACCAAAGTTTCATATGGTTGGAAAGCTCCTTTTGGGGATAACTTGTCTCTCCTTAATGGCTGTGTTTATCATTCCTGATGTTTCGATTGCTAATAATTTTACAACTACTTTTGCGGTAGTGGTCTTTGTATTTCTTTGGTTATGTGGATTGTTTGTATTGTTAAAAGGTCAAAAAATGGCTAGATTTTATATGATAGGCTGGACTGTTTTGCTCGGCTCCGTCATTGTTCAGGCATTAGCCTTTTTAAATATGATTCCATTTCATCCACGTATTTTTGAGGATATTCCCGCCATTGGTGCCATGTTTGAATCCATATTTTTATCATTAGCTTTAGGCGATAAAATCAACATTATCAAAAAAGAGCATCAAGAAATGCAGCAGATACTGAATGAAACCCTTGAACATAAGGTACAAGAACGAACGCAAGAACTCGAAAAGGCAAAGTTGGAGCTTGAACACTTGGCAAATACTGACCGACTTACTCAAATTCCAAATCGGGTACGGTTAGATTGTGTTTTAGAAGAAGCGTTTGAACTTGCGCAACAGCAAGACATACCGTTATCCATCATTCTCCTAGATATTGATTATTTTAAAGCAGTAAATGATGAGTTTGGCCATCAAATTGGAGACATAGTATTAAAAGAAGCTGCTGAACTTCTCCAAGCCAGCATTCGCGAACAAGATACCATTGGAAGATGGGGAGGCGAGGAATTTTTAGTGATTTGCCCCAAAACAACACTTGAACAGGCCGTACAACTATCCGAAAAACTTCGTCAACACTTGGAAAATTATGCATTCTCTATCGTAAAACGAAAAACTGGCAGCTTTGGGGTAACCAGCTATGTCAAGGGCGATTCCCTTCACACTTTATTATCAAGATGTGATAAAGCGTTATATCAAGCAAAGGAACATGGTCGAAACTGTGTGGAATTTTTAATGGATGATCCTCAGGTCTCCTCTCAGTAGAGGTTAAAAACCCTCCTTACCAACAACAATACAATATTCTTGCCCTCATCGGTGTCTTTGAGGGCTTTTATTGTTTTTATGCCCAGTGAATATAGAGTTCCTTCGTTTTTTGAACGGCTAAGCTCGCTTTTTGATTGGGTCCCTTCGCTTTTTGATCGGCTCCCTTCGCTTTTTGATCGGCCCTTCCCCTTTTTATCAGCTCTCCCCTCTTTTTGATCAGCTCCCCCTACTTTCTAAACCCGCTTCCATAAAAAAAACCCTTTTAGCAATGGACTAAAAGGGATTTTATCATTTATTTTTGCCAATGATTCAACTCTTTCAACAGCTCCGGTAGCTGCAATTTCTTTACATCAATCGGTGGTAAAGCTTTGATGAATTCCTTACCGTACGATTTAGTCGTAATGCGGCGATCCAGCACAATAAAGGCTCCTTTATCTTGGGATGAGCGAATTAGACGGCCAAAGCCCTGTTTAAAGCGCATGATGGCTTCAGGTAATGATAACTCATTGAAGGAATTATGACCCTGTGCGGTAATATGTTTTGCCCGTGCCTTAAATACAGGCTCTTCCGGAGAGGAGAATGGCAAACGTACCACAATAACTGATGCAAGCGCGTCTCCTGGCACATCCACACCTTCCCAGAAGCTGTTGGTGCCAAAGAGGACAGCATGGCTAAACTTTTGGAATGACTTTAGGATTCGCATGCGACTGCCTCCAGATACACCTTGTGCAAAGAGCATATAATCATCAAGAAGTTCGCTATCCTGAATCAACTCTACTGTTTTACGAAGCATTTCTTGTGCAGTAAAAAGGACAAAGCATCGTCCCTCTGTCATACGCACTGTTCGGGTAATCGCGTGGGCGACCGCTTCAATGTATTCATCCTGTGATACATGTTGAATATCTGGCATATCTGTGACAATAAAGGCTTTTGCGCCAGCATAATAAGCTGGAGGTGCTTGTAGCTTTGTTATTTCAACACGACCAGCAATACCAAGCTGCCGAGTCACAAATCGCTCATTCCCTGGCACCGTTAACGTTCCTGAAGTCCAAATAATACTTGCCTGCTTACGCAATGGTGCAAGCACTTTTTCAATAATTGGTGTAACATTTACTGGCTTTTTAAAGGCATGGAGACTGCCTGGAACACTACGCACATCAAATTCTAGCCAAACAGAATTTTCAGTCTGAGGGGACAAGAAAATTTCTTCCCATTCAGCAATTTTCATCTTCATTTCACGAATCCAATAATGCCACTCCGATAATAGATAAAGCTCATTATTATCCAATTGCTCAATATTATTCTCAAATATCTGCCCTACTTCTGCTGCTAAATCAAGCCACTGCTGTGTGAGCTTACTCACCTTTAATAGTGGTTCTTTGGCTAAAGGCACATCCTCTAAAAATAGGGTGTATTTGCTGCTTGCCTGTTTACTTTTGATTTGTTGCTGCATTTGTAGAACAGCGCGCTGGACAGTTTCATCAAATGTACGTTGTAGACGTATAAATTGAGTATCTAATCGCTGCAAGCTTTGCATAGGGACTCGCTGTCTTTTCTTAGCGGCTTGACTAAACTGCTGAAATAAAGCAGTTTCTTCCATTGTACCTATTTGACCAAAAATATACTTCCATTGTGTATACGAGAAGACAACTTCATCCTGCTGCATTGTAGCTTGTATAAATTGATGGGCCTCATCAATAATCCAGCCATCAATTTGAGTAAAAATTGGTGTTTGCCGTACTAAATCACTGAGCACCATAGAATGATTGGTCACAATGCAATCAGCTGTTTCACTATTTTTTAATGCTTGCTCATAGAAATCAAAGCCCCTTGTTTTCTCGTCAGGCATTTTACGGATTTTCTCGATAAATAATTGCCCTCCACCTGAAACATTGAGCTCACTCAGGACGCCGGTTTCGGTTTTTGTAAGCCAAACTAAAATCTGTAAAATTGTAAAAGTATCATCATAGGATTCATCTGCGTAGGCCAT